>Ga0308171_1002482_pt1 | contig 19291 bp, 16 predicted proteins | sample PhyGR1_FD_202135 | JGI IMG/M metagenome (GOLD analysis project Ga0308171, IMG submission 202135) | Phyllosphere microbial communities from UC Gill Tract Community Farm, Albany, California, United States - DLSLSG.R1 | ecosystem: Host-associated > Plants > Phyllosphere > Unclassified | place: USA... | reverse complement strand
TCGATTGATTATCGATTTCAGCTCGAACGGGCTGCTCCATGGAGCTTTCACAAGCCGTACAGCTACGAGCATGGCGTATGTATCAAAGGTTTTGGTATTTTCAGGGAAGATTTTGGTTGCGGGGGCACGCAACTACCGATACCGACATTCACTACAAGTCACTGTCTGAAATGGAGCAATCGGCGCTTGGATCGTTTTGAGGCCTATTCCTCGTCGTCCAAATCCGTGAATGACTGGAGCAACATTGCCGTAGTAACCTCGTCTCGTACAACATCCATTTCTGCGGATGCACCCGCCTTGAATGATCCACGCAATGAAACATATGCTCCAAAAGTCTCAACCCGCGAGGCGTTTGTTGTCATTTGTCTTAAGGCCGTATGATGACGATCATGATCCCCACCTCTTACCATCTGTGGCAACATGTCAACCACGGGAAGTGAAACCCCGCCCTCTTCAGCGTTCTTGTAAGCGGCGATCTGCCCAAGCACGCCACACAGAAAGCCGAGATCAGGGGCGATGCGTATGGCGAAGCGGCGAGCCCGTTGTGCTGTTGAGGATTGGTTTGCTCGCTGTTTGACCTCTCCTTCGTGCTTCCGAATGAACGCGAGAAGCCAAGCCTCGATCTCGACCAGCGTGCGTCCTGCGCACCACATTGAAACCAACGTCTTGAGCGCTCCCAATATCCGCTTAGCGGTGGCCTTAGGTTTTGTTTTATTCGTGTAGGCGCGGCCGAAAACGGACTCAAGAGCTGTTTCCCTGACGAAGATCGTCAAATCCAAAGGATGTTCGGCCACTATATCCAGCAGCCAATTTATCCAGTCCTCGGTAGCCGTCTTTTCAACTGGCGCATGATCAAACGCCTCGACCAATCTTTCGATCAGCCTTGGCGGAACACCATTGCGGACAGCAATTTCCCGTTGCCAATCAAGAACGGGCGGATCTTCCAGTTGTTCCTCGGCAGCCCTGAGCGCGGTTCGGCGACGTTCGAGCCATTTGTCCGCCCCCAAAGCATTAGCTTCCCTACGCCGGAAAAACCCCAGCGAACGGCGAACGATATCGTCGAAGCCGCTCTCTCCTGCTGTGGTGACAGCAGACAAACGCCGGATTATCGACTGCACTTTTGGATCAGGGTTAGCGGATACCTCGATCCGATCAAGAAGCAACTCTATCGGATCATAAACCTCCTCACAGGCATCCTGCTCGGAGAAAACGGTCTTCAGAATTCCTTCGGACGGAAGAGAGAGGTTCCCTCTTTCCACACCGATGGGTTTTGCGGGAACAACGATTGCCAGACCGGTTGCAGCATACGCCGCGCGTCCAGCCCTCCCGAGCGCATTGAGTATCTCGTGAGGACGCAAGTCCGTGCGAGGATTGCCGCTTGGGTCATCAACCGCGCTCCTGTCGGTTCCTGCAAGAATCACGACATCGCACGGCAGATTCAACCCTTGCGCAATTGTGGATGTCGCGGCAACCACATCAAGGCCCAGATCCTCACTCTCAGAATCCCTGCGAACCCGAAAAACGCTTTCCGTCAACCGCCGCTCCAATGGCAGCAGATCACCATGATGCACCGCTGCTCTGCACCCCATGGGATCGAATGTGGCTTCGGCCGCTCCCACATCCCTGAGAACTGACTTGCGCATTTCCTCCTGCGTCTCATCCAGAGCGATGGTGGCCGGGGCCAATAGTCCATTGATCTGATCCGCAACGCTCCCGCATGCTTTAGTATCGTTGCAGAAGACGATCACGCGCTTTCCTACGGCCGCATAGTCGGCCGCGATCCGCGCAGCGACTTCGTTCCTGTTCGATGTCAACTTCCCCTTGGCATTTTTCACGAGCGGCGGCCGTTGATCCGTGAGCGCCTGCACGACCAGCTTCTCCGACCTTTTGGGGTGCCATCCAGAAATCAACGAAAAGAGTCCAAGAGGCTGTGCGGGGACCCGACTCCGCGCGGACTGGGTCTTCGCCTTCGATGCCGCTTGCACAGCCTCAAGCACGTCAGAGCGATCATAGATGACGCAAGAGCGAAGTTGCCGTGTTGGCTTCCAAGGATCGTCGAACGCTTCGACCTCCCTTCCCGTCACGGCCCGCAGCCAACGAGCGATTTCGGCGCCGTTGGCGACCATAGCAGACAGCAGCAGCAGGTCTGCTTCCTTGCGATGGCGGAGAAACGTCAAGAACGCTAACATCGCATCAATGGCGCGTGCGCTGATTTTCGATGACGTAGCCGGATCGTCGGCACTGATGAGATGGAACTCATCGAAGACGAGGAGGCCGACCTTGTCGAAAAGCTCAGGCGCGAAACCAAGGAGGGCAAGGCAACGCTCGGGTGTCATGACGGAGAATGGTGGTAGCTTGTCCCCAAGCTCTTCGAGCGCAACGTCTTCAACGACGCTGACCGCCTCTAGGCCTCCGATTTGTGCAGAGAGATCGGTCTCTACCTGATCTACGAGAGCGTGAGTAGGCGCCAGGTAGACGACGCTCTCGCCCGCGCATAGGGTTGCTGCGATTTTCAGGACGGATAGCGTGGTCTTCCCCGAACCGGTGGGCGATGTCATCACCATAGACCTGCCACGGTTCAGGTATCCCGTCCTGATAGCTTTCAGATGATTGATCCACAGAAACGGACGCGATTGCGCCTGAGACAGGAGCCAGTCAGCCCATGCCTTGGCTTGCGCTCCAGATGGTGTTGGGAGTCGAACCAGCATCGCGGCCTGCATTCCATCAACAAGCCGACTCAACAGTGTGGCCAGATGATGCGGACCGGCAAACTGGTGATGCACGGTTCCTTCCATCGCAACGTTGATATCTACGGCTGTGGCCTCCGACAAGCGGATAACACGCTTGAGCCTTGAACGGATATCAGGGTCGGACACAGCGCTCCCGCGCGCCTCCTGTCCAAGTCCCTGAACCACGTAAGCACATTCCCTTAGAAGAAGGTCAGTGGCTACTTCTCGGCTATCTCCCGTTGCGATGGAGTCTTCGCCAAGGTCACGCTCTATCAGCGTCGTGAGATTGCCAGTTGCCAATTCCCGAAGGCTCAGGATCAGAGATCGTCGAACCGCCCGCCGTTCGCCCCTGGCCCGGAGTTGCCCCGCCACTTCCGCAGCGTCCGCCGCCCGATCAGCAACCAAGAACAGTAGCGTTGCCGAGATTGATGATGCAATTGCATCACTCGAAACAACGGTTGGACGAACCAACGCAGTTTCACGAACGCGGCTCAATATCTGATGAGCACTAGCGGCGACGAAGGCCGCGGCACGCGTCTGCTCAGGTCGAAGATTGAGTGCGACATAGGCTTCAAAAGTCGAAGCAAGACGCCTCACCCGGTCGATCACTCCGCTTGCAGGCTCAGGTTCACCTTCACGTGACAGAAGGCGAACTGTCGCCAACTCAATGTGAGCCGCCGTCAACAACTCATCCAACGTTTCAGGATCGAGACCCGGTAGGTCCGGAGCCTCTCGTAGAAGAGCGCGAGAACTTGGATCAAACACCGGCGATCTCCTGGACTTTAGCCGCCACCTCGCCGGCGAGAAGAGCCAACCCCTTGCGCACGTCCTCGAAAGCCAGCACTCCGGCCGTGCGAGTTTCGAGCTCACCACCAGCGACCGCTTCAAACCCGGCTATGATATGCAGAAAGCTTCCGGCCTTGCGCTGATCTTCGCCGGTCGCCACGGCAACTCTGAACTCGCGAGCACCTTCCCAGAACATCTCGTCGACCGCTGCCTCAGCGTCAATGTCAGGGACACTCTTCAGCAAGGTTACGAGGTCGGCGAGGATTTCATCATCGCGATCACCGCACAGAATAGTTCCGATCTCGGGCCATACGCTGGAGCTTATAAGGCTGCGCGGCGATTTCGAAGCTTTGTCCTCACAAAGCACAATGCGCTTGATCTCGCGCCCACCATCTTCCAGTTCGATTATAAAGCCGTCGAATCCCTTGTCTGCCTGTCGGACATGAGGCGATGTCATATAACCGTTCGAAAGAGCTAGCCGCGCCGCAACCCAGGAGATATGCTGAAATAACAGTCCGTCCCGGTGAATAACGGACGTCCTTATCCGCTTTCTTGCCGCCTCCTTCTGTTCGTCGGTTCCCGACCGGAAAAGCTCAACGTCTTCGGCACGCGGAGCCGTCAGCTTCCTCACGACATTCTGAGCGACCCTGCCTTTTGAAACGCGCCGTCGCGGTTCCAAAGCATTGATCACTCGCTGAGCGTTTTCCTCCTGTCGCAAATAGAGATAGGCGATAATTTCGATTAGTTTGGCACGATTTTTCTTGCTTATTGTCCATTCCGAAAAATCACATTCTGTAGTTGGAGAATGAGTTATAGACAGTGGCATATGGTTCCCGCCCGAGACAGTTCGTCGCCAGCCCAAATGGCTATATATCGACCGCGACCATCATTTGTGAAATTGTAGTAAGCCACCCCCTGATCTCATTCTGAGGATCTGTTACCGCAAGCCTATCGAGGGTCATACGAGACATCGCCGCATTATTAAGGCAGCGCTTCGCTGCACTCTCTTTCTTCCGCCGCTTCTCCTCATCAAGATTGTCCCAAGGATCAGCACCATTAGCCGCATGGACTGCCTGCGCCACGATTTTCGGTACATCGTCGAAATCACCGAAGGGTGCTGCAAATGCAATGTTTATCTGGTTCATAGCGTAGGCCTCATTAATGGCCTCATGGTGCAGGTAACTTTCCAACTCACGCTTCTGTGTTGCAACGGCCTGACATCCAGCGCGGGCGTTAACTGCATTCATATGATCGGCATACTTCGGCAGACCCGGCGGAGAATTGTCACGATCACAAATGTGAAACTCTGGCCTATTGAACGGGGCCAGACGCGATGCCCATAACGCTAGGTTACTACCCCCAAGTGGCACGAAGATGAGTTCCCCATCTAACTCTAGTTTTTCGAGGTCGCACACTTCTTCGCCTGCGGCGATAAGTATTCGAGATACACCTTTGAGAAATGCAATGTCATGTGGACCTTCCACACCGATAAAGATTTTAACATTGTGGTCGGGAAGAACTCCCAGAGATTTTGCTATTTCAGCGGACGTTGCTTCATTGCCTTCGTTGACCGAACGAATTCCGCCTTCTCCTCGCTGTATGAATCGAAGATCAGTCTCGTCCAGATAACGGGCCAACATAGGAGTATGCGTGGTAACTATGACTTGTTTACCTTCTCCATCCGAGAGTTCTCGAAGAGCGTTCAATAGTAGGCGTTGGTTTCTAGGATGCTGGCTGGTCTCAGGTTCCTCAATAGCATAGATTACCGATGCTGAGCCTTTCTCGACAGCAGCCTTCTCGGCTTTCGCCCGAAAGAAATTGAGGAGGACGAGGCGTTTTACGCCGCTGCCACGTTTATTTAGCGGAATGCCTTCGTCACCAGTAATACTCGTAGAAAATAACGTATCCCATTTCTTGGTCGTGATGACGGGATTGAGGGTTTCAGCAATGGACGCATCCATTTCCCGCAACTTCTCTACAGTTGCGGTAGCAATTTTATTCACCTCACCTTCAACGTAATCTCGAATTTCCTGCAACTTTGGCTCGACGGCCTTGATCGCTTCTCTAATTGCGGCCTTTAGAGGATCTTGAGCTTCCGCGTCTTGATCTGTGCTAGCTCGGTCTGACTTAAACAGTGCGAACGTTGGCAGGTATTGCTGCAACTCAGCCCAAACCTGTTTACTCCCTTCTGCATCAAGAGGCACCGCGACCGTTGCTAGTTTAAGGTCGTCACAGCTCTGCCAAATCGCCGCTCGCACGAGGGCGTTTGCTCTCTTGTCCACACCATCCAAATTCACGCCGAGATCGGCCGCCCGTTTGGCAAGGTCCGCTTTTTTGAGAGTAAGAAGGTCGTTATACCCTTCTACTGTCGGATGGTCAGCCAATGCTTCTATCGCAGTGATCTTCGGCGTCCCGAGGCTTCCATTGTAGGTCTTCTGAATCACAAGCGTTCCGTTCGCACTCAGAAGATACTCCCCAGAGAGCGTGGTAGGAAATTCAGCATCCACCACCATCTGCTCAGGAAGATGATCGAATTCGCATGTTATGCGCATCTGTTTGGGATCACCTGCCTTGCAGGCGTCATCCTTGTCAGGCGAAGCAGTTTCAAAGAAGATTGCCAGCGCGTCCATGAGAGTAGATTTACCTACGTCATTTCTACCAACAAGCGCGGTCAAATTACCAAAGCGTACCGTGACAGGTGCTGAGTAACAACGAAAGTTCTCAACTGTAAGACCAATTAGACGCATCATCCGCCTCCCGAAACAACTACAAGTATCTCTACAACTTCAGTCGGGTCAATGATTTTGCGGCGGAACCGCCGATAGCAAAATGCCTCATGTAAGGGGCAACCCAGCCATTGCCCGACATGAGCGAGATCAGGTTGGAAAGCTGCTGGCTTTGCGAAGCGAAAAGCTGGTTGCCGACCTAGGTGCCTTGCAGCGCGCTGGCGGTATTCTGGCTCTGGGCGACCAAAGCCGAGTCACACCGACAGATGACGGCAGATGCACAGTTTCTGTCCCCGGACCTCGACAAAGAGCGGATCGCGCTTCGCAGCCCAGACTGCTCGGAGATTTTGGCAACTTGCCCCTCTATTGACTGAACTGTCTGCTGGACCGACACAGCGAGCAAATGTCATCATAGCGCATCATTGCTTACTCTAGCTATCTTGGCGTGCTGTTGGACACGCCGCGCCTTGGCAAAGCCGCGATCCGTAGCGATGAACCGCTCCAGCATCGGCACGATCAGTCTGGCAGGCTCGATGGGCGCGCCGCCATCGGCCAAGAGAGCACCATAGTCTATCAGATCGCGGTGGAGCGCGCCCGGCAGCTCCACCGTCACTTTGACGGGTTTGTTCTCAACAAGCGGCCCAAGTTTCAGCTTTGTCATGGTCAGTTCCTGTAAGGTTCGAGTACAAGGTCGCGGGTGACGATGACCCTGACGGGATAGCCCGGCCGGATGGTCAGGGTCGGCGCGACCTGCAACTGGCGCTGGACGATCTGCTGTCCGGCCTGATTGATGGTGTCCTGCGCCCCGTCGCGGATGGCGCGGATCAGGCGGTCTTCGTCGTCGGTCGCCAGTTCCGTGCCGATGCCGAGCAGCGTGGACAGGCCCGCCGCTTTCATCAGATCCCACCAGTGGTAATCGACGCCATCCTCAAGCCCGGCATAGCCGGAAGCGTCCGCACCGGGCTGGCGCTCCAGCACGATGGATCGGCCGTTGGGCAGAATCAGGCGGTTCCAGACCAGGAGCACACGGCGCTGGCCGAACTGCACACTGGCGTCATACTGGCCGATTAACCGTGTTCCCTGAGGGATCAGGAGCAGGCTGCCGGTCGGGCTGTCATAGACATTTTCCGTGACCTGCGCGGTGATCTGGCCAGGCAGATCGGAACGGATGCCGGTAATCATCGCCGCCGGTATCACGGCCCCTGCCTGAAGGATATAGGGCGAGGCTGGCGCCATGATCCGGTCGGTGGCGACGGTCTGCCGATCCACCGGACCATTGAGAAATGCCGTGTGCCGGTCCTGCGTTGCGGGCTGACCGCCAAGGTCAAGGCCAGCGAGGCCCGGCACACTGGAGCCAGGTGTTGTCATTATCCTCTGCCCCGACTGGAAGAACACGGTGCTAAGACGTGCTGCTTCTTCCTCGGCAAGACGTCGCTCCTCGGCAGGATCACGGGCTGGTGTCGCCATAGCGGACGGCGTAACGGGCTGCCCCCTGTTCTGGGCGTCGAGGATCGGGCCGCCGAGGTCTCCCGGCAAAGCTGGTCCCAGAACCGGCCCAGTATAATCACGCGGCAGACCGGCCAGCCCGTCCGCTGTCGGGCGGTTCTCGGTCGAATAAAGTTCTTCGCCGCTGCCATTCATATCGCGGGTCTGGAGCGCATAGATCAGTGCGCCACCAATGCCGAGGAGCGCGACAGCGCCAACACCAGCCAGCATCTTGCGCGACAGGCGAGTGACACGCGGCGGCTCGGCACGCAGGCGCATGGGAGGCGCATTGGTGGTCGTCTCTTCGCTCATGACGGCTCCTCCCCGGTATTCGCGGGCTGAGCCGCATGCCTTTGTTCAACGCGGATAATCCTGACGGTCTGCTGACGATCGCCGCTGCCCAGGCGCAGCTCGGCCGCGCCGAACAGGCGATCTACGATCAAGACGTTCTGATGGATACGGCTGTTGACGATCTGCGGCTCGCCGTTCGATCCAAGCACGAAGATCGGCGGCATCTCGCCCTGCACAATCCCGGCCGGGAAAACGACATAGACGCGGCGTCCATCGTCGAAGACGGAAACCGGCCGCCATGGCGGGCTATCGCCCTGCACCTGCAAGGAGTAGCGATAGTTGCGCGCGGCCTCGGCTGGAATGATCGGCGCGGCGGGAGCCGTCTGGCGTTGACCGGCAGGCAGCGCAGGATAGGACCAGGACACAGACGGCATATAGAGCGCCTCACGCGCCCGCAACTCGATCATGTAGGTGCGCCGGTCGGTCGTCACCACGAGATTGGTCGAGATATCGGGCCGGGTAGGCTTGACGAGAATGTGGACGCGGCGCGTTGTTCCCGATCCGCTCTCGGTGTCGCCGATGATCCAGCGGGCGGTGTCGCCAGCGGCAATCGGTCCCGCGCCGGTCAGGCTCTCGCCAGGCTCCAGCGCGATATTGGTGATCTGGCCCGGCGCGGCATAGACTTGATAGAGCGCGCCTTCCGACCACGGATAGATCTGGATAGCGTTATAGTAGCCTTCCCGGCGCGGCTCGACGCGGGCCGCGGCATTGGCATTCTCGACGCGACCTGCCGGCGTTCCGGCAGCGGTGCCGCCGCGTGCCACTGTCCACGCGGGCGGCGTGTGCAATGCCCGGGGCCGGTCGTCGGTGACGGCGGCCTGCACCACGGGCAATGCGGGAACATCGGCATCATAGCTGAACTGTGGCGTGCGGTTGGTTGCGCAACCGGCCAGCATGGTCGCCGACAACAACAAAGCCGCCAAAGCGGGTTTACGGAAAACCGGCAAGCCGGAATTACGAACCATTGTGCGGGTCATTGGCTCATCTCCCGCGACCATGAAATTGCATTGACGTAGATACCGAGCGGATTGGCGCGCAGGCGCTCAGCATCGCGCGGCGTCTGGATTACGATGGTCAGGATCGCCGTCCAGCGTTCGGTCGCGGAGAGCTGGCCATTTTCGTAATGGCGCTCGGTCCAGGCGACACGGAAGCTGTCATTCGAGGCTCGGATCACCGACGAAACCTCGACCGCAATCTGCTGCCGTCTAACCCTGGTGAACGGGTCATTGGCACGGGCATAATCATTGAGGGTCGCAGCACCCCGATCCGTAGTGAACTCATAGGCGCGCAGCCAGTTCTGGCGCACGATGATGGCGTCGGACGCGATCGAGCGCGTCTGCTCGATGAAGCGGCCGAGATGAAAAGCGATCTGGGGATCGGTCGGGCGATAGTCGGCGACGGCCGGCGCAACAGCCTGCGACTGCCCGAGATTGTCGACCTGCACCACCCAAGGCACTACGGTCCCACGCGCCGACTGCCAGACCAGCGCGGAGGCAAAGCCAGCGGACAGGATCAGTGAGCCGACGGCCATGATGCGCCAGTTCTTTGCCTGCACGCGAGCCGAGCCGATACGCTCGTCCCAAGCTTGGGCAGCTTTCTGATAGGGCGTCTCGGGTTCGGGCGATTTGCCGTAATGGGCCGATGGACGTTTGAAGATGTTCATGAGCGGTCACTTTCAGAAAGATTGATGGAGGAGCCGCCGCCATGGCTGTCGCCAGAGCGCACGGCATGGGCGGCCATCGACGTGCCCTGGCCGAGTGTCTGTTTGCGCTGCATCTGCTTTGCCCATGCCGGAGAACCGCCAGCCTGCGCGGCGGGTGACAGGGCCGCGCTCGCAGCCTCGCTCGCACCTCCGACTGTTCCAGCCGTCGAAGAGCCGCCGCTGACGCCGAAGCCGGCACGCGCTCCATCGGAAAAGCTGGACTTGACGCTTTCCGATGCCTTCGAGGCAGCACGTTTCAGGGGCGATGCGGCGGCGGAGCCTGCGGCACGGGCAACACCACCCAGACCCGAAGCAACACCGGCAGCGCCGGACTGGCCAAGCGAACCGACACTATAGGCGGCGCTCGCCGCACCTGCGGCGGCAGCACCACCCCGTACGGCAGCCGCTCCACCAGAGAGCGCTGCTGCTCCTCCCTTCGCGGCCATGCCTGCGGCGGCACCCCCGGCAAGCATCATGCCGCCTGCGGCAAGGCCGGTTCCAACGGCAGCACCTGCGCCCAGCTGCGGGCCGCCGGAAACGAGACCGGACGCGATACCGGGACCGAATATGCCGAGGCCGAGAAGGGAAAGGGCTGCCAGCACGATCGCCATGGCATCGTCGATGGTCGGCGTCACGCCGCCGAAGCCTGCCGTGAACTGTGAAAACAGCGTCGAGCCGATACCGATGATGACGGCCAGCACCAGCACCTTGATGCCGGAGGAAACGACATTGCCGAGCACGCGCTCGGCCATGAAGGCGGTCTTACCGAACAGGCCGAACGGGATGAGTACAAAGCCCGCCAGCGTGGTCAGCTTGAACTCGATCAGGGTTACGAAGAGCTGCACGGCGAGAATGAAGAAGGCGAGCAGCACCAGCGCCCAGGCAAACATCAGGCAGGCGATCTGGATGAAGTTCTCAAAGAACGACCAGTAGCCCATCATGTCGGAGATGGATTCGAGCAGCGGGCGACCAGCATCAAGTCCAGTCTGGGCCACCTTGCCGGGACGCAGCAGATCGGCGGCGGAAAAGCCGGTGCCCGACCCCTTGAGTCCCAGACCGGCAAAGCTGTCGAAGATGACCTGGGCGAGATTGTTCCAGTTGCCGATCAGATAGGCGAAGACGCCCACGAAGAGCGTTTTCTTGACCAGCCGGGCGATGATGTCGTCGTCGGCACCCCAGGACCAGAACAATGCCGCCAGCGTTACGTCGATGACGATCAGCGTGGTGGCGATAAAGGCGACTTCCCCGCCAAGCAGACCGAACCCACTGTCGATATAGCTGGTGAATACGACCAGAAAATTGTCGATGACGCCGGTGCCACCCATGGTTCACTCTCCCCCGTTCTGATGCGGGGCGGCGGGCACCGGCGTCCGGCCGAGAAAGCGGTCGCGGTTCTCGGCCCAAGTGGCGTGGCAGCCGGGATCACTCCCTGCGGCCTCGCCCAACTGCTGGCAACGGCGCAGGCTCTGGCGGAGCGGATCGGCAGAGGGTTGAAGCGACGGAGCCGGGCGGTTCTGCGCCGGTTCGTCCTCGCGGGCCATTTCGATCACCGTGGCGGTGATGGCGATAGCCACGAATATGATCGCGCCCAGCCGGGCCAGCATCTTGCCGTCCATGTTGCGCCCCTCCTGTCCGGTTAGTTGTTGCCGTTGCCGAACATCCGGGCATTGCCGGGCTGGTAGCCCGAACCCGGTGTCAGGAAGCGCTCGCGCTGCACACGGCCCTGTTCGGCGGCGGTGGCGCGTTCGGCTTCGCTCAGCGCCTCGGACCGGCCATTGGCCGACATCAGTGCGATCAGGTCGGAAAGCTGCTGCGACTGGAGGGCGAGAAGCTGGTTGCCCGCTTGCGTTGCCTGCAAGGCGCCAGTGGCGTTCTGGCTCTGGCCGACCAGAGCCGACATCTCGGCGCGGTTGGTGTCAATATTGCCGACCACACCAGCCTGCACGCGCATGGCATCCTGCAAACCGCCAACTGTGTTCTGCCAGCGCGAACGGGCATCCGCGACAAGCTGGGTGTCGGTGGCCGACAGCGAGACATTGCCGTATTTTTGGCTGAACATCTGATCGACGTTCTGCACGTCGAAGGCGATGTTCTGGGCCTGGCTCAGGAGCTGCTGCGTGCGCTGGACGTTCTGCTGCAACGCCTGAAGCGAGGAATATGGCAGGCTCGCCAGATTCTTCGCCTGATTGATGAGCATCTGCGCCTCGTTCTGAAGCGAGGTGATCTGATGGTTGATCTGCTCCAGCGTGCGAGCGGCAGTCAGAAGGTTCTGCGCGTAGTTGGTCGGGTCATAGACGATGCGACCGAAACCGAACTGTGCGTGGGCCGGGCTGGTCAGCATGGGTGAGAGCGCAAGCGGCGCGGCAAGCAGTGTTGCCGCCATGAGCATGGCCCGCAAACGGGAAAGACGGATAGTCATGGTCAGGACTCCTTTTCGGTCTGGGGGGTGAGATTGGTGAGATCGGGGATCAGCTCGGCCGCCCATTCGACGCCGCGCTCGCGCAGCCAGGCGGCGAGGAAGCCGTCCTGCCCATTTTCGGTTACAAGATCGGCGATGCGGGTCTGATCGGATTTGGATGACGCGGCGCAGAGCGCGAGGCCGACTTCGGAGAGGCCCAGCTCAAACAGGCGATTGCCGCGCCGCGACTGGCAGTAATAGTCCCGCTTGGGACTGGCCCGTGCGAGGATCTCGATCTGCCGGTCATTGAGGCCGAAACGGCGGTAGATCGCCGTGATCTGCGGCTCGATCGCGCGTTCGTTCGGCAGGAGCAGCCGTGTCGGGCAGCTTTCGATGATGGCGGGCGCAATATTACTGCCGTCGATGTCGGACAGGCTTTGCGTGGCGAAGATGACCGAAGCGTTTTTCTTCCTCAGCGTCTTCAGCCATTCGCGGAGCTGGTTTGAGAAGCCTTCATCATCCAGGGCAAGCCAGCCCTCGTCGATGATAAGCAGCGTCGGTCGCCCGTCGAGCCGGTCGCCGATGCGGTGGAACAGATAGGCCAGCACGGCAGGCGCAGCGCCCGTACCTACCAGCCCCTCGATCTCGAAGGCTTGTACATCGGCGTGACCGAGATGTTCAGCCTCGGCATCAAGCAACCGGCCATAAGCGCCGCCGATGCAATAGGGCCGCAGCGCCTGTTTCAGGTCATTGGATTGCAGCAGGACCGCAAGACCTGTGATGGTGCGTTCGCTGACGGGAGCAGATGCCAGCGAGGTCAGCGCCGTCCAGATATGCTCCTTCACCTCCGGCGTGACGGTCATGCCTTCGCGCATCAGAATGGCGGCGATCCAGTCAGCGGCCCATGACCGTTCATAAGCGTCATCAATTCGCGCGAGCGGTTGCAGGGAAACGGAAACCTCCGATCCCTCGGTCAACCCGCCGCCGAGGTCATGCCAATCGCCGCCCATGGCGAGCGCGGATGCCCGGATCGATCCCCCGAAGTCGAAGGCGAATACCTGGCTGCGCTCATAGCGACGGAATTGCAGCGCCATCAGCGCCAGCAGCACGGACTTGCCCGCGCCGGTCGGGCCGACGACGAGAGTATGTCCCACGTCGCCGACATGAAGGGAAAGCCGGAACGGCGTCGAACCCTCGGTCTTGCCGTAAAGCAAGGGGGGCGCTCCGAGGTGTTCGTTCCGTTCCGGCCCCGCCCACACGGCCGATAACGGGATCATGTGGGCAAGGTTAAGCGTCGAGATTGGCGGCTGCCGGACATTGGCGTAGGCATGTCCGGGGATCGAGCCTAGCCAGGCATCGACGGCGTTGACTGTTTCCGGCATGGCCGTGAAGTCACGGCCCTGAATGATCTTCTCGACCAGACGCAGCTTCTCGTCAGCCATACGGGGATCGGCGTCCCAGACGGTGACGGTTGCTGTGACATAGGCCATGCCGGCGACGTCAGCGCCGAGTTCCTGCAAGGCCATGTCAGCATCGAGGGCTTTGTTGGACGCATCGGTGTCCACCAGCGCCGATTGCTCGTTGGTCATCACCTCCTTGAGGATCGCAGCAATGGATTTGCGCTTGGCAAACCACTGGCGGCGGATTTTGGTGAGGAGCTTCGTCGCATCCGTCTTGTCCATCAGGATGGCGCGGGTGGACCAGCGGTACGGGAACGCGAGCCGGTTCATTTCGTCGAGCAGGCCAGGCGTGGTCGCGGTCGGGAAGCCGATGATCGTGAGGACGCGCAGATGCTGATCGCCAAGGCGCGGCTCCAGTCCGCCGGTCAGGGGCTGGTCGGGCAACAGCGCATCAAGGTGCATCGGCACTTCGGGCACGCGCACGCGATACCGGTTGGTCGAGATGGTCGAATGCAAATAGGTGAGCGTGCCGCTATCATCGAGCCAGCCGCATTCCGGCATAAACCCGTCGAGCAAGGCCAGCACGCGGTCGGTGCGGTCGATGAAGCCGCGCAACAATTCATGCGGATTGACGCCAGATTGCTCGCGGCCTTCATAGAGCCATGTCTCGGCACGAGCCGCGTCCTCGGCAGGTGGCAGCCAGAGGAAGGTCAGGAAATAGCCTGAAACGAAATGGGTGCCAGCTTCCTCGAAGCCAGCCTTGCGTTCGGCATCGACCAAAGCGGAGGCCGGATCTGGAAAACGGCTGTCTGGATAGGTCGCGGCCTGGGAGCGCTGCGCTTCAACGAAAATCGACCAGCCTGACCCAAGACGACGCACTGCGTTGTTGATGCGACCGGCGACCGCGACCAGTTCGGCAGCGACAGCAGAATCCAGATCCGGCCCGCGAAACTTCGCCGTCCTCTGAAAACTGCCATCCTTGTTCAGCACAATGCCTGGCGCGACCAGAGCTGCCCACGGCAGATAGTCGGAAAGCCGGGCGGAGGTGCGGCGATATTCGCTGAGGTTCATCATAGCCGCGCCCTCACACTGACAAATGACCGGGGATGCGCAGATGCCTGCGGCCGACTTCGACGAAGAGCGGATCGCGTTTAGCTGCCCATACCGCGAGAAAGTGTCCGACTGCCCAGATGGCGAGACCGACCAGCCACAGGCGTAGGCCGAGGCCTACGGCCCCGGCCAGCGTGCCATTGACGATGGCGATGGAGCGCGGTGCGCCGCCGAGCAGGATATGCTCGGTGAGCGCCCGGTGGACCGGGACGGAAAAACCCGGCACCGCGTCGAGCTGTTCGAGGCCGCCCGCCATCAGATGAGCGCCCCGCCGCCGAACGAGAAGAACGACAGGAAGAAGGAACTGGCGGCGAAGGCGATGCTGAGGCCAAACACGATCTGGATTAGCTTGCGGAAGCCACCGCCCGTATCGCCGAAGGCCAGCGCCAAACCTGTCGAGATAATGACAATCACGGCGATGATTTTGGCGACCGGCCCCTCGATCGACTGAAGGATGGATTGCAGGGGTGCTTCCCAGGGCATGGAAGAGCCGGAAGCGTGTGCGGCAGGCGCCAGCATCAGGCTGATGGAAACAACGGCGGCGGCGGTTGCCATGATGCGGCAGCCGCGCGAAATCGTGCGGATCATGAATGATCTCCTTTCGAGGTGGTTGCAGGGGTGATTGCGTAGTCGCCGTCTGGTCCAAGCCCGTCGACGCGGGCGAGTTCGACCAGGCGGCGGGAAGATCCGCGCCCGGCAAGGACGGCAACAAGGTCGATGGTCTCGGCGATCAGCGCGCGCGGGACGGTGATGACAGCTTCCTGGATGAGCTGTTCCAGACGGCGCAGGGCACCGATGCCGGAACCGGCATGAATGGTGCCGATGCCGCCAGGATGTCCCGTTCCCCAAGCTTTAAGCAGATCGAGCGCTTCGGAACCACGGACCTCCCCGACCGGGATGCGATCAGGGCGAAGGCGCAACGATGAGCGGACCAGATCGGAGAGCGTCGCCACGCCATCCTTGGTCCGCATGGCCACGAGATTGGGCGCGGCGCATTGCAGCTCGCGCGTATCCTCGATGATGACCACGCGATCCGATGTCTTCGCCACCTCGGCCAGCAGCGCATTGGTTAGTGTGGTTTTGCCGGTGGACGTGCCGCCAGCCACTAGGATGTTGGCGCGCGTGGCGACGTTCAGACGCAGCACTTCAGCCTGAAAACTGGTCATGATCCCGGCTGCCACATAATCGTCGAGCGTGAACACCGCGACGGCGGGCTTACGGATGGCGAAGGCGGGCGCGGCGACAACGGGTGGTAACAATCCCTCGAACCGTTCGCCGGTTTCGGGCAGCTCGGCCGAGACGCGAGGGGATCGGGCATGAACCTCTGCACTGACATGATGGGCGACGAGGCGCACGATCCGCTCGCCATCGGCAGCGGAAAGTCTTTCCCCCGTGTCGGCCAGACCTTCGGACAGCCGATCCACCCAGATACGGCCATCCGGGTTCAGCATAACTTCGACCACGCCAGGATCTTCCAGAAACCGGGCGATGGATGCCCCAAGCGCGGTACGCAGCATCCGCGCACCACGGGCAATCGTTTCCGGCTTCTGATGTGGTGCGGTCATAGCGGCCCCGTTCATGAAGGGGCGCGCAAAAGACGGACCCCGGATCGGGGTCGATTAAAAGAACCTGATTTTGGACTGTTTCAACATATGTTTACGCGCGTGCGGCCATCGGCGGGGTCTGGCGGTGAATAGGCCGGGTTGCAATCCTAGACCCCATCGCCGTCACCTTCGTTTTTACCGCCCAATGGGGTGTCGTGTAGCGCAGCCATATCGTGCGATATTTCTTTGAGAAACCTGTCACCGGTGGCGAGGCGCTTACCAAGTGACTGCATGAACGCCTCAAAACGCTCATTTCCTTTGATACGCGCAGATTGCTTTGCGCTGTCCGGCAACGGCGGCGTGAGGGTCAGCCAGAATTGTACGAATAGCGAAAGGGTTTCGCCCAGAATGGCGATATCCTCGTTCAGTGTGTCGAACTGACGGCCAAGCTTGTCCAGGCGGCGCGACATGGCGGCTTCCAGCCGCTCAGTCGTATCGCCGGACATGAAGGATGCTACCGCAGCCTCGATCACGGCGGATTTTGAGACATTGCGGCGTAGCGCCAGCGCTTCCACCTGTTTCAGCAGAGCGGGGTCGAAATAGACATTCATACGGGTGCGCGTCATCATGGGCGCCCTTTCAAAGTTCAATGCCGTCATCGGGATTCATCGACGCCTGCCGGGCAATCATCCGCATCCGCGATCGCAGAGCACGGGCCTTGGCGGCATCAACGTCCGGCTCATCATCCAGAAAATCGAACTCCTGCGATGGTGGCGGAGGTGGCGGGATGATTTCCTCATGCTCAGGTAGTTCAGGTTCGCGCCGGATACCGGCATTGGCCGGATCGTCATCGGATGTATCTGAGGCGGAGACATTGCCGGTCGCAGCCGCGACAATGCGGCTCGTCCAGTCATCTGGCGCCGATGTGCTGATTTTTACCGACTGCTTGCGCAGATCGGGCGGCGACATTACCCGTTCCTGAAACCGCGCATCAGCATAGTAGCGTGCCTTGGCCGCACGGATCGGCGGGACCCCCGCCACCATGACGATCTCGTCGGTGAGTGGAAGCTGCATGATTTCGCCGGGCGTCAGGAGTGGCCGCGCCGTTTCCTGCCGTGACACCATAAGGTGCCCCAGCCATGGTGCGAGGCGATGGCCGGCATAGTTGGTAGAATCGCGCATTTCCGTAGCCGTGCCGAGCGCATCGCTGATCCGCTTGGCGGTGCGCTCGTCATTGGCCGCGAAGGCCACGCGCACATGGCAATTATCGAGAATGGCATTGTTCTGCCCGTAGGCGCGCTCGATCTGGTTCAAGGATTGGGCGATTAGGAACGCTTTCAGACCGTAGCCGGCCATGAAGGCGAGCGCCGATTCAAAGAAATCCAGCCGCCCCAGTGCGGGGAACTCGTCCAGCATTAGCAGCAGCCGATGCCGCTTGCCGGACGTTTCCAGTTCCTCGGTCAACCGCCGCCCGACCTGGTTAAGAATGAGGCGGATCAGTGGCTTGGTCCGATTGATGTCCGAGGGTGGCACGACAAGATAGAGACTGACCGGCTCTTTCGCGCCAACCAGATCGGCGATGCGCCAGTCGCAGCGCTCCGTCACGCGGGCCACAACCGGATCTCGATAAAGTCCAAGAAACGACATGGCGGTCGAAAGCACGCCAGAGCGTTCGTTCTCGGATTTGTTCAGAAGCTCCCGTGCAGACGAGGCAATGACGGGATGCACCCCGGCTTCGCCCAGATGCGGCGTGTCCATCATCGCGCGTAAGGTCGCCTCGACCGGACGGCGCGGATCGGACAGGAAATTGGCGACACCAGCCAGTGTCTTTTCTTTCTCGGCGTAGAGAACATGCAGGATCGCACCGACCAGCAGGCTGTGGCTGGTCTTTTCCCAGTGGTTGCGTTTGTCGAGGCTGCCTTCGGGATCAACGAGAATGTCCGCGATGTTCTGCACATCGCGGACTTCCCATTCCCCCTGCCGGACTTCCAGCAGCGGATTATAGGCTGCCGAATGCACATTGGTCGGATCGAACAGCAAGACGCGGCCATGATTGGACCGGAAGCCTGCGGTCAGATTCCAGTTCTCGCCTTTGATGTCATGGACAATGCAGCTTCCCGGCCAGGTCAGCAGCGTCGGCACCACGAGGCCAACACCCTTGCCGGATCGGGTTGGCGCAAAGCACAGCACATGCTCGGGGCCGTCATGACGCAGATAATCCTTGCTGTGCCGCCCCAACACGACGCCATCCGGGCGGAGCAATCCGGCAGCATGGATTTCCTTGTCCTCGGCCCAGCGCGCAGAACCGTAGGTGGCGACATTGCGGGCTTCCCGTGCCCGGATGATCGACAGGAGAAAGGCGGCAGCTATGGCAAGAACCGCCCCGGACGCGGCGATGAACGCGCCTTCGGTAAAGATGCCGGGCGCATAGGCGTCATAGGAAAACCACCACCAGAAGAAGGCAGGTGGATAATAGAGTGGCCATCCGGCAATATCGAACCAGGGATCGCCGAGCTGGGGCTGGAAGCCAAGCCGGAAAGCAACCCATTGCGTTGCAGCCCATACCATCACCACGACGATGGTGAAGACGACAATGATCTGGTTCCAGAGTATTCGGCCTCCACGCATACAGGCTCCAATTGGCAAGAGTGACGGAGCCGATCAGAGAATAGCGGTTTACGCGAGTGGCAACAGAAAAGGTCTTGCCGGAGGAATGCCGGATACCATCGGCGGCAAATAGGAAGGATGCAGCGGCCCCCTCAGGATGCGTTACCGAGTATCAGGGGAAAGGTGGTGGCAGTCGACTTTCTTCGCGACGCTGAGGAGTTTTGAAAGCGCAGGATCGCGATTTTGGGGCGACCACACCGCAGAAAAGGCTATCGTTTCCGGTTCGTCGCTGATCGGCAGAAAGCAAACGTTCGCAGTATTGGCTCGGATGACTTCCTCCACAAACAGAGAAATACCATGGCCCGCCGCAATCATTGATAGCAACGTGCTGCGTCCAACATCGCAACGGTGAATTGTCGGCGTCAACCAGTTTCCAGTCGCCCGCGTCACGAT
>Ga0308171_1002480_pt1 | contig 19294 bp, 21 predicted proteins | sample PhyGR1_FD_202135 | JGI IMG/M metagenome (GOLD analysis project Ga0308171, IMG submission 202135) | Phyllosphere microbial communities from UC Gill Tract Community Farm, Albany, California, United States - DLSLSG.R1 | ecosystem: Host-associated > Plants > Phyllosphere > Unclassified | place: USA... | reverse complement strand
GACCCATCGGTTCGGTTCCGGTCAGGAACCGACGCCCGGCGTCGATGAGAACGCCGCCTGCGAAGACGAGAAGCATGACGCCGGAAAGGCCCGCCGCCCCCCTCTTCCATGACTCCGCGCGGCCGATCGCCAGAAAGCTGATCAGATAGACTGCGGCGTCGGAGGCGTTGTCCACGGCATTGGCCAACAGAGCGCTGGAATCGGCGGCCCAGCCGCCGATTCCGAGCCCTGCCGACAGGCCGGCGTTGAGACCAAGAACCGTCAGCAGCGTACGACGCTGCTGACGGTCGTCCTGATTGCGAGCAATCAATCCTCGATCCCCTCCGATTTCCGATGCTTGACCGCCTTGGCGGCGAAAGTCGGCAGAACCAGCAGCGTCAGGGCTGTCGCCGTCAGCAGACCGCCGATGACCACAGTGGCCAGCGGCTTCTGCACCTCGGCCCCCGCCCCGTGCGCCAGCGCCATGGGAATGAAGCCGACGATGGCCACCAGGGCCGTGGTCAGCACCGCTCGCAGGCGACTGGACGCCCCTTCGATGGCGGCCGCGACAGGCTCAAGTCCGGCCTGCAGCCGCTCCCGGATCGCCTGCATCAGCACCAGTCCGTTCAGGGTCGCAACGCCCGACACGGCGATGAAGCCAACCGCCGCCGACACCGAGAAGGGCATCCCCCTGAGCAACAGCGCCAGCGCCCCGCCGACCAGGGCCAGAGGCACGCAGGCAAAGACCAGGCCGGCCTCCGCAAACGATCCCAGCGCCATGAACAGCAGGACGCCGATCAGGATGAAGACGATCGGGATCACCAGACCCAGGCGCTGTTCGGCCCGTTTCAGGTTCTCGAACTGTCCACCCCAGTCGAGGCGATAGCCGACCGGAAGGGCGATGTCGGCCACCGCCGCCTGGGCGTCGGTCACGAAGCCGCCGAGATCGCGACCGCGCACATTGGCCTGGACCACCATGCGTCGGCTGCCGTTCTCACGGCTGATCTGGTTCGGTCCTTCAGCCGTCTCGATACGCGCGACCGACGACAGGGGCACGATCACCCCCGTGCTCGAGACGATGGGCAGGGCGGCGAGGGTCGCCGGATCGTTTCGCGCGTCATCCGGCAGACGCACGACGACATCGAAGCGACGGTCGCCCTCGAAGATACGACCCGCCTCGGCGCCCCCGACGGCGGCCGAGACCGCCTCCGAGACGTCGGCCGCCGACAGCCCGTAGTTGGCCGCCGCGAACCGATCGACGCTGATGGTCAGGGTCGGCAGGCCGGACGCCTGCTCCACCCGCACGTCGGCCGCGCCGGGCGTGGCCCGCAGCTTGGCGGCCACCGCATCAGCCGTCTTCTGCAAGGTGTCGAAATCGTCGCCATAGACCATGACCGCGAGGTCGGTGCGGACGCCCGAGATCAGTTCGTTGAAGCGTAGTTCGATCGGCTGGCTGAACTCGAAGCTGTTGCCGATCTGCTGGCTGGCGACATCTTCAATCCGGGCGATCAGGTCTTCCTTCGACAGCTTGGGATTCGGCCAGTCCTTGCGATCCTTGAGGATGATGACCGCGTCCGAGATGTTGGCGGGCATGGGGTCGACAGCGGCCTCGGCCGTGCCCGTCCTGGAGAACATGGTCTCCACCTCGGGCTGAGCCTTGATGGCGCGTTCAAGGGCCATCTGCATGGCCAGGGATTGCTCCAAAGAGGCGGAAGGCACGCGCAGCGACTGCATGGCGATATCGCCCTCGTCCAGGGTCGGGATGAACTCCCGGCCCAGGCTCATGAAGGAGACGGCCCCCACGCCCAGCATCGCCAGGGCGGCGATCAGGACCACCTTGGGACGAGCGACGGCCGCGCCGATGGCCGGCTGGATCCACCGACGAGCAAATCGCAGGATGCGGGTCTCATGCTCCTCGGCCTTGCCGTCCGGTCCCAGATGGACGGTCTTGGGATCCCTCACCAGGAGAGCCGTCATCGCCGGCACGAAGGTGAAGGAGAAGATGAAGGCGCCGACCAGGGCCAGCATGACCGTCGCCCCCATGGGCACGAAGGTCTTGCCCTCCACCCCTTCCAGCATCAGCAGCGGCGTGAAGACCAGGAGGATGATCAGCTGGCCGAAGGCGGCCGGTTTGACCATCTGGCGCGCCGCCTGCATGGCCACGCCGAGACGTTCGTGACGGGTCAGCATCCGCCCCAGTTCGCCCCGCCGCTGGGTCAGCATCAGCAGGGTGTTTTCGATCACCACCACGCCGCCGTCGACCATCAGGCCGAAGTCGAGCGCGCCCAGGCTCATCAGGTTTCCGCTGATGCCGAACCGGTTCATGCCAATGACGGCGAACAGGAAAGACAGCGGGATCATCAGGGCCGTGATCGCCGCCGCCCGGAAGTTTCCGAGCAGCAGGAACAGGACGACGATGACGAACAGGGCGCCTTCGATCAGGTTGCGCGCCACGGTCGAAATGGTCGAGTTGACCAGATCGCTGCGGTTCAGCACCGGCGCGGCGACCACGCTGGGCGGCAAGGTGGCCGCCACCTGTTCCAGCCGCTCGGCCGCGGCCTGAGCCACGGTTCGGCTGTTCTCGCCGGCCAGCATCAGGGCGGTGCCCAGCACCGCCTCATGCCCGTCGCGGCTGGCCCCGCCGAGGCGCGGCGCCTGGCCGATCTCGACCGTCGCCACATCGGCGACACGAACCACCAGACCGCCGCGATTGACGACCGGCGCCTGGGCCAGGTCCTCGACCGTCGTGGCCAGGGCGTCGGTGCGGACCACCAGGGCCTCGCCTGCCCGCTGGACATAGCCGGCGCCCGCCTGGGTGTTGGCCCGGTCCAGCGCCTGCACCAGATCATTCATGCCCAGGCCGTAGCGGGTCAGGGCGGCGGCGTCAGGCCGGACGGCATATTCCTTTACATAGCCGCCGTTGACGTCGACCCCGGCCAGGCCGGGCGCCGTGCGCATCTGCGGGGCGATGATCCAGTCCTGAACCGTGCGCAGATAGGTGGCGCGCTGCTGCGGCGTGGTCAGCCGCTCGCCTTCCGGCGTCAGATAGGATCCGTCGGCCTGCCAGCCGGGCTTGCCGTTGGCGACCGTGGTCTTGGGGCTGAAGGGGACATAGTCGACCGTCCACATCAGCACCTCGCCCAGGCCGGTCGTGATGGCCGACAGATTGGGCTCGACGCCTTCGGGCAGCTTCTCCGACGCCTGCCGCATCCGCTCGGCCACCTGCTGGCGGGCGAAATAGATGTCGGTCTGGTCGGTGAAGACGACGGTGATCTGGCTGAAGCCGTTGCGGGACAGGGAGCGGGTGCTCTGCAGTCCCGGAATGCCGGCCATGGCCGTCTCAAGCGGATAGGTGACCTGGCGTTCGATCTGCTCGGGCGCCAGCGCCGGGGCGACGGTCGTGATCTGGACCTGTCGATTGGTGATGTCGGGAACGGCGTCGATCGGCAGTTTGGTCAGTTCGAACAGGCCAAGCGCGGCGACGAGCGCCACGGCCAGGACGACGAACCAGCGAAAACGGACGGACGCTTCGATAAGAGCTTTAAACATATTCCGTCGCTCCTAGTGGCCGTGCTCGGCTTCGCCCTTGGCGAGCTCCGCCTTGAGCAGGAAGGCCTTGGCCCCGGCGATGCGTTCGGCGCCGGTCAGGCCCCGCACGATCTCCGTCCGGCCGCCGGCCTGGCGGCCGACCATGACCGGAACGGCGCGGAAGCCGCCTTCAACCTGGACGAAGACGACAGTACCGCCATCGACCGTCTGGACGGCCTCGGTAGGAACGGTCACGCCGTCGGCTTCGCCGCCCGTCACCAGGGCGCCGCTGACCGGCGAACCGGCCGGCGGCAAGGCTCCGCCGGCCGGCCGGGCGCGAATGACCGTCGCACCGCTCTCGCCGGCGCCGCCCGCGGCTACGCCCGTGACGATCGCATCGAATTCACCGGCAGGACCTTGAACACGCAACGACGATCCCGCCCGAACCTGGGCGGCCAGGGCCGGCGGCGCATTGAACACCAGTTCCACACGCGCCGGGTTGGTGACCTCGGCGACCACGCCGCCCTGAGGCGCGAACCCGCCCGGACCGACCAGAACCGAAGTCACCACGCCCGAGATCGGGCTGGAGACGCTGATCCGCCCCGAGGCATTGGGCCCGCCTGCAGCAGAGGCGCGGGCGCGCGCGGCCCGGGCCGCGGCGTCGGCGCTGAGCGATTGGGCGCGCGAGGTTTCGACCTCCTGGCGCGCCACCACGCCCTGGGACGCCAGGCTGTCGTTCCTCTGATAGGCGCGCCGCGCCGCGTCAGCCGCCGCAGCGGCGGCGTCGGCGTCGGCGCGGAAGGTGGCGGCGTCGCCGCTGACCAGCACCGCCAGGGCCTGGCCGGCGCGTACCGACTGGCCCGGCGCCACCAGAACCCGCTCGACCCGGCCGCCCACTGAAGCGGCCACGGCGGCGCGCGCATCGATCATGGGTTCAACACGGCCGGCAAGGCGGGTCTCCCCGCCTCCACCGCGCCCGACCGCCATAACAGTGATGCCTGAAGCTTCGATCTGCGCAGGGGTCAGGTTGATAACGCCCTCCTCCGCTTCGCCCGCGGCTTCGCCTTCATGGCCGGCTTCTGCGGGCGCCTCAACCGCCGGCGAGGGCGCAGGCCCGTCGCGGGTCATGAGGAAGGCCGCGCCGCCGATGACGATGACCGCAACGGCGGCGCCGGCCATCAGCCAGGTCTTTCTGGTCTTGATCAGGGTGTTCACAGGGCGGCTCCAAACGGGATGCGGCCTTGCAGGCGCGCGAGGTCGATTTCCGCACGGACGCGCGCGAGGCGGGCGTCAACGGCGGCGGTGCGGGCGGAGATCAGGGCGGCGCGGGATGCGCGCAGTTCAAGCTGGGAGATGCGTCCGGCTTCGAAACCCAGCCGAGAAAGGCGATAGGCCTCCTCGGCCGAGGTCACGCCGGCGTCCGTCGCTCCCACGCGACTGACGGAGGCGTTGAGGCGCGCCAGAGCCGCGCTTCGATCGGCGGCTTCTTCGAGGCGAGCGCCGTCGAGACGGGCTTCCGCCGCCCGGAACTCAGCCTGGGCCGCCTGGATATTGCCCCGATTTCGATCGAACAGCGGCAGGGGCATGCTGACGCCGAACGTCAATGCGGTGGCGTCTTCGGCTTCGTAGCGCCTCACCCCGACCGAAGCGCTGACGTTGGGACGAGCATTGATCCGCTCCACCCGGATACGCCGTTCGGCCGTGTCGCGCTCCGCTTCCGCCACGCGCACGACGGGCGAAATCGATCCGGAGGGCTCCGACGCCGATGGCGTGCGATCCAGAACGCCTGCGTCGATGGAGGTGACGGCCGTCGGCAACATCGCCGTCGCCGTCAACCGCGCGAAAGCGGCCTCGCGTTCAGCGCCGGCCTCGTCTTGCGAAGCACGCGCCGAGGCCGCCTCGGTTTCCGCCTGAATGCCGCGCAACAGGGGTTCTCGCCCCTCTTCCACCAGCAACAGGGCGGCGCGAGCGTCGGCCAGGGTGATGGTCAAGGCCTCCTTGGCCAGTTGAAATCGACGATCAGCCGCCTCGGCCTCGGCGTAAACCAGCGCCAGCCGACCCGCAGCGTCTACGCCGGCGAGATCGCGGCGAAGAGCGGCTGCGCCGGCTTCCCCGCGCGCGACCTCCACCCTGGCGCTGCGACGCCCCCAGAGTTCAAGGTCCTGGGTCACAGCCAGGCTGGTCTCGGCATTGCTGTAGCCGTCATAGGGACCGCTCCCCAGGACGCCGTCGACGCTCAGGCCGAGTTGAGGATTGGGGCGCACGCGCGCCTGACGAACGCGCGCCTCGGCGGCGTCGAGCAAGGCGCCGGCCTCGACGTTGACCGGCGTCTGGCCGATGCGTCCGAGCAGGGTTTCATAGCTTGGCGCAGGATCAGCCCAGGCAGGTGCAGCGGCCGCTGTCGCTACGGCGACCACGGCGCAGCCGGCCGCCAGGAGCGGCGACCGACGATGTGAGGAAGACATGGTTCATTTCCCAGATTTCTGACGGATGGGCGCACGAAGGCGCGGCATTCGAGTCAGACTCTGGGTGGGCGGTCCGGGCCGGCCGGCGTTCGGGACGCCATCTGGTCGCACTTCGGCGCCTTGGGGCCGCCAGTCTTGTCCAGCTTGGCCGGAACAGCGATCGACAAAGGCTGTATGCCGGTTGAGCCGTGGTGACAGTGACCATGGGCGCAGCCGCCGTGTTTTAGGTCGCCGCCCTTGCCCTGTTCCTGGTTCTGCTCGGGCGAGGCCGAAAAGGATGAGGCCGCGGCATCAGCCTGGGCTTCCGGCGCGCAGGTCGCCGCCTCCGCGGCCGGCAGGAAACCGAACACGACGATGATGAGCGCAAGAAGCGCCCCCGCCAGAAGTGTCCTGTTCGACCATTCAAACATGATCACTTCCTAGCACAACGCAGGCGAGCGGCAAACGAGAACGAGGCATCAAACGCCGCAAGCCCAGCCTTGTTTCAGGACCGATCGTCGACGGACGTGAAACGTCGCGGGTCACCTCGGCTTCCATCGCAGCAAACGCATGGCGTTGGCGGTCACCAGCACGGTCGCCCCGGTATCGGCGAGGATAGCCGGCCACAGACCGGTGACGCCGATCAAGGTCGTGACCAGGAAGACGGCCTTCAGGCCCAGGGAGATGGTGATGTTCTGACGGATGTTGCCCATCACCCCGTTCGACAGGACGATCATGTCGGGAATGTCCTGGACCCGACCGTGCAGCACCGCCGCGTCAGCCGTCTCAAGAGCCACGTCGGCGCCGCCGCCCATGGCGATGCCGATGTCGGCGGCGGCGAGTGCTGGCGCGTCATTGATGCCGTCGCCGACCTTGGCGACGACAAGACCTTGGGCCTGGAGTTCCTTGACGATCCTCTGCTTGTCCTGCGGCAGCAGTTCCGCGCGCGCTTCGACGCCGAGGCCGCTGGCGACCGCCTCGGCGGTGCGCTGGTTGTCCCCCGTCAGCATGACAGAGCGAACCCCCATGGCCTTCAGACGAGCCAAGCCCGCCGCTGCGTCGGACCGCGCCTCGTCCCTTATGGCCAGGAAGCCCACGACCCGGCCGTCGATCACGACGACCGAAACGGTCTTGCCCTGCGCATTGAAGCGCGCGACCGCCTCATCCTGAGACGCAGAGAGCAAAGTCCGCCGCGCGGCGGCCTGAGGCGAGCCCAGGAAGACCTCTTCGCCCCCCACGGTCCCTTCCACGCCCTCCCCCGCGATCGCCCGGGCCGCCGAAGCGGGCAGGATGGACACGCCCTCGGCCTTGGCGCGATTGAGTATGGCCACGGCCAGGGGGTGGCTCGATCCGGTTTCCAGCGCCGCCGCCAGCGCGAGCATCTCGGCTTCCGGACGTGCGCCGGCCACGATGTCGGTCACCAGCGGCTTGCCGGACGTCAGCGTTCCCGTCTTGTCGAAGGCGACGGCGGTGATCTTGCCGAGGGTTTCGAGCACGGCCCCGCCCTTCATCAGCAGCCCCCGCCGTGCGCCGGCGGACAAACCTGCAGCGATGGCCGCCGGCGTCGAGATCACCAGGGAACAGGGACAGCCGATCAGCAGGATCGCCAGGCCCTTGTAAATCCATTCGCCCCACCCTGCCCCGAACACGAGCGGCGGCACGGTCGCGACCAGGGCGCCGACGACGAGAACCAGGGGCGTATAGATCTTCGAGAAGCGGTCGATGAAACGCTCGGTCGGCGACTTGGATTCCTGCGCCTCCTCCACCAGACGCACGACCCGCGCAATGGTGTTGTCGGCGGCGGCCGCGGTGACCCTGACGCGCAGGACGCCGCCTACATTGATGGTCCCGGCGTAGACAGGGTCGCCGACCATTTTCCGCTTGGGAACGCTCTCCCCCGTCACCGGGGCTTCATCGATTTCGCCTTCGCCTTCAACGATGTCCCCATCCGCCGGTACGCGGTCGCCGGGCCTCACCAGGATGACAACGCCGACCGCCAGGCCTTCAGCCGGAACTTCGCTGACCTGACCATTGACCTCGACAAGGGCGGTCTTGGGGACCAGGTCGGTCAACCCCTGGATGCTCTTGCGAGCACGGCCTGCAGCGACGCCCTCCAGCATTTCACCGACCAGGAAGAGAAGGACGACGACCGCCGCCTCTTCCTGAGCCCCGATGAACACGGCCCCGACCGCAGCGATCGTCATCAGCATCTCGATCGAGAACGGCGACCCGAACCGGGCGGCGGTGATCGCACGCCAGCCGACCGGGACAAGACCGACCGCCAGGGCGACCAGAAAGGCCTCGCGTTCGACGGCGGGGAACAGGTAGCCCAAGACATAGGCTGCGATCAGGGCGACGCCGCAGGCCGCCGTCAGCTTGGCCTTTCGGGTCCACCACCAGGGGCCCTTCGCCGCAGGCGGGTTGTCGGCGGGAGAGACGATCTCCGATCCCGTCGTCGAGGTCGGCGGAGCGAGCGTCTCGACGCCGTAACCCAGATTGCGGACCTGTCGCATCGCATCGTCCCCAGCGAAATCGGGGCCGTGCTGAATCTTCAGGACGCCGGAGGAGACCGCCACCGCAACATCGATGACGCCCGGAAGTTTGCGCACCGCCGTATCGACCTTGGAGCCGCAGCTTGAGCAATCCATGCCGGTCACGCGATATCGGGTTTCCAGGGTTTCCGCCGCCACGAGCGTGCTCCTTGTTTCAAACTCCAGCCGACGCTACTTCCTCTAGCGACTAGAGGAGCAAGCGGTAAAATGAACCAGGGCGTGACGATCGGCCAGGCGTCGAAGGAATGCGGGATCAAGGCGCCGACGATCCGCTACTATGAACAGATCCAGCTCCTGCCTTCGCCCCCCCCGCACGGAAGGCAACCGGCGCCTCTATGACGACGGCGATCTGCGTCGTCTGCGGTTCATTCGACACGCGCGTGAACTCGGTTTCGAGATCGAACCGATCCGCGAGCTTCTGGCGCTGGCCGGTGATCCGAGCCGCCCCTGCCACTCGGCTGACACCATCGCCCGGTCCCACCTCGCCGATATCGACCACAAGATCGCGCGCCTCACCGCCTTGAGAGCCGAGGTCGCCCGCATGACGCAATGCGTCCAGGATACATCTTCAAAATGCCGGGTCATCGAGGCCCTCGGCGACCATGGCAACTGCCTGCACGACAGACACTAGGATCCTGAGGACGGGCCTGCTCCCGACCGAGCCGACCTCGAATCCGCCCCTGCCTTTCGCCCTACAACTGAAGCCCGAAGCGCGACGCGACCAAGGTCATCACCACGTAGAGAACGATGGTCAGGGCGCATCCAGCCGCCAACGCGATCCAGAATGACACTCCCTGCCGCAGGAGGGCCGGGATCAGAAGGAACATCGGCAGCGACGGCAGGACATACCAGAAGGTCGCTTCGGCGTGAGCCGCCATGTTCCCGGCGTCCGGTCTGTCCCGCCATAGCCAGATCATGCCTAGAACTGAAACAAGCGGCAGGGAGGCCACCAGGGCGCCGAACCCGGGATAGCGCTTGGCCAGCGTCGAGACAGCGGCGATCAGAAGGCCCGAGATCGTGGCTTTGAGGACGAAATACAACATGAGGCGACCCTGCGCCTCAGCGGCCAAGGTTCGCAATGGGGTCGGTCACCGACGTATCCAGAACTGAGCGCCCGGACAGGCGGAGAAGGTCACCGTCGCCCGCTCGCGCCATGGAGATGAGGTCAGGCCCCGGCCTCCGCGTCCCGCGCGAGCTCCGCGATCCGCTCATTGCTGGCTGCGGCGACCAGGTTTCGGAGCCGGACCACGGATTCGAACTGGAGCGCCAAGTCCTCAGCATTGACGTCGTACTCGTCGGAATAGCGCGCTTCGACATAGGCGCGCTTCAGAAGCTCAAAGCGCCGTCTGTCGGCACGCTCCTCCCTCGGCCAAGCGCCGGTCAGTCGCTTGTCGGTGTCCTCAGCCAACGACCGGAGGAACTTGATGTTGTGGGAGCGCGGAAAGTAGAAGGTGTGAACCAGCAGGAAGCAGACGTAGGCACGTTCAACCGCCTGATGGAGTGAAAATGCAGCATCCCTTCTCCACCCGAGATCGGATTCATTCGCCAGTTGCCCCTTGGCGGTCTCCAGGGACCTGTCGACGCTCCCAATCCACTTTGCGAAATGCCGCTGGGCGGCGTCGCATGCTTCCATGGCCGTCATCGGCTTCGGCTGAGCGAATGGATGTCCCGGCAACTCATACAGCACCACGCCGTCGCGCAGGATGTCGGTCCAGAAATACTCGCCCCGGGTCAGGGCCTGGTTCACCTCGGCCATGGTGTGGACGATGATGTTGACCGTCCGCCCCACGGCGGGGTCGCGCAGGATCTTGTCCTCGGCGACGTACCAATAGTCGGCGATGTCGGTCAGCTTTTCGTGGCTGACGATCACCAGCAGATCGAAGTCGGACAGGTAGCCGTTGTCGGGTTCGTCGACCCAGTCGGTGCGGGCGTAGGAGCCAAACAGGATGATCTTCAGCACCCGGCCGTCGCGCCGCCAAGACTGGGTGCCCCCGCCCCCGCTCTTTATTGCGGCGTCGAACTCGGTCAGCAGGGTCGTACGAACGCGCTCCAGCTCGCGCTGCTGTTTGGCCGGCAGATGGTCGAGATCAGCCCGCATGGAACTGCCCGTCCTGCGATCGGAGCGTCGTCGGATCGATCATGCCTGCCAGGTTCGTTCGCATCCGCGCCTCAAATCACTTCTGCAAAAGCCTACCTCGCCGCCACGCCAAGCGCCACAATGAGGGAGGGTGTCCGCCGGGCTGTTAAGAACACGAGAGCTCGCGCGCCGACGCCTTTAGCTTTCGCCTGGACATAGCGACGGCCATCCGAGCGGACAGGCTACTGTCACCGGAACGGCGTCCCTAGGCAAGCAAAACACTCCCATCAGCTTCGCGTCACACTCAGGAGCAAGATGTGATCCCGATCGGGATCATGCCTTTGCATTCCGACGCCCCACGCTCTATATGTGTTCCCGTACGGGAATTTGACCATGAGCAAGACCAGACCGCCCCAGCTCCCCGTCGGCCTCGCCGCCGCCTCAACGGAGGCGCGCTCGCGAGTGGGCGGCCTGTCCAGCCCCGGAAAATTAGGCAAGACCTCGCGCCTTGTTCGATACCCCACCCAGTCGAACGCGCTCAGAGCCCTGCTGGACGACACCGGCGCCCGCGAGATGAGGATCACCTTCAAAGCTCGGGCGGGGCAAATGCTCAAGCCAGGCGTTTCTCGCGTGGAAAAGCCCTCCCCTTCGGAAAGGTCAAAGCCATCAGCCGGCGCCGTTGCGCTGATCCTGAGCGCCCTGAAGTCGTCCGGACTGGAAAGCCCACCCGCGGGCGGCGCCGCCCGGCCGCTGCCGCCCCGGATCGAACCCATACCGCTGCTTGACGGCGCCGCCCTCGGGAACCTCGTTCGCACAAAGCGCCTGGCGCTCAAGCTCACCCAGCAGCAGTTGGCTGAACACGCTGGCGTCGGTCGCCGGTTCGTCAGCGAACTGGAAGCCGGAAAGCCCACGATCGAACTCGGCAAGGCGCTGGCCGCCTGTCAGGCGCTCGGCCTCACGCTGACAGCGCAGGACTCTCATGGCTGAAGACGTCCTCGCCGTCTGGATGGACGGCTTTCCCACCCCGGCGGGGCGGCTCGCAAGAACCGCACATGGCGACACGGCCTTCCTCTATGACGCCGACTATGTCGCCGCCGGCGGCGCCCCCCTGTCTCTCTCCCTGCCGGTCGAGGACGAAGCATTCGGCGACGTGGAGACACGCGCCTTTTTCGCCAACCTGCTGCCGGAAAATACGCAGCTGCAGCGGATCATGGAGCGCGAAGCGCTGGCCCGCGACGATGTAGTAGGCCTCCTGAAGCATCTGGGCGTGGATTGCGCCGGCAGCGTCTCCTGCCTCCCGCTGGATATGCCGCCGATCAAGAGTCCCGGCGTCCTCGCCGAGGACTATGAACCCCTCGACGACAGCTCCCTGCTGAAGATCGTCAAATCGCTACGCGACGAGCGGCGGCTTCCAACGGAGGTCACAGACCCGTCTCCGGTCGCCGGCGTGCAAAGCAAGGTCGCCGTCACCCTCCTGCCCAATGGCGCCTTCGCCCTGCCCAGATACGGGTCGCGCGTGCCCACGACCCATATCCTGAAGGTGCCGGCGCGCCGCGACGCGCGGGACGCACGTTATGAAGAGGCCGCCGCCATTCTGGCCTCGGCCGCTGGCCTGGATGTCTCCGTGCCTACCGCGATCCGGATCGGCGATGTCGACGCCTTGCTGATCGAGAGGTTCGACCGCCACGTCGCCGACGGGGTCGTCACCCGAATCCATCAGGAGGATTTCGCCCAGGCGCTAGGCCTGCCTTCAGAGCTCAAGTACCAGAGACGGGGTCAACCCGGCCGCTGGTTCGACGTCAGCGCCGCCATCTCGGTCCTGGACCAGACGCGCGACCCCGCCGCCAGCCGCCTCGCCTTCCTCAGAACCACCATCTTCAATCTCTGCATCGGCAATACGGACAATCACGCCAAGAACCACGCCATCCTTTACGATGCGCCTGGCGCCCCTCGCTTCGCCCCCCTCTATGACCTTCTGCCCATTCGGCTAAGCCGGCACTTCACCCATGAGCTGGCTTTCCAGATTGGCGCGGCGAAGCATTTCGACGAGATGACGGGCGAGGACCTGAACGCCTTCTTCGTAGAAATGGGCGTCGAAGAAGCCGATTTCGACCTGCTGCTCGAGGGCGAGATCACCCCCATGATCGTGGCTCTCGAGAAGGCCTCGCCCCGGCTGAAATCGGCGGGACTGAAATCCTTCAACGACCTCCTTGGACGGGAGATGGAAGAACTGACGGAACGATTGGAACTCGCCACCCCTGTCGAGGCCCGAGACTATTTTCCGGCCGAAGGCGTCTGATCGGAACACATTCGCGTCAGGCCATGCGGGGCTCGGCCGCAGCCGAACCTATCTCGATGGCGTCCGCAGGTACTTCACCAGCGCCGCGATCCCCAGCACAGCCAGCACGACGGCGAGGAGCCATTGGACGCCCATCGCCAGCATCATCATGCCGCCCATGCCGCTCATCATGTTCATGCAGTTCATCATTGCTCGCGTCCTGACATTCTGTCGGCGGGGACCAGTCCAACCGGCCGTTTAAATCTAAGCGTCTGATCCCATTCAGGGCGCCCATCGCCCTGGTCGGAATCGGGTTGAGAAGCAGCCGTTCAGTGAGGGCCTATTCTTTGCGTTTCGGGTCGGGGTCGATCTTACGCTTCGGAGCGTCCGTCTTCCCTCGGCGAAGGCTCCTCACGATCATGGGCGCCACGCAGCAGATGAACAGCATCAAGGCTATGATGGTTATAACGAAGTTCTGATCCATGACTGGCTCCTAGGTGGCCTTTCCTCCCGGCCCGGGTGAAGCGATCCATCGAATCAACGAGCGCCATGCGGCGACCCTCGGAATGAACATCGGCGTCTGGCTGCAATATCGCCTGTAGTCATCGCCGTACTGGCTGAGCAGTTGGCGCTCCTCGCTCCTGGCGAGCCATGCGTAGGCGATGACAATCACCGGAAAGGCCGCAAGGGAGAAGACGGTGGGCCAGTGGATCACCCCCTCGCCCAGGATCGCAATGAACAGTCCGGAGTATTGGGGGTGCCGCATATAGGCGTATGCGCCCTGCGTAACGAGCCGACCCTCCCTGACCCCCGCGTGCAGTTGCCGCCAGGCGACAATGATCAGCATGATCCCAAGGGCCGCAACGCCGTATCCCACGATCATCGACACGTACATGATCTCGGGAACGCCGGTCAGGTAAACCCAAAGATTTCCGCGCCAAAGCCCACCTCCCGCCTCGAGACCGAAGACACGGGTGATCACGTACAGGGTGAGCGGAAACCCATACATCTCGGCGTAGAAGGCGATGAGAAAGGCCTGGAGGACACCAGCGCGCGTCCATTCTCTCCACGTGCGGGGCGCGAGGTAGTGGTAAAGAAGCCAGGAGACGACGGCGATCGATATCGCCGCTACTCCCCAATAGGTACGGTCAGGCATCAGGCGCACCTTTCTGCTCGGACCTGCTCAATGATCAGCAATACCTGATCATCAAGGTTTGGTTTCAAGGGAACCCGTCTACGAGGCCATCGTTCCGCTGGCCGCCTCTCGCGGACCCCCGCCTCAAGGGCGGCGACCACACTAAATCCGTCGATCGTCCAGGACAGACTCAGGATTCACATCATACCCAGAGGGCGCGCATTGCCGCACATAAATACCGTAGCCGCCGAATAGGCGACGTTGGTCGGGCTCGAGAGGCCCTTCAGCGCGGGAAGGATGTTGATGATCGGTCGAGGTTTGCGAGCGGTCCCTCGCGGCGTCTGGGCTTTGGGGTTCGTATCCCTGTTCATGGACATCTCCTCGGAGATGATTCACAGCCTGCTGCCCGTCTTCCTCGTCACCACCCTGGGCGCCAGCGTTGCCCTGGTCGGCGTGATCGAAGGCGTGTCCGAAGCCAGCGCATCCATCACCAAGGTCTTCTCCGGCTGGCTCAGCGACCGGTTGGGCAACCGCAAACTGCTGGCGGTTCTCGGCTATGGCCTCGGCGCCGTGTCCAAGCCCTTCTTCCCCCTGGCGGTCACGCCGTTCGAGGTGCTGGGCGCCCGTTTCGCCGATCGGATCGGCAAGGGCGTGAGAGGGGCCCCACGCGATGCGCTCGTGGCTGACATTACGGAGCCCGGGACCCGAGGGGCCGCGTTCGGGCTTCGTCAGTCGCTGGACACGATCGGCGCCTTCATGGGTCCTGTGATCGCCATTCTGCTCATGCTGGCCCTGGCCGGAAACATTCGCGCCGTGTTCGCCTGGGCCGTCGTCCCGGGCGTCATCGCCGTGCTTCTGCTCGTGTTCGGCGTCGAGGAGCCGAAGAAGCATGGCGAGGCCAGGGCTGCTCGCTCGCCCATCCGATGGAGCGAGGTCAGGGCCATGGGGCGACCCTTCTGGTCGGTCGTGGCCGTCGGCGTCGTGTTCACCATGGCTCGGTTCAGTGAAGCCTTCCTGGTTCTGAGGGCTCAGGACGTCGGCCTCACCATGGCCCTGGTTCCCGCCGTGATGATCGTCATGAATGTGGTCTATGCCGCCGTGGCCGCGCCCGTCGGGGCCTTGTCCGACCATCTGGATCGGAGAATGCTGCTGGTCCTGGGCCTGGGCGTTCTGGTGCTGGCCGACCTGGCCCTGGCGTTCGCTACCTCAATTGGAGTCGTCCTGATCGGGGTGCTGCTCTGGGGGCTCCACATGGGCATGACCCAGGGGCTGCTGGCCGCCTTGATCGCCGACACGGCCCCCGCTCGACTGCGGGGAACCGCCTTCGGCGTTTTCAATCTCGCGACCGGCGTCGCCTTGCTGGCGGCGAGCAGCCTGGCAGGCGGCCTTTGGTCCCTGGCAGGGCCGCAGGCGGCCTTCCTGTCCGGCGCCGTCTTCAGTCTTGTCGCCATGATCGGCCTGGCGTCGCTTCATATGCGAGCGAGGCGATCAAAACCTCCTCCCTCCCAACGCCTGCCGGGCGCCTGAGCAAGGGGGAAGGGCGGTGCGTCCGAGAAGCAACGGGACCGGAGCGTTCAATGTTGACTGTGACGCGCACTCGGTTCGGTCACCCCCGCCAGCGCTGCGGCGGCCTGAGAGCCGTTTCCCCCGGCCTGGCTGATGTCGCCCAGGGATATGACCCCCACAAGGCGTTTGCTTCGACTAAGGACAGGGAGCCGGCGGACTTGCTGGGCGCCCATCTGGGAGGCGACGTCGTCGAGGCTCTCGTCGTCAAAACAATAGAGGACCTCGGCGCTCATGATATCCCGTACAGGCGTGTTCGGACCCCGATCTTCCGCAACCCCGCGAACCGCCAGATCCCGATCCGTGATCATCCCTACCAGGCGATCATTCTCACCGACCGGCAGGAAGCCGGCGTCAATCTTCTTCATCATCCGCGCGGCGTCGGCCATGGTGTCGCCTGGCGCGCAGACCTGCACGTCCGTGCTCATGCATTCGTTGACTTTCATCACCCGGCTCCTTGTCGATCGCCTTGCCTCGCTTCGGGAACAGCCCCCGAGCGCAAGGGACGATCAGTGCTTTTTCCCTTGGCGCAGTCTCGACCCACCCACGCCCGGGAGGGCGTCAAATCTGATGGTCGGAACCACAGTCCTCGGAAGGCCTGAGGACCACATTGAAACCGACCAGACCTGCCTCAGGTTCCGGCGCCATGCAGCCTTCCCGCCAATGTCGTGGCCGCAGTACGCTGACGCGGGACTTGCACGCCTCATTAATTCTATTATCTTGGAATTATGGAATCAGAACCCGCCATCCTCGCTCTGGCCGCCCTGGCGCAGCCGACGCGCCTTGAGACCTTCCGCCTGCTGGTCCGGCACGAACCCGAAGGCCTGCCCGCCGGCGAGATCGCGGACGCCCTCGCGGTGCCGGCCAACACCATGTCAGCGCACCTCGGGGTTCTGTCCCGCGCCGGACTGATCAGTTCGGAGCGCCGCAGCCGCTCGATCATCTACCGGGCCGACCTCGATCGCCTTCAGGCGCTGGTCCTGTTTCTGCTGAAGGATTGCTGCCAGGGCCGCGCCGAATTGTGCGAGCCGCTGCTGGCCGAACTCTCACCCTGCCGCGCCTGAGGTCATCATGGACGTCGTCATCTATCACAATCCCGCCTGCGGGACGTCGCGCAACACCCTGGCCCTCATCCGCCACGCCGGGATCGAACCGCACGTCGTCGAGTATCTGAAGACGCCGCCCAGCCGCGCCATGATCCTGGGGCTGGTCGAGCGCATGGGCGTCCCGCTGCGCAGCCTGCTGCGCGAGAAGGGTACGCCCTTCGCTGAACTTGGGTTGGGTGATCCCGCCTTGACGGACGATCAACTGCTGGACGCCATCGAAGCCCATCCGGTTCTGCTGAACCGTCCCATCGTCGTGTCCCCACTGGGCGTGAAGCTGTGCCGGCCGTCCGAGGCGGTTCTCGACCTTCTGCCGCCGGAAGGGCTCAAGCCCTTCACCAAGGAGGACGGCGAAGTCGTCATCGACGCCGAGGGCCGGAGGGTCCGCTGATGGTCGAGGCCGTCATCACTGATCAACCGAAGCGCCGCCTGGCCTTCCTCGACCGCTGGCTAACGCTGTGGATTTTCGTCGCCATGGCGCTGGGTGTGCTGCTGGGTACGGTCGTGCCGGCGCTGCCCGGCTGGATCGACGGCCTGTCGGTCGGGACGACCAATATCCCGATCGCCGTCGGCCTGATCCTGATGATGTATCCGCCGCTGGCGCGGGTAAAGTACGAGGAACTGCCGCGCGTCTTCGCCGACAAGCGCGTGCTTGCCCTGTCCCTGTTCCAGAACTGGGTGCTGGGGCCGGTGCTGATGTTCGCCCTGGCGGTGATCTTCCTGCGCGATCAACCGGAATACATGACCGGCGTCATCCTGATCGGCCTGGCCCGCTGCATCGCCATGGTGCTGGTCTGGAACCAGTTAGCGCGCGGCGACAACCAGTATGTGGCGGGCCTGGTCGCCTTCAACTCGATCTTCCAGATCGCCTTCTTCAGCCTCTACGCCTGGCTGTTCCTGACCGTGCTGCCCCCCCTGTTCGGGCTGGAGAGCAGCGTGGTCGACGTCAGCGTCTGGACCATCGCCGGCGCCGTCCTGGTCTATCTGGGTCTGCCCTTCCTCGGCGGCTTCCTGACCCGGCGCACCCTGGTCGCGAGGAAGGGGAGCGATTGGTACGAGACGCGCTTCCTGCCGCGCATCGCCCCGATCACCCTGATCGCCCTGCTCTTCACCATCGTCGCCATGTTCAGCCTGAAGGGCGGCGACGTGGTCGCCCTGCCGCTGGACGCCCTACGCATCGCCGTCCCGCTGACGATCTACTTCTTCGTCATGTTCGTGGTCAGCTTCCTGATGGGGCGGCTGATCGAGGCGGACTATCCGCGCACCACGGCCCTGGCCTTCACCGCCGCCTCCAATAATTTCGAACTGGCGATCGCCGTCGCCATCGCCGCCTTCGGCCTGGCCTCGCCAGTGGCTTTCGCCGCCGTCATCGGTCCGCTGGTCGAGGTGCCGGTGTTGATCCTGCTGGTGTCGGTCGCCCTGTGGCTGGGCCGCCGCTACTTCCCCGACACCGCCCCGAAGAAGGACGCCTGCTGATGGCCTTCAACGGCGTGGCTTTGTCCGCCCCCACTCCCGACCTGACCGCAGCGCTGGAGACCGCGGGACTGCCGACAGATGATCTCCGCGAACCCGGCCGCAGCTTCTACCGCTTCGAGGACGATGCCGGACTGATTGGCTACGGCGGGCTTGAGCAGGTCGGCTCCGACGCCCTGATCCGCTCCATCGTTGTCATCGACGACCGTCGCGGCGAAGGCCACGGCTCAGCAATCCTGTCCTGGCTGGAAACTATGGGGGCCGAGCAGAATGCGTTCGCCCTCTACCTGCTCACGACCTCGGCGACCGCCTTCTTCCAGCGGCACGGCTACACCGCCCTTCCCCGTTCGGCGGCGCCGCCCGCCATAGCCGCCTCCCGGCAGTTCAGCACCCTGTGCCCGGCCTCGGCGACTTTCATGTTCAAGGAGTTGCGCCCCCAATGACCCGCCTTCGCGTCCTGCCCGATCCCGACCACATGCCCGCGCTCGACCCGGCCTACCTGTCCAGCCAGCCGGCGCTCGGCCTCGGCCCGAACGACCATCCGCCCCGCATCCTGCTGCTCTACGGCTCACTGCGGGATCGGTCCTTTTCCCGACTGTGCGTTGAGGAGGCCGCGCGCCTGCTGCGCTTCATGGGCTGCGAGACACGCATCTTCGATCCGTCCGACCTGCCGCTGACCGACCAGGTCGACCACGACGACCACCCCGCCGTCCATGAACTGCGCGAACACGCCCTGTGGTCGGAAGGCATGGTCTGGAGCAGCCCGGAGCGCCACGGCCAGATTTCGGGGATCATGAAGCTCCAGATCGACCACCTGCCGTTGAACATGGGCGGCATGCGCCCGACCCAGGGCCGCACCCTGGCCGTCATGCAGGTCTCCGGCGGCTCTCAGAGTTTCAACGCGGTCAACACCCTGCGCCTGCTGGGCCGGTGGATGAGGATGATCACCATCCCCAACCAGTCCAGCGTCGCCAAGGCCTTCATGGAGTTCGACGACAACGGCCGCATGAAGCCCTCCAGCTACTACGACCGCATTGACGTGCCTCTGAGTTTTCATCCAGCAGCGACCAGAGTCCTTGGGTTAGTTACGCCTCGCAGCGTGGGTTGAGCAACAGGCCGAGCCGCGCAGCTTTCATACTGCGCAGCGGGTCGGCCTGTTGCG
>Ga0308171_1002473_pt1 | contig 19358 bp, 15 predicted proteins | sample PhyGR1_FD_202135 | JGI IMG/M metagenome (GOLD analysis project Ga0308171, IMG submission 202135) | Phyllosphere microbial communities from UC Gill Tract Community Farm, Albany, California, United States - DLSLSG.R1 | ecosystem: Host-associated > Plants > Phyllosphere > Unclassified | place: USA... | reverse complement strand
GGGACTTGCGTATGGCGGCCTTAGCTCAGTTGGTAGAGCGCCACGTTGTGGTCGTGGATGTCACGGGTTCGAGTCCCGTAGGTCGCCCATCCGCCCTTTGATCTTCCCCAAAAATTTGACGTTTCAGGTGCTGCTGCGATCCTGCGCGCGGTTGACGCGACAGGCGGCCCGTTCGTCGGCTTGGAACGCTTGGCCTGCGTTCCCGACCCGGTAGCGAGAATCCCGCAGCCGTGTTGCGGTGGGGCGCCGCATCTGGCGGCATAGCCGTTGTGAACGGCGTGGTGGATAGGGGCTCGTCGTGTCCGCAGGTTTGGGGCGCCGCCGATGCGCCCTCCCTCGTGCCGGACGGACTTTGCGTGGGCCGCTGGTCGCCAGCGACCCGACCGTGCGCGGTCCAGCAGCATCAGCGCGCCGCCCGCCACCAGCCCCCAGAACGCCGCGCCGATGCCCATGATGGAGAGGCCGGACGCCGTGGTGACGAAGGTCAGCATGGCTGGCAGGCGGTTGCGTTCCTCGCTGGCGGCCGAAGTGAGGGCGCCGCCCAGCGTGGCCAGCAGCGCCAGCCCGGCGACCGTCTGGATCACCAACGGCGGCGCTGCGGCGATGAAGGCGGCGGCGATGCCCGCGCCGAGGCCCAGCACCCAGTAGCCGACGCCGCCGGCGACCGATGCGACCCAGCGCTTCGCCGGGTCCGGGTGCGAATCCTTGCCGGCGCAGAGCGCGGCGGTGATGGCGGCGAGGTTGATGGCGTGGGCGCCGAAGAAGGCGATGGCGGCGCTGGCCAGCCCGGTGAGGGTGAAGATCGGCCCCGGGTCCGGCCGGTAGCCATGGGCGTGCATGACCGCCAGCCCCGGCACGTTCTGCGAGGCCATGGTGACCAGGAACAGCGGCACGCCAAGCCCGATGGCGGCGCCCAGGCTGAACTGCGGCCAGATGAATTCCGGCCAGGTGATGCTGAGTGCCATGCCGGGCGGCAGCGGCGTCGCCACCAGTACCATGATGGCAGCGGCCAGGACGGCGACCGGCACGGCGTAGAGCCGTGCGAAGCGCCAAGCCAGTGCCCAGGCCAGGATGACCGGTAGCGCCAGGCCCGGCATGGCGGCGGAAGCCCGCACCGGGGCCAGGCAGATCTCGAACAGGATGCCGGCCAGCATGGCGCTGGCGAGCGCGGTGGGGATGGCGGCGACGGCCCGGCCGAAGGGCCGCCACAGCCCGGCAACGACGATGAGCGCGGCGGCTACGAGGAAGGCGCCGGTGGCGGCGGCGAAGCCACCCTGCAGCGCGCCGGTTGCCGCCAGCAGGGCGGAACCGGGGGTAGACCAGGCCAGGGTGATGGGCATGCGCCAACGCGTGCTGAGCCAGATGGCCAGTGCCCCCTGGGCCAGGCACAGCATCAGCAGGCCGCCCGCTGCCTGGGCCGGGGTAGCGCCGACGACGGTGTAGCCGTGCAGGACGATGGCGAAGGTGCTGGCGAAGCCGACGACGGCGGAGAGCACCCCGGCCACGATCGGCTGCAACAGGCTGGGCGAGGGTTCGGCTTCGGTCATTCCGGCGGCATCCGCTTGGCAGGGGCGCGGAGCATATCGTAAGATTGGATCCAATCAACGGCCGGATACGGGATATGGCTAGGCTGCTGGACGCGCCGCCGCGCTGGCGCACCGCGACCGAATATGTCGAGGCTACGCTGAAAGCCGCGATTCTGGAAGGGCGCCTGGCCGCGGGCACGCCGCTGCGGCAGGACGACATTGCCCGCGACCTGCAGGTCAGCCGGATGCCGGTGCGGGAAGCGCTGCGGCAGTTGGAAGCGCAGGCGCTGGTGGATTCCGTGCCGCATAAGGGCGCGGTGGTGACCGATATCTCCGCCAGCGACGCGGCGGACAGCTTCGCCATCCGCCGTGGGCTGGAAGTGGTGGCGCTGCGGCTTTCCATCCCGAACCTGACCGCCGAGGACGGTGCGGCCGCTGCGGCGCTGATCGACGCGATGGAGGAGGAGGCTGACCCCGGTCAGTTGGGCCAGCTGAACCGCCGCTTCCACATGGCGCTCTACGCCCGCGCCCGCCGGCCGCGCCTGCTGGGACTGGTGGACCGCGAACTGGCGGTGTTCGACCGCTACCTGCGCTTCTTCCTGGCCGCGCAGGGGCGGGAAAGGATGGCGCAGCAGGACCACCGCGCCATGCTGGCGGCGGCCCGGGCCGGCGAGGTGCAGCAGGCGGTGGAGGTGCTGGAACGGCATATCGATGCCGCCGCTGCTGCCATGGCGGGGTTCTTCGCCGGGCGGGGCTAGAGGCGTTCCCGCATGATCAGCGTCTCGACCTCCACCACCGAGGTAAGGGTGGGTGGTGGCGCGAAATGTTCGAAGCGGCTGGCTTCGGTGATGGGGTCCTCGGCCGCCGCGAGCTGGAGGGTGAGGCGGCCGGAGGCGTCCACCGGTCTCTTGGCGATGACGGGCGCCATGATGGTCAGCAGGTCCTTTGGCGTACCGACATATTTGGTCCAGAGCGACTTCACGACCTGCGGCCCGATGCGGATGGCGCCGGAGGTCTTGGCGGCGTTGTAGACGATGCCGGCGACCTCGTGCCCTGGCGGCACGGAGAGCTGCATCGGCGCATGCCCCAGCCGCACCATCCGTGACGCGGCCAGGGAGGTGGACCGCTCGACCGAGGGGAAGTGGTCGGCGAGCCTGATGCTGTAGAAGCGGCTCTTGGCTGGCTGGGCGGGCGGTTTGGCGTGCAGCTTGCCGGCCATGCGGTCCACCAGCAGGGTGCCGACGTCACGGGCGATGTCCTTGCGCAGGTGGAAGTCGTCGAGGAACAGGCTGCCGAGGTCGTCGCCGCTGGTGGCCGCGCGGTCCTCGGCGAAGGTGAAGCCGTCGAGCAGGACGGCATCGTTCTCGGCGGCGATGCGACTGTAGATGATGCGCGCCATGGTGGGCTTGGCGAAGCGCTTCAGCGACGGCATCACCAACAGGGCCGGGCGGCAGCCGGCGCGCGCGGCCTCGTTCACGCCGAACTCGACGAACTGGCGGATCTGGTCCTTCCGGATGGAGCCGTACTTGAAGTAGTTGCTGTCGTTGATGGCTGTGTCGAACACCACGAAATCGAAATCCGCGAAGTCGATCATGCCGGCGAAGTAGGGGATGATGATGGAGGGCGAGGCGCCGATGCAGTACTTGCGGAAGTACGACACGCGCGGGTCGTCCGCGATGGCGCCGCAATACCCGTCCTTGTAGATGGCGTTTGAGGTGCCGATGACACAGACGCGCATGGTTTCTCCCGTTACCTCAGGCCTTGCCGGCGCTCATCCCCGCCATGGGCGGGGACGAGCGCGTCTCAGGCGCCGCACGCACGCTTGGCGCGCGTGGCGAGGTTCTTGCCGACGCGGCGCTTCTGGCGCACCCGCTCCCCATCCATCTCCAGCATCGGGTTGGGGCTGGGCTGGGAGAAATCGATCTCGGCGCCGGGGACGAAGCGCTTGAACGGGGAACCGAGATCCACGACGCTCTGGTGCTTGGCCGAGTAGAAATTCGAATAGACCAGATAGAGGCCGGAGATGCCGGAGCGCGCGGCCAGCAGATGCGGGTGGAACCGGCTGGTGATCATGTGGTCATGCGCCTGGATCGGCATGCCGTTATAGAGCAGCGCGCGATTGTACAGGCGCTTGACCTTGTCCAGCTCCGCCTCGATGCGGGCGCAGGCGGGTTCGTCCGCCGCGTTGCACTGCCAGCAGAGGACGCGGTCGTAGTCCTTCGCCAGCGTCTTGATGAGGTCCATCAGCTTGGCGCCGCCCTCGCCATCCAGGTGCCGGCCGAACAGCGAGAGGTGCAGGCTGCGCCCTTCGAAGGTGGAGCGGGTTTCCGGCGGCTGCAGGAAGCTGTCATCCAGCCCCACGACGACCTTGGCGCCCTTCACCCCGTTCTTGCCGAGCAACTGCATCGAGATTTCGTCCCGTACCTCGAACAGGTCGAAATCGCGGATGGCGTTGGCGAGCGAGATGCGGTCCACCGTGCTGAGATTGTCCAGCGGCGCGATGCCGAGGCCGGTGGCGACGACGGAGCAACCGAGCTGCTTGGCGAGTTGGCTGGCGCCGCCGATCAGCGAGAAGGAATTGTTCCAGTCCCCGTTGATGTAGCCGCCGCCGACGAGGTGCACGAAACGCGTGGCGGCGAAATCGGCCGGGCGGTCCGCCGCCGTGATCTTCTTGAGGGTGGCGAGGGCGGGGCTGGCGGCATCCCCCTTGCCCTTGCCGAGCGCTTCATCGACGAAGTGGCGGCCGCGGCTGATATAGTCGCTGACCGAGCCATCGTTGCCGGTGGCCAGCGCCTTCAGGAAGCGGCCGAACTGCACGCCCTCGATCCCCGCATGCAGCTTGCGGGCGCCTTCGCCGGATTTGCAGTCGACGAAGATCGGCCCGGTATAGCCCTGGGCGCGGTAGTACTTGATCCAGTCCAGGGCGATCAGCTCGTCGCCGAAATTGGGCTCGCCGGCGCCGGTTATCAGGTAGATCACGGGCTGTTCCTCACTTCGCCTTGGCGGGGGCGTTCAGGGCGGGCGGCGGCGCGAGGTTCATATGCGCGAAGCCATAGGTGTTCCAGATACCCGTGCTGTTCGCGCGCGTGCGTTGCAGGGACACCGTCTGGCCATCCAGGTTCAGGTGCGTGACCACGATATCCTTGTAGCCGTGCGCCTTGCGGGTGGCGAATTCCTGGATGTTGTCGATCGCGGTGAACTTCGAATACATCGCGTAAAGCAGCCAGGCGTAGACCTTCCGCGCGGCCTCGACCGAGGCGCTGCCCTTGCCTTCCTGCTGCATCGTCACGGCATCCCGCAGGCTGTCCGCGAAGATGCCGGCGCCGCCCTTGTTAAAATAGGCGTTGCCGATGGTGTAGACCGTCTTCTCATGCGCGAAGGCGAGCAGGGATACGCCGGAATTGTAGCAGACGACGTAGGTGGCGATATCCAGCAGGCAGTGGATGTTGTCTTCCCGGTCCGCCAGGATGATGTTCGGCGCCTTCAGCGCATCGTTGCCCTTGGACAGCGGGTGGGGCTTGATGAGGAACATCTGCTCCGGATGGTCGGCGGCGACCTGGTTGATCGAGGCGTAGAAATCCGGGTAGCGCTGCGCATCCCGGACGAACATGGTGACGGCCATGTCCTCGTCCAGCTGCAGCGGGATGAAGCAGACCGGGCGCTTGGCCGCCGTCAGCGCCGCGTATTTGCGCGCGGTGAAGGCGTAGGAGTGGCCGCGCTCCAGCATCAAATTGCCCTCGCGCAGCTGAGACATGTAGGCGATGGCGCCTTCCGTCTGCTCCGCGGTCGGCTGGAAGGCATCGAAGGCGGCGTCCGAATACTCGGCGGAGGTGTAGCCGACGTCGTCGGCATAGTAGATGGTGGAGGGAAGGGCACCGCGCTCGATCACGTAGACCTTCACATGCTTCTTCGCCAGGTAGTACAGGGCGCGGAACTTCATGTGGCTTTGCATATACGGGTTGAACACCGCGAAGGCGTCCACCAGCCCGTCGGTGATCATCGCCGTCGCGTCCTCGATCTCCTTCACGGAGCCGTCGAAGAGCGGGATGATCTCGTAGCCGGCCAGGCGCAGCGGCGCGAAATAGCCCCACTGGTCCTTGTGGATGCAGACGCACAGCACGCGCTTCTTGCGCGGCAGGGCATCGACCTTCAGCACGTTGTGGGGCGCGTTCTCGTAGTTCGCGAAGGCTTCCCGCAGGCGGGAGCGCTTCCAGTCGTTGTTCTTGCGCCAGGAATCGTCGTTCGGCGTCGGGTGGTACAGGTGGTAGGCCTTCAGGCCCTGCAATTCGCCGGGGAGGCAGGTGGCGGCGTTGAGGGCGCGGAAGCCCTCATAGGTCTTGACGTTGAAGAACTCTCTCTTCAACGGCCCGCCCGCATCCTTGCTGAGATCCGGCGGCACCGGGAACTGGAAGGTGTACTGGTTGACGCGGGCGATGAACTCGAAATCCTCCGAGCCATGGCCACGGAAGGATTCGTCATAGCCGCCGACCAGCGAGAACAGCCGCCGGTTGATCAGGAAGATGTTGGAATAGGGCGCGGCGAACTGGATGGCGTTGCCGAAGGTACCATACACCGTCTCATGCCCGATCTGGTGCAGCAGGGCTGAGCGTTCTTCCTGCGTCGCGAGGTGAACATACTCGGACGTCGCGGCTTCCGACACATGGATGGCGCTGCACATCAGCAGGATATCGATGTTGGAGCGCGCGGAGAGGCGGGAGGCGGTGCGGCTGAGATCGGCGAAGAAATCGTGCGGGAAGGCGAAGTCGATATCGGTGAAGAACACCAGGTCGGTGGTGCTGGCGGCGAAGCCGATATTGCGGGCCTTGGAGAGGGCGAAGACGCCCTTGTCGTCCACGAAGGTGTAGCCGAAGCCGGACTGGGCGCAGATCTGCTCGATCTGCTCGCTGAAATCGACCGAGGAGCCGAAATCGACGATCTGGATCTGCGGTGCCGGCGCATACATCGTCTTCAGGGCGGACAGGCGGTCCATCACCCACGGGTTGCGGCTATGGGCGCGGATGCAGATGACCATGGTGATGTCATCGGGCGTCACGCGGTCCGGCTTCCGCCAGATCTGCGGGTGGGCCACGGGGGCGGGCGCCTGCACGCTGAACAGCAGGTGGTTCACCGGGTCGCTGTCCGGGTCCTCGGCCGGCGGGGCGGCGGGGCGGGGGGCGTCCGGGTGGGTCAGCATCGCGACGGTGAGGTCGACGGGCTGGGCCGTGTATTGGCCGGCCGCGTCCTTCATCAGGCGGAAGAGAGGGACCTCGGATTCATTCGCGTACTGGATGTCGGGATATTTGACGGGCGTATTCTCCCACACCAGCACAGCGTGCTTCGGGAAGCTGCGGATGCGGTGGTGGAAGTCCTCCAGCGGCCTGTGGATGGTCGCGAAGGAGATGGCGGCGGCCGTCCCGGAGTAGAGAGACTTGAGGGCCTCCCGCTCCTCCAGCGGCACACCCAGGAAGAAAAGTCCAAAGTCCGAGAAATTCACTGTCGCTGGATCCTTTTCCGATCGGTGTGACCGCGGGAGCAGTCGCTCTTGCGACCACGGCCTGGGCCGCGGAGGGCACGTCGTGTTGCGCCGCAGCATTAGCGTGATTGCACAATCATTCAACTATGGCTCGTGCTTCAAGACTTAGAGAGCAGGCGACTCTACCGCGGCGCCCGCAGCGGAATTTTTATCAGACATTCCTTTGGCTTAACTGCCCGTATCGTGGAAAGCCATAACGTTACGATGTAAGAAAATTTCGTTTTAGGAGAGCATTGTTACAGCCGAGGCCTCGCCTTGATTTGAACCTGTCGCGCGACCGGGCGCAACCGTCACGTCCACGCTGCCGTAGACTGCGCTGGTAGCGGGTGGACAGCAGAGCAGGGGCTCCTGATGTCACGTCTCCGTCATTTTTATGTCATCCGCCTGTCGCCCCCATGCGCTTTCTGCGCGGCACGAAGCGGTGCTCCCCGGCGCCGCCTGTTCGCAGAAAGTTCCGTCGCATGACCTATCCGCACCTGCCCGAGACGCCGCCGCTGGAACTGGAGGATATCGGTAGCAACCCCCAGCCCGAGAACAGCATCTCGGAACTGGTGGTGCGCCGCCTGTCCCGCCGCGCGGCGTTGCGTGGGCTAGGCGGGGCCGCGGCCGTGGCGACGCTGGCGGACCAGCTTCTGGCCTCGGGCGGGCAGGCGCTGGCGCAGGCGACGGTGCAGGGTGGGGCGCCGGAGACCGGCGGGCCGTCCTCGCTGGGCTTCAAGGAATTGTCGCACCAGATGGCGCAGCGGGATGCGGTGGCCGAGGGCTACGAGATCCAGACCCTGCTGCGTTGGGGCGACCCGATCCTGCCGGGCGCGCCGGCCTTCGACCCCGCACGGGTTACCGCCGAGAGCCAGCGCCAGCAATTCGGCTACAACAGCGACTACCTCGATTTCTTCCCGCTGCCGCGGGGCAGCCGCAGTGGCGAGCACGGCCTGCTGGCCGTGAACCATGAATATACCAACACCAACCTGATGTTCCCCGGCATTGGCAGCGGCAACGCCGCCCGGTTGCGCACGACGGAAGCCCAGGCGCGCGCCGAGATCGCCGCGCACGGCATGGCGGTGGTGGAGATCCGCAAGCAGAACGGCCAATGGTCCTATGTGGCGGACAGCGCCATGAACCGCCGCATCACCGGCGAGACGCCGATGCGCGTCAGTGGCCCGGCCGCCGGCCATGCGCGGCTGCAGACGAATGCGGACCCGACCGGCACGCGCGTGCTGGGCACGCTGAACAACTGCGCCGGCGGCAATACGCCCTGGGGCACCGTCATCACCTGCGAAGAGAACTTCAACCAGTATTTCGGCGGGGATGCGGCGGCCAGCGGCGCGCAGGCGGCGGCCTACAAGCGCTATGGCATCGTCAAGGATGCCAGCTACGCCTGGGGCCGGTACGAGCCGCGCTTCGACCTGGACCAGGATCCGAACGAGCCGAACCGCTTCGGCTGGATCGTCGAGTACGACCCGTACGACCCCGCCAGCGTACCGGTGAAGCGCACCGCGCTGGGCCGGGTGAAGCATGAGGGCTGCACCCACGCCGTCTCGGCCGATGGCCGGGTAGTGTTCTACATGGGCGACGACGAGCGGTTCGACTACGTCTACAAGTTCGTCACCGCGCGCGCCTGGAACCCGAACGATGCCGCCGCCAACAGGGACCTGCTGGACGATGGCACCCTGTACGTGGCGCAGTTGCACGATGACGGCCGGGTGCTGTGGCTGCCGCTGGTGCACGGCCAGGGCCCGCTGACGGAGGCCAACGGCTTCGCCAACCAGGGCGACGTGCTGGTGGAGACGCGGCGCGCCGCCGACCTGCTGAAGGCGACGCCGATGGACCGGCCGGAGGATGTGGAGACCAATCCGGCGACCGGGCGCGTCTATGTCATCCTCACCAACAACACGAACCGGCGGTCGGAGCAGGTGAGCAAGCCGAACCCACGCGCCGCCAACGCGCACGGCCATATCGTCGAGATCATTCCGCCCGGCGCCGGCACCGACAAGGTGGACCACGCGGCGACCGAGGCGAAGTGGGACATCTTCCTGCTGGCCGGCAAGCCTGGCGTCGATGCCGGCGCGCGTTACCACCGCGCCACCAGCGACCAGGGCTGGCTGTCCTGCCCCGATAACTGCGCCTTCGACAGCAAGGGCCGCATCTGGATCGCCACTGATGGCGCGCCGACCGCGGCCGGCGTGGCGGATGGCCTTTATGCGGCCGATACCACCGGGGCCGGCCGCGCGCTGACCCGCCTGTTCTACCAGGCGCCGACCGGGGCCGAGGTCTGTGGCCCGTGCTTCACGCCGGACGACGAGACCATCTTCCTGGCCATCCAGCACCCGGGCGAGGATACCGGCAGCACGTTCGAGAATCCCTCGACCCGCTGGCCGGATTTCCGGCCGGACATGCCGCCGCGCCCCAGCGTCATCGCCATCGTCAAGAAGGGCGGCGGAAAGATCGGCGCCTGATGGGCGGGCGGCGGGTTTCCAGGGCGTTCGCCGCAGGCCGGTACGCTCTGGCCGCCGCCACTGCTTGAACGGGAGGGTGCGCGGGGCAATCTTCTGGGCATGCGCGCGCCCCTTCGCCCCACCGGGCTTGATTCCGGCCTGTTGCCCTCCCGGCAGCAGGCCGTTCGCCGTTTCGCCGGGCTGGCCCTGCTGGGCTGCTCGGTCTGGCTGGTGTCCGTGGTGGCACTGGCGCAGGCCGTGATCGGGCTGTTCCGCTAATGCCGCGTGAGCATCTCTCCCGCGCCCTGGTGCGGATGCGCGGCGCCTGGCTGCTGCTGCTGGCGTTGCCGCTGGGCCCGGCGCTGCTGTTCAACCTGATCGGCGGCACCCCGCGCAGCGTGACCGGCATGCTGCTGGGCCTCGGCGGGCTGGCGCTGGCGGTGCGGGCGCTGCGGCGCGGCAAGGCGCGGCAGGCGGCGGCGCTGGTGGGCGTGGCCACCGGCCTTTTGGCGCTGATGGCGGCGCATGTGCCCGCGGTCGGCGCCGTGGTGTTCGGCACCATGGCGTGGTTTGGCATGTCCCTGTTGTATGAAGGCGCCCCGGCGCCGGAACCAGAGCCGGTGCCCGCGCCGCCGCCGCGGCCGGATGCGCTGGCGGCGCCACGCGCCCGCCTGGCGGCGCTGGTGACACGCGGGCCGGCGCGGCTGCGCCCCGCCGTGTTCTCCCTGCAGGAATTGCTGGCGGAGATGGAGCGGCAGCCGGAGCCGACGCCCGAGGCGCGCCGCTTCCTCAACATCCAGATCGAGGGGCTGGAGCGGATCTCCACCCGCCTCGCGGCGGGTGCGGAGCCACCGGTGGCGCTGGAGACGCTGCTGGAGGACATGACGCGCGGCAGTACGTCCTTGCGGGAGCGCCTGCGGGCGCAGGAGAGCGAGGCGTTGGATATCCAGATCAAGGTGTTGTCCGACCGGCTGCGCCAGGAGGGGTTTGCATGAGCGACGACCTGACCACCCAGACCACGCTGCCACCGGCGCGCGTGGACGAACTGGCCCGGACCATCGACCTGTCCGACCCCGGCAGCATCCTGCGCTTCGGGTCCGAGGCGCAGAACCGCGCGGCCAGCGCGGCGGATGCCATGCTCGGCGCCGCCCGCAATCAGGCGACGGGCGAGGCGGGCGAGGCGCTGTCCGGCCTGCTGGACACGCTACGTGGCTTCGACGTGACCAAGCTGGCGGAGAAGCCCGGCCTGCTGAACCGCCTGCTGGGGCGCGGCAAGGCCGAGGTGAACGCCATCATGCACCGCTACGAGACGGTGCGCGGGCAGATCGAGGCGATCGGCGACAAGCTGGATGGCCACCGCACCAAGTTGCTGGAGGACGTGGAGCGGCTGGACCGCCTGTACGCCGCCACGCTGGACTGGTTCCACGCCCTGGCCGAGCATATCGCAGCCGGCGAGACGGTGCTGGCGCGCACCGACCAGGAAGTCATCCCCGTCGCGGTGCGGGAGGCGGATTCGGCCCCTGGTACTCTGGCGGCGCAGAAGCTGGCCGACCTGCGCGCTGCAAGGGATGAGCTCGACCGCCGCGTGCACGATTTGCGGCTGACGCGGCAGGTGGCGATGCAGTCGCTGCCCGGCATGCGGCTGATCCAGGAGAACGACAAGGCGCTGGCCAGCAAAATTCACTCCGTGCTGGCCAATACCGTGCCGTTGTGGCGCACCCAGTTGGCGCAGGCCCTGGCCATCCAGCGCATGCGCGAAGCCGGCGCCGCCGTGCGCAGCGCCACGGACCTGACCAACCAACTGCTGACCGCGAATGCCGAGACGCTGCGCGCCGGCAATGCCGAGGCGCGGGTGGAGCTGGAGCGCGGCGTGTTCGACCTGGAAGCGGTGAAGCAGGCCAATGCCTCCCTGGTGGCGACGCTGGAGGACACTGTCCGTATTGCCGCCGAGGGGCGGGCGGCGCGGCTGAACGCGGCGAAGGAGCTGGCGGTGGCGGAACAGCAGATCCGCGCGGCACTTTCCCACACCAAGGTGCCGACCGGGCCGAGGCCGCCGGCCGCGCGCGGCTGACGGCACGGCGTCCGCCCGCGCTCCGCGCGGCCGGGCGGATGATCGTGCGTGGAAATCCGCCGGGGCTCGCCGCCCTGGTGCTTCCGGCGGATGAACATCGGTCTTAATGCCCGCCGATCCGCCCGCCGGGCCAGTTGCGGGTTGACAACGAAGGCATCCTCACGTCTGCGTGTCCGGTCCATGACCGGAGTGTCACGCGTTGCCTCTGCCCGCGGCTGAGCTTGCCCAGATCGGCGTGCCCTTCGTTCCGCCGTATCCCAAGCGGCATGCGCGGATGCCGCGCCTGCCGGAACTGTTGCGGCTGCTGCGGCGCTCCTTCCTGGATATCTGGACCGAGGCGGCGTTCGAGCGGGACATGCTGCGCGCCCGCGTGTTGCTGCGCGACGTCATCATCTGCAACAGCCCGGCGACGGTGCAGGAAGCCTTCGTCGAGCATGCCGCCGACTACGAGCGGAAATCGCCGCAGATGCGCCACGCGCTGAAGCCGCTGCTGGGCGACGGGCTGTTCATCAGCGACGGGCCGCTGTGGCGGGAACGGCGCAAGGTAGTGGCGCCGGTCACCCACGTCTCCCGCCTGGCGGAGCTGACGCCGCCGATGACCGAGGCGGCCGTTGAGCGCGCGGCGCTGTGGCGGCAGCGGGACCCGGCGCAGCCGATCGACATGCTGGCGGAGATGGGCCACCTGACGGCCGAGATCATCTGCCGCACCATCTTCGGCCCGCGCCTGGGCGGCGAGGCGGCGGCCAGCGTGGTGCAGGCCTTCGCCGAGTACCAGCGTGTGGTCGGGCAGACCGATGTGCTCTCGCTCCTGGGGGTGCCGGATTGGGTGCCGCGCTGGCAGCCGCCCAGCGTGCGCCGCGCCAGCCGGCGGATTGCCGCGGTGCTGGACGGGCTGATCGACCGCGTGCTGTCGCCGGAGGGGAAGGGCGAGGCCAGCCTGATCCGCGCCATGGCCGAGGGGGTGAACCCGGCCACCGGCAAGGCGATGGACCGCGAGGCCTTCCGCAACGAGGCCGCCGTGCTGTTCATGGCCGGGCATGAGACGACGGCGAACACCCTGGCCTGGGTCTGGTACCTGCTGAGCCAATCCCCCCACGCCGCCGCCCGCGTGCAAGCGGAGGCCGATGCCCTCGGCGCCCCCGCCACCTTCGCCGACCTGCCGCGCCTGGCCTATGCCCGCGCGGTGGTGGAGGAGACGCTGCGGCTCTACCCGCCCGTGCCGCTGCTGGCGCGGGAGGCGGCGCGGGATGGCGAGCTGGGCGGCAGGAAGGTCCGCAAGAGCTCCCTGGTGATCGCGGTGCCCTGGCTGCTGCACAGGCACCGCAAGCTGTGGCGGCAGCCGGATGCCTTTATCCCGGAGCGCTTCCTGCCGGGGGGCGAGGCCGCCAGCAAGCCGCGCTATACTTGGATTCCCTTCGCCATCGGCCCGCGCGTCTGCACCGGGGCCGCCTTCGGGTTGACCGAAGCGGTGTTGTGCCTGGCCACGCTCTCGGCCAGTTTCGCGCCACGGCTGGCGGCGGGGGCGGTGGTGCACCCGGTCTGCCGGCTGACCTTGCGGCCTGGGGAGACATTGCCGATGCATCTGGACCGGCGGCATGGCTGAGGACAGCGCGGCCCGGCGGGCTCTGCGCTGGGTGGATGCCGGCAAGGACATCGCCCTGCATGAAGGCATGCGGCTGCTGCCGACCCCGGCGGTCTCCGCCCTGGGTTCCGGTATCGCGCTGCTCGGCTCGAAATTTCGGCTGAAGAGCAAGGTGGAGCGGGCGATGCGCGCGCTGGCGTATCTGCGCCCAGAGATGACGGAGGCCGAGCGGCGGGATTTCGCCGTCGCCAACCTGCGCAATGTCGGCCGTTCCTTCGCCGAGTTCTCCTGCCTGCACCGGCTGGGGCGGGAAGGGCGCATCGAGGTGGAGGGGCGGGAGAACATCACCGCGCCGAACGCCGTGCTGGCGCTGCTGCACCTGGGCAACTGGGAAGCCGGGATGGTCGCCATCCAGGAGATCGGCCTGAAGGTGTGCAGCATCTACCAGCCACCGGCCAGCGCGGTGCAGACGGCCATCGCCATGCGGGTGCGGCGTTCGCTGAAGAATGACGCCATCCTGGGCAACGCCATGGCGATGCGGGAGGCGCTGCGGGTCCTGGCGCGCGGCGACACGCTGATCGGCTTGTTCGTCGATGAGTTCAAGGGCGGCCGGGTGAATGCCCCGGCCTTCGGGCGGGCGCCGGCACCGGGCGGCAACATCGCCATGGCGGCGCGGCTGGCACGCAGGGCCGGGGTGCCCCTGGTGCCGGCCTACATGACGCGCGAGCCCGGCCCGCGCTACCGCGCCCATTTCCTGCCGCCCATCCCATTGACGGGGGATGCTGCGGTGGATCAGGCGGCCATCGAGGCGGCCATTGCCCCGGTGGTGCTGCGCCACCTGGACCAGTGGCTGATGCTCTACGCCTTCCGCCCGGACCGATGATGCGGTGCGACAGCGGGCCTGACCTATCAGAACTAGGGCGCATGGGTGGATTGTAAAGCCAAAGGGGGCTTTCGGTGCCGGGTGTTGCGATAGTATGGGGGTAGGACGCAACAAAGATGCGAGCACCGGCCCCATGACCGCCCCAGCCCAGATCAGCCTGACCCGTACCCAGAACCCGGCCGTCAAGCCGGCCGATGCCTCGCTCTCCTTCGGCAAGGTCCTGACGGACCACATGTTCATGATGAACTACACCGAGGGGAAGGGCTGGCACGACCCGCGCGTGGTACCCTACGCGCCGCTGAGCATGGACCCGGCGACCTCGGTGCTCCACTACGGCCAGGCGGTGTTCGACGGGCTGAAGGCGTATCGCGGCGCGGATGGCGCCATTCGCCTGTTCCGCGCGCAGCGCCACGCGGAGCGGCTGAACAAGTCCTGCCGCGCGCTGTGCATCCCGGAGATGGACCCGGAGATGATCCGCCAGTCCTTCGAGGCGATCGTCGCCGCCGACCATGACTGGGTGCCGCACGCCCCGGGCACCTCGCTGTATATCCGCCCGACCGTGATCGCCACCGACGTGATGCTGGGGGTGCACCCGGCGCACAGCTACGTCTACTTCGTCATCTGCTCGCCTGTCGGCGCCTACTACAAGGAAGGCGTGAAGCCGGTGCGCATCCTGGCGACGGACAACCATGTCCGCGCCGTGCAGGGCGGGCTGGGCGAGGCGAAGACGGCCGCCAACTACGCCGCCTCCCTCTCCGCGCAGCAGGAGGCGGAGCGCGCCGGCTACACCCAGGTGCTGTGGCTGGATGGCGTCGAGCGCAAGTGGATCGACGAGGTCGGCACCATGAACATCATGATGCAGATCGGCGACGAGGTGATCACACCGCCGCTGGCCGGTACCATCCTGGATGGCGTGACGCGCAATTCCATCCTGACGCTGCTGCGCGACTGGGGCGTCAATGTCTCCGAGCGCCGCGTCTCGATCGACGAGGTGATGCAGGCGGGGCGCGATGGCACGCTGAAGGAGATGTGGGGCACGGGCACCGCCGCCGTCGTCTCCCCGGTCGGTCAGCTGGGCTACAAGGGCGAGGTCATCAGCATCGGCAACGGCCAGACCGGCGCGCTGACGCAGAAGCTGTACGATGCCATCGTCGGCATCCAGTACGGCCGCGCCGAGGACAAGCATGGCTGGATGAGCGAAGTGAAGCTGCCGGTCGAGGCCTGATCCGGCAAGGCGGAAGGGCAGCGCGCCCTTCCGCGTCTTCCTGCTGCCGGAGGCCGGTTTGACTGACCGCGCCTCCTAGCTGGCTCGCCTGTCAGTCAGCGGCGATTAATCCAGAATCCGGATCACCGCCTCGATCTCCACCGGCACGTTGCTGGGCAACGAGCCCATGCCGACGGCGGAGCGGGCGTGGCGGCCATTCTCGCCCAGCACCTCGAACAGCAGCTTGGAGCAGGCATCGATGACCTGCGGCTGCTGGCCGAATTCCGGCGTGGCATAGACCATGCCGAAGATCTTCAGGAACTCCACTTTCTCCAGGCTGCCGGCGGCGGCCTTGGCGACGGAGAGGATGTGCAGCGCGCACAGTTCCGCGGCCTTCTGCGCCTGCTCGACCGTGAGGGCCTCGCCCACCTTCCCGGCGGTGACGGAACCATCGGGGTGGCGTGGCACCTGGCCAGAGATGTAGGCGACATCGCCGACGCGCTTGAACGGCACGTAGGCGAAGCGGGGCGCGCCCAGCACGGGCAGGGTGTGGCCCAACGCGGCGATGCGGTCTTCCGGGGTGCTCACAGCGTGCGCCCCCGGGCGGCGACGTCGACGAAGCCGAGGAACTCGCCATCGCGCGTGGTGGCGATGCGGTCATGCAGGTTGCTGACCGGGCAGACATGGTTGGGAATGACGCGCAGCCGCTCCCCGATCTGCGGCTTCCGGGTGCAGGCGGAGAGATCGACCATGCCGTGTTCCTCGCTGATGCGATCGATGCGGGCCTCGGGGTATTCGAGGATGTAGCCGTAGCCGCCTGCCGCGCCCTCGGCCGTCAGGTCGGAGGTGAAGGTCTTGCTGCCGGCATCGATGATGGCGCGACCCTCTTCCGGGCGGCTGATGACGGTGACATGCACCGTCAGTGCGCAATCGTCCCAGGTGGCGGCGCCGGCGCCGACCATGTTGCGGTCGTTGTAGATGTAGGTGCCGACGCGCAGCTCGTTGACCGGCGCCAGCTCATGCGTCTGCAGCGCCTTGGGGCTGCCGCCGCCGGAGAGCACCACCGGGTTCAGCCCCTCGGCTTCCAGCCGGGGCAGTGCCTCGACCAGGAAGGCGGCGGAGGCCGCGCTGGTCGGGTAGGTCATCAGCCCGTCGAAGCGCAGGCCGGGGGTGGCTGCGGCTTCCTTGGCCAGGGCCACGGCCTCGTCCACCGTCATCACGCCGCTGCGCTTGTTGCCGCTGTCGAACTCGATGACGACGCCGATCTCGTGGCCATGGCGGGCGGCCTGGGCCAGCGTCGCGATACCGGCGCTGCTATCGGCGTTGACGCGCATCTTCACCCGCGCCGCCAGGGCGGCAAGGCGCTCGGCCTTCGCTTCACCGACGATGGGGTAGCTGATAAAAATGTCGTCCAGGCCGGCATCGGCCATCACCTCGGCCTCGCCCAGCTTCTGGCAGGTGATGCCCTTGGCGCCCAGCTCCACCTGGCGCCGGGCCAGGCCGGGCAGCTTGTGGGTCTTGATGTGCGGCCGCAGCGCCAGCCCGTGCGCGTCGGCATAGGCCTGCATCCGCCGCATGTTGGCTTCGGCGATGCCGAGATCGACCACCGGCACCGGGGTCTCGAGGGAAGCGATATCCATGGCGTTACTCCTGCCGCACATAGCGGGCACGGTCGATGCCATGCCGCGTCAGCTTGTCATAGAAGGTCTTGCGCGGGATGCCGAGGGCCTGGAGCGTCGCGCGCACATCGCCGCCATGGCTTTCCAGCGCCTGGCGGATCAGCCCGGCCTCGTAGCGCTCCATCCGCTCCGGCAGCGTGCCGTCCGGTGCTTCGTCTGGCGCGGCGGCGGTGTCGTGCTCGGCCGCGTCGTGGCCGCCCATCTCCAGTCCCAGGGCGACACGCTCGGCATAGTGGGCCAGTTCGCGCACGTTGCCGGGCCAGTCGTGCTGCAGCAGGTGGCGCTCCATCGCCGCGGTCATGTCCGGCGCGTCGCGGCGGAACCGGCCGGCGGCGCGGGCGAGGAAATGGGCGAAGAGCAGCGGAATGTCGTCCTTGCGCTCCCGCAGTGGCGGAATGCGGATGGTGACGACGTTGAGCCGGTAGAACAGGTCCTCGCGGAAGGCACCGGCACGGGAGGCCTCGCCCAGATCAACCTTGCTGGCGGCGACGACGCGCAGATCCAGCGCGCGCACCTCGTTGGTGCCGAGCGGGGTGACCTTGCGTGTCTCCAGCACCCGTAGCAGCTTGACCTGAAGGGAGAGCGGCATGCTCTCGATCTCGTCCAGGAACAGGGTGCCGCCGCTGGAATGCTCGATGCGGCCGACGCGGCGCTTCTGCGCGCCGGTGAAGGCGCCGGCCTCATGGCCGAACAACTCGCTCTCGATCACCGTCTCCGGCAGCGCGCCGCAATTCAGGGCGACGAAGGGGCGGGGGGCGCGGCGGCCCCAGCGGTGCAGCAGGCTGGCCACCACTTCCTTGCCGGCGCCGGTCTCGCCCACCACCAGCACGTCGATATCGGCATCGGCCACCTGGTGCAGGGTGCGGCGCAGGCGCTGCATGGCAGGGGTCTCGCCCAGCATCACCGCATCCTCGGCGCTGGTCTCGGCGGCGGCTTCGCGCAGGCGGCGGTTTTCCAGCACCAGGCGGCGCTTTTCCAGCGCGCGGTGCAGGCTGGCCAGCAGCGTCTCCGGTGCGAAGGGCTTGGGGATGAAGTCGTAGGCGCCTTCGCGGATGGCCTCCACCGCCATGGCGATGTCGCCATGGCCGGTGATGAGGATGACGGGCAAATCCGGGTCCACCGCCTTCAGGCGGCGGAACAACTGCATGCCGTCCATCTTCGCCATGCGGATGTCGCTGATCACCACGCCGGCGAAGCTGGCGTCGATATGCTCCAGCGCCTCGGCGGCCGAGGCCAGGGGCAGGGGGGTGAGGCCCGCCAGCTCCAGCGTCTGGGCATTGGCGGCACGCAGATCGGCGTCGTCATCAACGAAGGCGACGCGGGTGATGCTCATGCGGGCTCTCCGCGATACTCGGGCAGGATGATGGTGAAGGCGGTGCCGCGTTCCGGCGTGCTCGCCACTTCGATGCGCCCGCCGGCCTCGGTGACGATGTCGTTGCAGAGCACCAAGCCGAGGCCGAGGCCCTGCGCCTTGCTGGTGGAGAACGGCATGAACAGCGCCTTCTGGATCTCGGGCGGGATGCCGGGGCCGTTGTCCCGCAGCACGATGCGGACTTCGCCAGCCTGGATGGTGGCTTCCAGGTGGATCTCAGGGTCCGGGCGGCCTTCCAGGGCCTCCAGCGCGTTCTGGATCAGGTTGACCAGCACCTGCTCCAGCCGCACCTGGCGGCCCAGCACGCGTGGGTCCCCCGGCATCGGCGGGCGGAACAGCGGCACGCCCTGGTGGTCCAGGCGGGAGCGTAGCAGCATGACGGCGCCGTCTACCGCCTCCGCCACCCGCACCGGGCGCACGGGGCCAACGCCCTTGCGGGAGAAGGTGCGGAGTTCATCGGTGATGCCGCCGATCCGCTCGGTCAGCTTGGTGATCGTTTCCAGGTTGCGGCGGGCGGGGGCGAGTTCACCACGGTCCAGGAAGGTGGCCGTGTTGCCGGCATAGCTGCGGATTGCGGCGACGGGCTGGTTGATCTCATGCGCCACGCCGGCCACCACCTGGCCGAGGGTGGCGAGGCGGTTGGCCTGGCGCAGGGTCTCCCGCGCATCCTCCAGCCGGGTCTCCATCCGTTCCCGTTCCGCGATCTCGCCGCGCAGCTGGGCGGTGCGGGCGGCGACGCGCTCTTCCAGCTCCTGCCGCGCAGCTTCCTGGCTGGCGGCGCGGCGCAAGGCGCGGTCCCGCCGCTGCAGCAGCACGGCGCCGAGGCCGATGGCCAGCAGGCAGCCCAGCAGCACCGCCCAGCGGCGTTGCCGCTCGGCCGCCATCAGCGTCGCCTCGGCCGGCACCAGCAGGGTGAGCCGCCAGGGCGCGGTCGGCACCGCCTGGCTGACGCGCAGCAGCGGGGTGGCGCGGCCATCCGCATCGTCCAGCAGCACGGCGCCGGTATCCGGCGCCGCCGGGTTGGGGCGCAGGGGCAGCTCGGTCAGCGGCGCGTCGCCGAATTGCAGGCTCTC
>Ga0308171_1002471_pt1 | contig 19376 bp, 15 predicted proteins | sample PhyGR1_FD_202135 | JGI IMG/M metagenome (GOLD analysis project Ga0308171, IMG submission 202135) | Phyllosphere microbial communities from UC Gill Tract Community Farm, Albany, California, United States - DLSLSG.R1 | ecosystem: Host-associated > Plants > Phyllosphere > Unclassified | place: USA... | reverse complement strand
TCGCCGCCCACGCAGGCCTGTGAGGAATACAAGAATGAGCAAGAAAATCTTCGTAACAGACACCATCCTGCGCGACGCTCACCAATCGCTGCTCGCCACCCGCATGCGCACCGAAGACATGCTGCCGATCTGCGACAAGCTCGACAAGGTCGGCTACTGGTCGCTGGAATGCTGGGGCGGCGCGACGTTCGACGCCTGCGTGCGCTTTCTCAAGGAAGACCCATGGGAGCGCCTGCGCCAACTGCGTGCGGCGCTGCCCAATACCCGCCTGCAAATGCTCCTGCGCGGGCAGAATCTGCTCGGCTATCGCCACTACAGCGATGACGTGGTCAAAGCTTTCGTCGCCAAAGCAGCGGTGAACGGCATCGACGTGTTCCGCATCTTCGATGCGATGAACGATGTGCGTAACCTGCGCGTTGCCATTGAAGCAGTGAAAGCTGCCGGCAAACATGCGCAAGGCACCATCGCCTACACCACCAGCCCGGTGCACACCATCGACGCTTTCGTCACCCAAGCCAAGCAAATGGAATCCATGGGCTGCGACTCGGTAGCGATCAAGGACATGGCCGGTCTGCTGACCCCGTATGCCACTGGTGAACTGGTGCGTGCTCTGAAAGCCGAGCAGTCGTTGCCGGTGTTCATCCACTCCCACGACACCGCCGGCCTGGCCGCCATGTGCCAGCTCAAGGCGATCGAAAACGGCGCCGATCACATCGACACCGCGATCTCCAGCTTCGCCTCGGGCACCAGCCACCCGGGCACCGAATCAATGGTCGCCGCGCTCAAGGGCACCGAGTACGACACCGGCCTGAATCTGGAGCTGCTCCAGGAAATCGGCCTGTACTTCTATGCCGTGCGCAAGAAGTACCACCAGTTCGAAAGCGAATTCACCGCCGTCGATACCCGTGTGCAGGTCAACCAGGTGCCGGGCGGGATGATTTCCAACCTCGCCAACCAGTTGAAAGAGCAGGGCGCTCTGAACCGCGTGAGCGAAGTGCTCGCAGAAATCCCGCGCGTGCGTGAAGACCTCGGCTTCCCGCCGCTGGTGACCCCAACCTCGCAAATCGTCGGCACCCAGGCGTTTTTCAACGTACTGGCCGGCGAGCGCTACAAGACCATCACCAACGAAGTGAAGCTGTATCTGCAGGGCGGCTACGGCAAGGCACCGGGCGTGGTCAATGAAAAGCTGCGGCGCCAGGCGATCGGCAGCGAAGACGTCATCGACGTGCGCCCGGCCGATCTGCTCAAACCGGAAATGACCAAGCTGCGTGCCGATATCGGCGCACTGGCCAAATCCGAAGAAGACGTACTGACCTTCGCCATGTTCCCGGACATCGGCCGCAAGTTCCTTGAAGAACGCGCCGCCGGCACTCTTACGCCGGAAGTGCTTTTGCCGATCCCGGAAGCGGGCGCCGTTGCCTCGGCGAGCGGCGAAGGCGTGCCGACCGAGTTCGTCATCGACGTCCACGGCGAGACTTACCGCGTCGACATCACCGGTGTCGGCGTCAAGGCCGAAGGCAAGCGCCACTTCTATCTGTCCATCGACGGCATGCCGGAAGAAGTGGTGTTCGAACCGCTCAACGAATTTGTCGGTGGTGGCAGCAGCAAACGCAAACAGGCCTCGGCACCAGGCCACGTGAGCACCACCATGCCGGGCAACATCGTTGATGTGCTGGTCAAGGAGGGCGATACCGTCAAGGCAGGCCAGGCGGTACTGATCACCGAAGCGATGAAGATGGAGACCGAAGTCCAGGCTGCCATCGGCGGCAAGGTCACGGCGATTCATGTGGCCAAGGGCGACCGGGTCAACCCGGGCGAAATCCTCATCGAGATCGAAGGCTGAGATAACAGTCGCGATCCAATGCTTTAAACCTCGGGGGGGCATGTGCTCCCCTTTTTTTTGCCTGTGATTTTCCGACCTGTCAGGTCATTGTCAGGGACCGCATGTGGGAGCGAGCCTGCTCGCGAATGCGCCAGGTCAGCCAATAGCATCTTTTGTATGATGCACCGCTTTCGCGAGCAGGCTCGCTCCCACAGGAGGCGTGCTTAATCCATCAGAACGCCATGCGCCATTGACCCGCCACGCCATACGTTCGGCTGTCATTACCCAGCTCACCCGTCAAGCCCACGCCCAGTGTGTGCGCCGCCGAAAGACCAAGATCGAGCCCCGCATCCAGCGACAGACTGTTCCGATCCAGTGCCGCGCCGGTCACTTCGAAGCGCTTGCCGCCCTTGCGCAGTTGCTGGCGGGTGTCACTGTCGATGTCGCCGTAGGTATGTTTCCAGCCTGCGCTCAATCGCGGGGTCAAATGCATGCCGTTATCCAGCGTATTGACCAGCGCAACACGCAGACCGAAGGTGCTGCTGAAGTTGTCGCGGGTCTGGCCGTAGACTTTCAACGCCGCGTCGCCGCCCTTTTCGTTGTAGCTGTCGCGCTGATAGCGCTGATAGCCGAGGCTGGCGAAGGGTTCGAGGGTCACGTTGTTGCGGCCCAGGTTGAACCCGGCCTCGGCAAATGCTTGCTGAGTATTGGCGTCGTAATTGCCTTTGAGACGATCGCTGAAACCCTTGAACGCGACCCGCCGTGTGCTGCTGCCGTCATGGCTGGCGTAGGTCGCACCTAGGCGCAAAGACAGCGGGCCATCCTGACGCACGGCGTAGGCACCGAGGTGCCAGCTGTCGAGGTCGCCGTCGTACTGGCGGGCATCGAGTTTGGTCTGCGATTTGCCGCCAAGCAGGCCGACATGCCAGTGCTCGTCGAGTCGCCAGTCAGCGCCCACGACCAGCCCTTGCGTGGCATGTTGGAGGATGCCGTCAGCGTCGCGGTCAACCTTGCCGCCGTGGCCCAGCGCCTGAACCCACACCCGTCCGGAGTCTTCGTTGCCTGCGGCCTGACGCGGTGAACTGCGCGAGCCGTCAGTAGAGCCGGAACGGTTGTCCAGTTGGCGCATCGCCGAGAGCATGCTCGTACTGACCGGCGTGATACTGCTCAGCGTGGCTTTGGCGAGGTTGGCATTGCTGCCTGCGGCAAGTTGATCGAGGGCGATTGGCGCGGTGGTTTTATCGCTGGTCAGCAGTGCGGCGACGGCGGTGTTAATGGGCTTTGCAGGCTCCGACGCGGGCTGTGCGGTGGTTTGTGCAGTTACGATTTCGTCGGGCATCGATGATTCCACCGATGCGGAGTCTTCAATCAAGGTCGCAACTGAGGTCAGGGCGGGGGCTGGAGCTGCGATCACCGCTGTCATTGAAGCTGGAGCGGGCGTTGTCGCGATCGGTACAGCGGGAGAAGTCGGCTGCTCTGGCTCGATAATACTTCCTGCAAGTGCGCCTGCATTTTCTGTAGGAGCGAGGCTTTCAAGCGGTTCACCATTGCGAGCGTAAGTCAGCCCAACCGATTTCTTGTTGTATTGAGCCGTGGCCGTCATATACGCCAGATCGTTCTCGATCCGGCCAAACTCGCCTTTCACCTCACGGGCTTCGATGATTTTGTATTGGCTGCTCTGCGGATATTCTCCGGGAGCCGAAACAATCTTCAGGGTGGCACCTTCGAGTTGGGCGGTGCCATCGACCTTGATCGTCTGACCACCAGCGGGAGTGACCTCGTAAGCCAATTCGGCGCCAGGCGCCAAGTGCAAATTACCCTTCACTCGTGGTGCGCCAAGCGCTGCATTGACGGTGAGCAGCCCACCCACCTCAAGATTTCCCACCGTGCCTTTACCGGCGAAACTGCCGCCATTCTGGACATACACATCACCCTTGATGCTGCCGAGGTTGGTCAACGCTCCACCGCTGTCGACCAGAACACCTTCATGGAAATCGCCTTTGGAGCTCAATGTCCAGTCGCCTTGGGCGACGAATAACCCATTGAAGTTGCGCGTGTCGTTCAACGTGCCGCCATCCGCAGCATTCAGGAACAACACGTTATCGCCCTTGCCGCCATCCAGCCGGCCAGTGAAGCTTGCCCCGTCTGCAAGGGTGATCAAGTCGTTGACTTCAGTCCCTTTGAACACGGCTTCCGGTGTCGTAAAGGTAATCGGCACTGTGCTCGCGTCGTTGAGAAAACCCTGGAGCCGTTCCAAAGCCTGTTGCTTGGGGTTGGCTTCGGGCTGCTCCGTCGTTTCCATGCTTGGGGGCTGCTCGATTGCTTCAGTGGATTGCTCGGCGTTCGCCAGCGCTACGCAACCCATTGCCAATGAAATAGCCAGCGCCAGGTGTTTTGGTGCGAATAGGTGTTGAGTGGGCATCAGGTTCGATTTCCGTATCGAGAAAATCCAACTCTATTGCTGCCTGAAAAAAACCGATGTCGGCCGCTTCCCACATCCATGCAGGCGACATCGGATCGTTCTGTGGAAAATCCTCACTGGATTTCGCAAACAATTCTTTTGCGCGGCGCCACTTGTTCTTTTTCCTACAGCTTTCGCTTGAAGACGGCATTTTTATCAGCGTGAAGTTAAATGCTTGTCTGCATTATTTTGCATTTGGTAAGTCAGTAGCGAGCGCTAATGTGCATTTAGTTGCAGATTTGGGGCGTCTTTGGCTGCCAGAATGCACTATATTGCAATTGTCGAAGATTTCTCTTTCTTGAAACGCATTAAAATGCACACGGAATCAACATGTACAACCTGACACTCCAGATCTTCACCGCTGGGCAATGGCACGACGCGATGATTCTTGACTTCGATGATCCGGAAAAAGGCTTCGAAAGCCGCTGCAGTTTTGGCTATGAAGCGGACTATCTGGTGGAAAACATCGAGTTGATCGGGTCGCCTTTTTCCCAAGCCGTGAGTGCCCTGTATCCGCTGGATTGGGAAGGTCGGCGCGCGAAGACGCCGGCCTTTGTCCACGACATCGCACCGGCAGGCGCAGCCAAGCGGTTTCTACTCGCCCGCCTGGGTCAGGAAAGACCCGCCGAGATCAGCGCCGATCTCTTTCTGCTGGGTCGCAGTACACCGGCACCCATTGGCAACATGCGAATAAAGGAATCGGCGGAAGCAGTCGATGACAGGAAGCCGATCGGATTCAAGCGCGAGGAGGTCATTAGCCGCGACAACCGCTTTCTTGAATATGCCTACGAGCTGGGCGCGGCCATCGGTGGCGCGACGGGGGCAGGTGGGGAAGCTCCGAAGCTCTTACTGGCAGAGAACAGCGCCGGGCTTCTGTATCCCGATGCGGTATTGGACGATGAAGAAGTGCGACAGCACTGGTTCGTGAAATTCGCCAGAAACAGGGGCGGGCAGACCGACCAGGACATCCTGCGCAGCGAATTCCATTACTACAAAGCGCTGCAGACATTGGGCATCGCAACCGTCGCGGCAGAAGGCCTGGCCTTGGAAGAGGCGACCAAACCGAGTTTGTGGATGCGGCGTTTTGATCGACAAGTGAAAGATGGGGCGGTGTCGCGTTTCGCCGTCGAATCGATTTATTCGCTGGCTGAAGTGACGACGCCAGGCAGCGCCATGAATCATCTGGAAGTGATCCGCATGCTCGCCGGGCTCTGGAGCAAAGCGGGTCAGGCCAGCCAGATTCCCGGCCTCGTCGCCGATTATCTGCGTCGCGACCTGATCAATAAAATCCTCGGAAACTCCGATAACCACGGTCGTAACACGGCGATCATCCGGCAAGAGAATGCTTTCCAACTCGCGCCGATCTATGACCTCGCCCCGATGGTCATGGATGACGAAGGCGTGACTCGTACGACCAAGTGGCCAAAAGAGTTGGAGCGGGCGGGAGATGTCGATTGGCGAGGTGTCTGCCGCGTATTGGCAGATAGCGCAGATCCGCACGAATCTTTGACGGGGCTGGATGCCTCGGCGCTGTTCGAAGGCCTGCGCGCGGATGCCCGCCGTCTGGCCGCACTGCCGGATATTCTTGCGGCCAGCGGTTTGCCCGCCAGAACCATGAATCACCCGAGCGTTCATCTGAAAAACCTCGAGCAACGTTTGAAAGAGTGGGACCTGCAATGAGTCTGACCGTCCTCGAGCGCACGGCGCTCATCGAAAGCATTCAGCAATCACTGGCCGAAGGCACTCTGGAAATCGGTGACGCCGTGCGCCGTTTACGGGTCGAAGTCACCGGTCTGCATCAGTCCCAGTTCGCGAAGATGTGCAAGATTTCAGTGCGCACGCTGGTGCATATCGAACATGGCGAAGGCAATCAGACCCTGAAGTCGCTGAACGCGGTGTTCCGCCCATTCGGCATGAAAATGGGCGTAGTGCGGATTCGCCGGGACACCATTTGAATGCACCTCAACTACGGCGCACATACGCCTTGCCGTAATGCCGCTCCATCCGTGCCTGAATCAGCTCCAGCCCGATCGACAGCAGCCAGTAGATGATCGCCGCCGTGGTGAGCATTTCGATGTAGCGATAGCTTGAGCGCCCGTAGGACTGAGCGAGAAACATCACTTCCCAGACGCCCATTACCGAGATCAGCGACGAGTCCTTGAGCATCGAGATGAACTGGTTGGTGGTCGGCGGGATAATCGTGCGCATGGCCTGGGGCAGGGTGATGCGCCAGAAGATCACGCTTTCGCGCAGGCCTAGCGCCAGGGATGCATCGCGTTGGCCGTGATCGACGCCGAGGATGCCGGCGCGGAAGATTTCGCTCAGGTAGGCGCCATAGTTCAGCGACAGGGCAATGATGCCGGCGACGATGGCGCCGGGGACGATGCCCAGTTGCGGCAGGCCGAGGTAGATCAGCAGGATCTGGATCAGCAATGGCGTGCCGCGAAAGAACGAGGTGTAGAAACTGGCGATGCCAAACGCCACGGCGCTGCTCGACAGGCGCGCCAGCGCGGTGATGAAACCGAGCAGCGACGAGGCGATGATCGAGCAGGCGCAGAGGAACAGGGTCAGCGCTGCGCCTTGCAGGAAGCCGTTCGGCGCCAGCTTCAGGCCAACGAGGTTGGGCAGTTTGTCGAGGATGATCGCGAACTTCAGGTCGAAGCTCAGGAAGAATCCGGCGAACAGGCAGAAAAGCGCAGCCCACGTCAGGTACAGGCGCGTACGGAACCCGAAAAGCTTTTGCAGGCGGGTTTCAGCCACCGGTTGCGGTGGCTGGGGCGGGGTCGGAAAGGAAGTCATTGGCTGATATCGGCGCCGATCCATTTCTGCGACAGCTTGCTCAGGGTGCCGTCCTGTTTCAGCTGGGCGAACACCTCGCGCACCTTGGCGTCCCATTGCGGGTCACCCTTTTCGATGGCCACCGAGTTCGGTTCCGAGTACAGCGGTTCGCCGGCCAATTTGAAGCGCTGGTCCTGATTCAGACGCGGCTGTGCGGTGACCAGATTGGTAAGGATTGCATCCAGGCGCACGCCGGCGCCCAGGCCCAGATCCTGGAAGGCGACGTTGTCGGTGTCATAAGGAGCGATCTGCACATCCTCGAACGGATACTGCAACTGCGTATCCTCGGCGCCTTCGATCACCAGATTTTTGTTCAGATAACTTTCGTAGCTGGAGGCGCTGGTCAGGCCGACCTTTTTGCCGCTCAGATCCTTGGCGCTGTGGATGCGCTCGTCCTTGGCATTGACCACGATTACCGCTGGCGAGGCGTAGTACTCGACCGGGAAGTCGAACACTTCTGCGCGGGCCTTGCTCGGGGTCATCGAGCAGATGCAGATGTCGTAGCGCCCGCTCCAGCGGCCGGCGGCGATCACGTCCCAGGACGGCGTTTCGAGACGCAGTTTGACGCCAAGCTTGTCCGCCACCGCTTTGGCAACGTCGACATCGAAACCGTCGAGTTGATTCTGCTCATTGAGAAACGAGAAGGGCGGATAGCTTTCCATGAGCACGCCGACCAGCTCTTTTTTCTGTTCGACGCGGTCCAGCGTCGCGCCGCCGAAGACTTGGGTGGATGCGGCCAGAATGGTCAGGCCCAGGGCCAATAGCGGTTGGAATTTCACAGTCGCTTCCTGTTGAAAAAAGAGGTTGTTATTAACCGAGTGGTGCGTATTAAATAGTTATAAGAACGACTCTGATAGTGAGTTATTTTCATAAGCATATGAGTGAAAAGCATATGGGCGCAGCAAGTACGGTCATTCTCGATGGCGGCATGGGCCGTGAACTGCAACGCGCCGGGGCGCCATTTCGCCAGCCCGAGTGGTCGGCACTGGCGCTGAGCGAAGCGCCGCAGGCGGTCGAGGCGGTGCATGCCGCTTACATCAACAGCGGCGCCGACGTGATCACCAGCAACAGTTACGCGGTGGTGCCATTTCACATTGGCGAGGCGCGCTTTGCGGCTGAAGGCCAGGCGCTTGCGGCACTGGCGGGGGAGTTGGCGCGGCGGGCGGTGCAGGCATCCGGCAAGCCAGTGCGTGTTGCCGGTTCGTTGCCGCCGCTGTTTGGTTCGTATCGTCCGGATCTGTTCGAAGCGGATCGCGTGACCGAACTGTTGACGCCTTTGGTTAACGGTCTGGCGCCACATGTGGACCTGTGGCTGGCAGAAACGCAAAGCTCGATCGTCGAGGCCCGCGCTATCCACGCCGGGCTGCCGAAGGACGGCAAACCGTTCTGGCTTTCATTCACGCTCAAGGATGAAGACACCGATGAAGTGCCACGCCTGCGCTCCGGTGAGCCGGTAGCCGAAGCGGCTGCGCTGGCGGCTGAACTTGGCGTCGAGACCCTGCTGTTCAATTGCAGTCAGCCTGAAGTGATTGGCGCGGCCATCGACGCGGCGCGCGCAACCTTTGAGCGTCTCGGCGTCAGGATCAATATCGGCGCGTATGCCAACGCGTTTCCTCCGCAACCGAAAGAAGCCACGGCCAATGACGGGCTCGACCCGTTGCGTGACGATCTTGATCCGCCGGGGTATCTGCACTGGGCGCTGGACTGGCAACAGCGCGGCGCCAGCCATCTGGGTGGCTGCTGCGGGATCGGGCCAGAGCACATTGCGGTGCTGGCGCAAGAACTGCGTTGTTAAGAAAGACCCCGCCCATTGTGGGAGCGAGCCTGCTCGCGAAAGCGGTCAGTCAGGCCACATTTGCAGTGACTGACACAGCGCCTTCGCGAGCAGGCTCGCTCCCACAGGGGTATCCGTGAAGTTCAGCTACGGCATTCGGCCAGACCTTTGAGTTGGCCAGCAGGCGTCTGGTTTTCATCGCTCAGCCAGCGCTCGAACCCTGCACCAATCGCCGGCCATTCCGCATCCAGAATCGAATACCACGCGGTGTCGCGGTTCTGCCCCTTGACCACCATGTGCTGGCGAAACACCCCTTCGAAACTGAAGCCCAGACGCTCGGCCGCGTATTTGGAGCGGGCGTTGCCGTTGTTGCACTTCCATTCCAGGCGCCGGTAACCCAGCTCGAACGAATATTTTGCCAGCAGGTACACCGCCTCGGTGCTTTTCGGCGAGCGTTGCATTGGCGCACCGAAAGTGACGTGGCCGATTTCGATGCGGCCCTGCGCCGGGACGATCGACATCAGGCTGAGGATGCCTTGGACCTGACCAGTCGCACGGTCGATGATGCTGAAGAAATACGGGTCGCTGTTGGCTGCATGATTGTTCAGCCAGTCGTTGAACGCGCTGCGCTCGGGAAACGGACCGTAAGGCAGATAATCCCAGAGTTTCGGATCAGCACCCGGACCTTCGAGAGCGGCGTAAAGCTGCTCGGCATGGCGTACCGGGTCAAGTTTTTCCAGGCGGATGAAACGGCCTTCGAGCAGCGTGGCGGAGGGGGCGGGGACGCCTTTCCAGTCAGCGAGTGAAGCAGTCATGTGCGCGTCTCCTTAAAGGGCTTTACGAAACTGGATGAAGCCCGGGCGTTCGGCAATGCGCTCGTAGAGCTGGATCGCCGTGGCGTTGGTTTCATGGGTCAGCCAGTGGACTTTGCAGCAACCATCGGCCTTGGCGGTAGCGTAGACATGCTCGATCAACAGCCGACCGACACCGGTGCCACGGGCTTCCGGCACCACCAGCAGATCCTGCAAATAGCAGGAATTTTCGATGCTCCAGTTTGAGCGATGATAGATGTAATGCACCATGCCCAATGCTTTGCCATCGGCCCACGCGAGGGCGGCGTGGGTCGGTTCATTCGGGTCGAGAAAGCGCTGCCAGGTGCTCTGGGTGACGGCGTCCGGCAGTTCGGTGTTGTAGAAGCGCAAATAGGCTTGCCACAACGGCAGCCAGGCATCGTGGTCGTCGGCGCTGACCTGGCGAATGTCGATCTCAGTCATGGTGATTTCCTTAGCGCATCAAGCGGGCGAGGGTTTGATCGTTGGCGTCGGGGCTGGCGGCGAGGCCTTCGCGCACGCCGGCAATGTCTTCAGCGCTGCGGTTCTGGCTGAGCTTGCGTTTGCCTTCGAGGCGGTCGATGGGAATGGCAAACCCGACGATGGCCTTGAGCATGCCGTCGATGTATTCGGCTGGCGCATCGTCCACCGACCATGGCTGGGCGCGGCCCGCTTCGTGACGGTCAGTCAGGGTGCTGACGATGTCGAGCAAGCGGCCGCCATCGCTGAAGGTCTCGGCCTGACCGTAGGCGTGCACGGCGATGTAGTTCCAGGTCGGCACGACCTTGCCGTGCTCGGCCTTGCTCGGATAGAAGCCCGGGCTGACGTAGGCGTCCGGGCCGGCGAAGATCAACATCGCCTCGGCGCCGTCACGCAGGTCTTTCCACTGCGGATTGGCCTTGGCCAGATGGCCGTAGAGCGTGCCGTATTCGCCCTGTTCGCGATGCAGCAGCACCGGCACGTGGCTGGCTTGCAGGCCGCTGTCACCGTGGCTGACCAGAATGGCCAGGCGCGTGGCGAGGATCAGTTCGTGCAGTTGGGACAAGTCTTCGATGGCAAAGGCGCGTGGCGTGTACATGGACAGATTTTCCTTGGCGAATGCCTGCATCCTAGGCAGGCTATTGGTCCGTTGTAAGAGCCATTGATGAGCCATTTCATAGGTCCATTCGCCATGCCCGATCTGCCACCCTTGTCGATGCCCTTCAACCCGGCCGGTATCGCGCTTGATCGCCGCCAAGGCCTGAGTCGCCAGCTCTATCAGGCTCTGCGCCTGCGGGTGCTGGATGGACGCCTGGCCAGTGGCACGCGATTGCCGGCCAGCCGAGACCTGGCCTCGGCGCTGGGCATTTCCCGTAACAGCGTGGTGCGTGCCTACGATCAGTTGTATGCCGAGGGCTTTATCGAAGGGCGCGTCGGCGACGGTACTTACGTGGCGCAATTGGCTCAGACAGCCACGTCGAAGAAAAAACTATCCACAAATTCATCCACAGGCTTGTCAACAGGCTTACCCACAGCCTTATCCACAAATTGGCTGGATTTACCTGTGAATCCATCCAGCAAAGTTATCCACAGTGGTGGCTTTTCTCGCATTGAAAGGCATCATTTACCTCGACCACCGAGCGGTCCGCCGCGCGCTTTTCGGGTGGGTGTGCCTGCATTCGATCTGTTCCCGTTCGAGGTCTGGGCCAAGCTGAACGCGGCTTTCTGGCGCAAACCGGATCTGCAGCAGCTGTGTTACGGCGACCCGGCCGGTGATGCGCGGCTGCGCGGCATGATTGCTGCGTATTTGCGCAGCTCGCGCGGCATGCAGTGCACGGCTGAGCAAATTGTGATCACCAGTGGCGCACAGCAGGGCATCAGCCTTTGTGCACAGTTGCTGGTCGAGCCGGGGGACGGGGTGGCGATCGAGAATCCGGGCTATCGCGCCGCCGGGCATGCCTTCGCTGTGGCGGGGGCGAAATTGCATGGGGTGGCGGTAGATAGCGACGGCATCGATTGCAGCGCCATGGCCCGGCTCATCGATTGTCGGGTGGCTTATGTCACGCCGTCTCATCAGTACCCGACCGGAGTGGTGATGAGTCTGGCCCGGCGTCTGGAATTGCTCGCCTGGGCCGAGCGTGTCGGCGGCTGGATCGTCGAGGATGATTACGACGGCGAGTACCGCTACACCGGCGCACCGCTGGCGCCGTTGGCCGCACTTGATCGTCAGGGGCGTGTGCTCTACGTCGGCACCTTCGGCAAGGTCGCTTTTCCGGCGTTGCGCCTTGGTTATCTGGTGCTGCCGCCAGCGCTGGTCGACGCGTTTGCGCAACGCCGCGCCGTCGATGTGCGGCATTCGGAGGTCAGCACCCAAGCGGTGATGGCCGAATTCATGGCTGCCGGGCATTTCCAGCGACATATCCGTCGCATGCGCCGGGCTGCGCTGAGCCGGCGCAACTGCCTGCTCGAAGGCTGGCCGATGATCGCCGGTGTCGGTCAGTTGCCCGCCGTGTCGGCCGGGCTGCACCTGACCGTCGCCGTGGACAGCATCGCGCGCGAGCAGCAATTGATCGCTCAGGCCGCTGATGTCGATGTCGAAATCAACGGCCTGAGCAGCTACTGGTTACCCGACTCGACTACGCCCATGGATCAGCGCGCCGGCCTGGTGCTGGGTTTTGCCGCCGTACCAGAGCCTGCGATCAAAGCGGCGCTGTCGCGTCTGCGGCAGGCTTGGAGAGATTGAAGAACAGCGTTTCGGCGCTGCGAGTGGAAATTTCGCTGCGATGGATTTCTATCAGCCTCTGATTATCCACACCCGTTATTTCGGCGACGCCCCCCATGCGGTGCTGAGCGAGCGTTTTCATATGTCCACGCACAAATGCACCAACGGGCGCGTCGACGCTGCTGTAATGGAAATGCGCATAGCAGAGGACCTTGTCGGTATGCGCATCACGAATCTGATACTCGTCGAGAAAATCGTTCTGATGGCGCCTCAGACGCCGTCGGGTCAGGGTTTTCGAGATGCTCACTTCGCCCTTGTCCTTGAGCCACTCGACCCCGGCAGCTGTTGGCAGTTGTTGCTTGACCAGGCGGATTCGCGTGCTGGTGCCTTTTTGCTCCAGTGTCGTAGCCGCAGCGTCGAGCTTGTGGTTGAGCTCTTCGGACGGTTCATGCAGAGCAGCGGTGAGGTTACTCGCCGTCAGCGCTTCATCGATCGCCGCACCGGCTTTGCGCAACAGGGCGGCGTGGTTGTGGTATTCCTCTTCGACCTCCACTGGAATGCGCGAGCCGCGTTTGAGACGCGCCTCGATGCGCCGATGAAACGCCGCCAGCCCGTCGATCAATGCCTGCCCTTCGCTGATGCTCTTGTTGAGGTTGGGCCTGGCTTTAGGCAACGGTGCAGGCCGTGCACTCTGCTCGACCCAGATACCTGGCGATTCCTCCTTGAATGTCGCGATCACTCTCGTCAGCGCCGTACCGACTTCGACCAGATCGGTGTTCTTGCCGTCGAGGCTTTTTTTCCGCTGGCCGACCAGGGTGCCCTTGTTGCGTGTCTTGATGATCTGCCGATTCGAAGCTGACGTTGCGGGTCTCGACGGACCGGCTTGCGGCACCAGTAGATGCCGGTAGCGCAACAGATCGGCGAGTCGATTGTCGGCGCTTTCCTTGAATGCGACCACGCGCGCCTGCAACTGCTTGAGTCGCTCCGTGTGTATGTGTTCGGAATATTCACTCGCCAGGTCATCGAAACGCTTGTCCACGGAAGCGAACTGTTCGCTCACCTGACTCAGGGCGTCGATGCGTATGCGCAGATCACTGAGGCTTTCATCGGCGCTCAGGTCCCGCGAACTCTGAACGTTCAGCGCAGCATCTTCGAACAGACTGGCCAGCGCTTGTTGTGCCTCGACATGAGCGGTGGAATCGCCGGGTTTGATGCAGGTGTACTGGCCGAGACTGATCTGCAGAGTCTTCAGATCATCCAGCGGGTAGGGCGCCAGGCTGATGTTGTATTTCTGCTTTATCTCCAGGCCATCAGGTCCCAGCCTGGTCAGTTCATCCAGGCAGGCTTCAGCCGACTCCATTTTCTCGATAATGGTTTGAGTGGCATCGTTCAACTGTTCGAACGCAGAGGTGACCGCCTGCGATTCGCCGCGCAGTTCGTCGTCCAGTATCGCCTGCACCCTCAGTACGCGTTGCTGGTAATCCGAAGCGTTATTACTGAGCCACTCCTGCCCCAGAAACAACTGCATGTCCAACCGCTCCGGCATGACCGTGCGGTAGTTGGGAATCGATTGCTTGCAGTTGAGTGTCTTGATCAGCTGAATGTTCGCGGCATATTCGTTGTGCTGTGAATCGAGCGTGGCGAGGTACTGCGCAAGCGCTTGTTCGCGTGCCTGCGCAGGGGCATCGCGAAGGCTGTTGCGTTCGGTATCGAGAAGGCTGCCTTTGCTCTCCATCGTCAAATCGAACGCGGTGATCTGCTCGGACAATACGGCCACCTCCTGGTTTTTTTTGCCTTGCGCCACCTTGCGCCCGTCCTCCAGCCCGCCTCCGCGCAGGCGCAAACGCAGATCTATCACCCATTGGCCATTGGCGGTATAGGCAAGCCTGGGCCCGGCTGGTCGGGTGGGCTGACGCGTATCGACGATGTGCACATCGCCATGCACGTTGCGCGCGACTTCGAACCAGCGCTCACCGACCCGGGCGTACCATTTGTCTGCGTGGGCGTAGAGGTCTCGGTACGCGCCTTCCCGGGTGGCTGCGCCAAGGGCTTCGGGCTTGCCGACCTCGAACCCGTCCAACAGCGTGGCGAGTGCCGTCGGGGATCGCTTCAGCGCCGTGATGCTGTCGATCGATGTGCCATGGAATTGGGTTAATTGCGGGCCGGTGATATCGGGCTGGCGCAGCGCTTTGACGATTCTGGCGGCAGGTCTGGTCGTCGCTTGGTCCTCTTCGAGCTCCGTGGCCACGGGTGTCGATGGCGCATCGCCCACCGCCGCACGGTGGGCGAGCACCATGCCCAGCGCCAGGAGAATATCGGCGATGGCCGTCCAGGCGATCTTCCCCGATTGCTCGTTGGCGCCGTCGGTGATTTCCTGCAGATCATCCATGATCTGCCAGATCCACGCCGCTGTGCCTACGCTGCGGCCCAGGAACGGCAGCGCGGCATTGAGCATCACCCAGCCACCCTGTTTCAGCGAGGCCCAGCGTGCTTCGGCATCGGAGACCGACTGCCGGTCGGCTTGAGTGACAAGCGCCTTGACGTTGCGTTCGTGCAGGGTTGCGAGGACGTCGCTGGCGATCACCTGAGTGCCCAGCGCGACCGCGCCTGACATATCCAGCGCAGTGGTCGGATTGATCATCAGTTGCGGGATCGTCCACACCGACGGCAGCCTGGCGGTGAAGACGAACTGGCTGTAATTGAAGCGCACATCGTCCGGCAACCAGGCCAGTACCGAGTCACGCAAATGTCGCGAATGCTGGATCGCAAAAAGCAGATTCGCGGGCCCCGGATATTGCAGCAGAGTCTTGTCAAACAGTGGTCGATACAGCACGCACGGCCCTTTGTCGGCATCGCGAGGGCCTATGACATACATGTTGTCGACAGTGTCTGCGGTGGAGCGGCTGCGATGAGCGACGAAGGCCAATGGGCGAATGACGATTTCCTCGCCATCGACGTAGCGTTCCGCGCCAGTCGTGGCGAATGCGGCGACCACGTATCGATAACCCGATTCATCGAGGCCGGCTCTACCCCGGATCTTGTGCTGCAACGCCAGCAATGGCAGCTCAATGCGCAGCTGACTGGTGTAGAGCCCTTGCAACAGCGGCGCTTGCACGGGGTCGTCTAGCAGCATGGCCTTGAGATGCGCCGGGTAGGTCTTGCCGATGTCGACCGTGCTGACCAGTTTTTCCAGAAAAGTCGCGCTCATCCACTCGGGTACCGGGCTGCCATCCTTGTACCGCACAGTCTTGTTGCCCAAGGGCAGGCCTGCGAGGTTTTGCAGGGCAAGCTCGGTCAGCGTCCATGTCTGAGCCTGAGTATTTCCCGGCAATACAAACGTGCCCCAGACCACGAGACTGGTGATGGTGATTTCGATGTTGTCGATGTTCACGTCTTTGGCGCCGGGCTGCTCCTTGAGAATCTGTTTGATCAGCTGCACGAGTGAACGCCTGCAGGCTGGTGATTTCGCTTTGAAAGGATTTGCCGTTGTTCTCGTGCTGCAGCGTTGTCAGATCCAGCAGGTGCCGGCTGTAACGCGTCTGATCCATGGGCAGTGCGTCGTTCAGCCAGTCCGGAAGCATCGGCTGCAAACGCTCGAAGTGCGCTTCGAGGCGCGGTGTCGGTTGAGCCGGTTTGCCGGCCGTGCCGGTATGCGGATAGACGCGTTTACCAGGGGAATCCTGAAAAAAACTGATTTCGCCCAAGGCATCCGCTTCCATGGAAATCAGCGTGCACGCCTGCTGGTCGAAGAAATTGCCCTGGGGTTCGACCAGCCGCCACTTGAGATCTTCGCCCGAGGCGCTTGCGCCATATATCCGCAGCAGAGCCTCGCCGAGCTCCTCCAGTGAATCGAAACGCTGAAAGCCCTGGGTGACCGCGTGGGTGAGAATCAACTTGCGGTCTGCGATTGTGCCGATCACTACTGCGGCATCGACCAGGGTCAAGTGCGATGACTTGTCGGAGCTACCGCGATCGAGGTCAATCAGATATGCCTTTGCCGAGTACGGGGCGGGGGCCAGGCGTTGTTGCGGGTCGGGCTGTTTGAAAATCGCCCGGGCCATGGCGATCTCGTCAGCGTCCCAGCCGACGCTGGCATCGACGTTCCACAGGTTGCGCAGTGCCTCGGACAATTGCTGCCAGCGCGGTTGCCCGGGGTAGGTGAACTCGTCCCAGTATTCGACGTGCTGCTCCTTGTAGGCGATGAACAGCAGTGGTGCCAGTTCGTTAAGCAACAGGCCGATGGCATCGATCTTTACCGGCAGATGCGCGGGGGCGGGCACGCCGGGTTGCAGGGTCAGATAATGCTCGCCATCAAGGTACGTCACCGTGGTGCCGGACAGGCCGAGCCGCACCAGGGCGTTGGTCAGCGATCCAGCCTGATACCCGTCGGGTACGACTCGACCATCCACAATGGCCCAGGTGGGTTGCACGACCATCGCCAGACGCGGGTCTATGTCGAGATTCGGATACAGCGTCTTGAGGGCATCGCGCAGCGTTTTTGAAGCGACTTCTTGCAGTGAGGGGCCAGTAACCAGCTGAGTCACGATATCGACGGCACTGGCTTTGGGAATGGCGGTCATGGTGGTTTCCTGCTCTGTCGGGACGCCGCAAGGGCGGCGGAGCAGGGCAAGTTAAAAGGCGCGACAGCGACCCGTGCGGTAGATAAAGCTGCCAGGCAAAAAAAGACCCGCCGAGGCGGGTCTTGAGCAAACGAGCCGGTTTCAGGTCCCGGACTTGATTTTCGTCCATGCTCGCGTGCGTGCGCGTTCGGCATCCCGAGGCAGCGGCTGCAAGGTGTAGAGCGTGCTCATTGCCGCGTCGGTCGGGTACAGGTTCGGGTTGTTGCGAATGGCTGGATCGACCAGGCCGGTGGCGTCCTTGTTCGGGTTCGGATAGCCGACAAAATCGCTGACCGGGGCAATCACCGCCGGTTGCAGCAGATAGTTGATGAAGGTGTAGGCGTCCTCGGTGTTCTTCGCGCCCTTGGGAATGGCGAGCATGTCGAACCAGATCGGCGCGCCTTCTTTGGGCAAGCGCATTTCCACCACCACGCCGTTTTTCGCTTCCTTGGCGCGGTTGGCCGCTTGCGAGAAGCTGCCGGAATAACCAACGGCCACGCAGATGTCGCCGTTGGCAATGTCGGCCATGTACTTGGACGAATGGAAGTAGGTCACGTAAGGACGAATCTTCATCAGCAGCGCTTCGGCCTTGGCGTAATCCGCCGGCTTCTTGCTGTTGGGATCCAGGCCCAGGTGTTGCAGAGCCAGCGGCAGAATCTCCGACGGTGAGTCGAGCAGGGCGACGCCGCACTGCTTGAGCTTGCTGAGGTTCTCTTCCTTGAAGATCAGGTCCCAACTGTCCACGGGCGCGTCGTCGCCCAGCGCTGCCTTGATCTTGGCCGGGTTGAAACCAATCAGGATGGTGCCGTACATGTATGGCACGGCGAACTTGTTCCCCGGGTCATTGGCTTCGATCAGCTTCATCAGCTTCGGATCGAGATGATTCCAGTTCGGCAACTTGCTGCGATCAAGCGGCTGGAACACTCCGGCCTCGATCTGCTTGGCGAGGAACACGTTGGACGGAACCACCACGTCATAGCCGGAGTTGCCGGTGAGCAGCTTGGCCTCGAGCGCTTCGTTGGTGTCGAAGATGTCGTAGATCAGTTTGGTCTGGCTGTTCTGTGCCTTGAAGTCGTCCAGCGCCTTGGGCGTGATGTAGTCGAACCAGTTATAGACGCGCAGCGTGCGTTCTTCGGCGTGGGCGCCAGCGCTCAGCATGGCTGCGCACAGCGCCGAGGCGATCAGTCGCTTTTTCATTGTTCGAAACCTTCCAGCACGTTCACTGCGTTGATGCCGATTTCTTCCACCGCGTAGCCACCTTCCATGACGAACAGGGTCGGCTTGCCGAGGGCGGCGATGCGCTTGCCCATGGCCAGGTAATCCGGGCTGTCGAGTTTGAACTGCGAGATAGGGTCGTCTTTGAACGTATCGACGCCGAGGGAGACGACAACGATGTCCGCTCCGTAGCGATCAATCTCGTCGCAGGCCTGATCCAGCGCTGCACTCCAGACATCCCAGCCGGAACCGGCCGGCAGCGGATAGTTGAAATTGAACCCTTCACCGGCGCCTTCGCCACGCTCGTCGCCATAGCCGAGGAAGAACGGAAACTCCGCTTCCGGGTGCCCGTGGATCGAAGTGAACAGGACGTCGCTGCGTTCATAGAAAATCGACTGAGTGCCGTTGCCGTGGTGGTAGTCGACGTCAAGGATCGCGACTTTCTTGTGGCCCTGATCGAGAAAGGCCTGAGCGGCGATGGCGGCGTTGTTGAGGTAGCAATAACCGCCCATCAAGTCGCTGGCGGCGTGATGTCCCGGCGGACGGCACAGGGCGAAGGCCGCGCGTGCGCCACGCTGGATTTCAGCCTGCGCGGTAAGCGCCACTTGCGCCGCGCTGTAGGCCGCTTGCCAGGTGCCGGCGGTAATCGGCGCGCCGCCGTCGAAGCTGTAATAACCGAGCTGGCCATGCAGGCTGGTCGGTTTGATCGCACGCAGCGTGCGCGCCGGCCAGGTGTAGGGCAGCAAGTCGCCGTCGGTGTTGAACTCGGTCCAGCGTTGCCATGCACCTTTGAAAAATTCCAGATAGTCACGGCTGTGAATGCGCGCGATTGGCTCCAGGCCGAAATCCTTCGGCGCTTCGACCGCCCCGAGGTTTTGCTTCTGCACGCGTTGCAGCACATGGTCGGCACGTGACGGCATTTCGAAGCACGGCTTGAGCTGGCCATCGATGAGCTCGCAGCGGCCATGGTGCAAGTGGTGATCGTCTGAGTAGATCGTCAGCATTTGTTGTTCTCCGCAAGGCTGATTCGGTGGCTTTCAGTGTTGCGGCGCAGTTTGAATCGGAGAATGTCGGGAGCGGCCAAAAGGGGATCGATATGGCCAAAACCTCTGACCG
>Ga0308171_1002470_pt1 | contig 19391 bp, 16 predicted proteins | sample PhyGR1_FD_202135 | JGI IMG/M metagenome (GOLD analysis project Ga0308171, IMG submission 202135) | Phyllosphere microbial communities from UC Gill Tract Community Farm, Albany, California, United States - DLSLSG.R1 | ecosystem: Host-associated > Plants > Phyllosphere > Unclassified | place: USA... | reverse complement strand
CCAAAACAGACCTACAGAAACCGTGCAGTGATCTACGGTGCCAACGGAAAATTACCACTGATCATCCCGATCAAACACACTGGAAAAAGAGAACTCAAAGACATAGAGATCTCTTTTGTGGAAGATTGGCAGAAACTCCATTGGAAATCTATCAAAACAGCCTACCAAAGCACGCCTTACTTCGAGTATTACGAAGATAAACTGAAAACTATTTACGAAGGCAAAGTAGATTCGTTGTTAGACTTCAATCTCAAAGCTTTGAAAGTGATCCTTAATATCCTTAAGACAGAAAAGGAATACATTTTGACAGAAGAATATTTTAAAAATCCAGAATCTGAAAATTACAGAGAAAAATTTTCTGCGAAATCCGAATCGGAAGCAGTGTTTTCGGAGTATTACCAAAGCTTTTCCGATAAGCATGGTTTCCTGAAAGATCTCTCGATTTTGGACCTGATCTGTAACATCGGACCAGAAAGTCTGACATATATTAAAAATATCAAAATCAATTAAATAAAAATTTTAGAATGAAAAAATTATTGATAGCAGCTGCTTTTTACAGCGGTTTTGCAATGATAGCTGCACAAACAGTAGTTGCTCCAGAAAACGATAAAGACCTCAAAACTTGGTATCACAAAGATTACGCGACCACAAAAGTGTATGGTGTGAATACGGAGAATGCTTATAAATTCTTGGAATCGAAAGGCCTGAAACCAAAAACAGTTGTCGTGGGCGTTTTGGACAGCGGTGTAGAAGTGGACCATCCAGGATTGATAAAGAATATGTGGAAAAATCCCAATGAAGTTCCAAACAACGGAAAAGATGATGATGGGAACGGCTATATCGATGATGTTTACGGCTGGAATTTCTTAGGTGGGAAAAACGGCGATGTAGATGTTGACAACATGGAAGTTACGAGAGTCGTAAAAAAGTACAAACCAGTTTTCGAAGGTGATGATTCTACAAAGAACAAAGCGAATCAAACCAAAATGCCAGAGGAATTTGCAATGTACATGAAGTCCAAAGAGATCTTTACCAAGAAAAGTGAAGAAGCTAAACAAAGCCTTCAACTATATACGATGATCAATAACGCCATTCCAGATATGGTGAAATTATTGAACGGTAAAAACCTTACGAAAGAAACTTTAGCAGCAATCAAACCAGCAACACAGCAGGATGCGATGGCAATGCAGGTTCTTGCTCAGGTTTCCAATGATCCTCAGGTGGCAGGGAAACCAGCAGCCGAAGTTGAAACTTATTTGAAAGCTCAGATGAAAGAAGCTTTAGATTATTTCACGCCACAGGCTGAGAAAGGTTTTAACCTTGACTTTGATACGAGAGCATCTATCGTTGGCGACAACTATGATGATTACTCTGAAAAAAGTTATGGTAACAATCATTATGAAGGTCCAGATGCAAAACACGGAACACACGTTGCCGGGATTATCGCTGGATTGGTAAACGGTTCCGAAAACCAATATGGTGTTGCTTCCAAAGTGGCGAAGATCATGACTGTAAGAGCTGTTCCAGATGGAGACGAAAGAGATAAAGATGTTGCAAATGCAGTAAGATACGCAGTTGATAATGGTGCGAAGATCCTTAACATGAGTTTTGGAAAACCAGTTTCTCCAGGGAAAAATGTGGTTTGGGATGCCTTCAAATATGCTGAAAGCAAAGGTGTACTGCTTGTGAAGGCAGCAGGAAATGAAAATGAGGATATTGCGGAACACCAGTATTTCCCAACCAATTTTAAAGCAGCAACAGATGAGAAACCATTCATCAACAATATGATCGTGGTTGGTGCCAATACCAACGATGCTGATATGTTAAAAGCAAGTTTCTCAAACTACGATGCAAAAATGGTAGATGTTTTTGCGCCAGGAGACAAAATCTATTCTACAGTTCCAGATGGGAAATACGAATATCTGCAAGGAACATCAATGGCTTCGCCAGTAGTTGCCGGAGCTGCAGCCGTTTTATTGGCTTACATGCCAAATTTGAAACCTGATCAGATTATTGAAGCTTTGGTGAAAACTTCCAATTCGAATACAACCAACGGATTTGATAAATTATCAAGGTCTGCTGGTGTTATTGATGTTGCAAAAGCTTCGGAATATGCTTACAATAATTTTTACAGAGCCAATTCATCTTCTAATTCTGTAAAAAAATCTGTAAAGAAACAAAAAGCTACCAAGGCAAAGTAAAAGACTAAGTTCTAATTAGTCGATCTTTATAAAAAACAAAAAATCTGGGGATGCTCAGATTTTTTGTTTTTTTGTGCTTTGGCATACTTTTTTATGATAACTTAGTATTAATTTTTAAAACTATGAAAAAAACACTTTTTTTAGGACTTATAGGAGCTTCGCTTATAGCAACATCTTGTGCTTCCAACAAATCGGGAGTCACCGCTGGACAAGCTCAGACATTGAGGTCTGAAGTGATGAAATTGAAAGGGCAATGGGATATTTCTACCATTGATTACAACAAAGAATTTAGTGTGAAACCTTTTGACGAAGGTGCGAGCATCAATTGTTTCGTTGGAAGTTCTTGGACGCTTGTTCCAAACAACTATACAGGTTCTTACAATTTGCATGGAAGTGCAGATTGCCCAGAAAAAACTCAAGCAATTACCTTCAGTGTAGATAAGAACAATGTTGTTTCTATCAAAAAAGTTGGTGAAGGCGCAAAAGCAAAACAAGTTGCTCAAGGTTATCAATTGATCTTGGAAAATCCAACTACTGATACATTTACATTGGTTCAGTCGGTTAATGCAGACGGTTCGCCAATGAGTATCCGATATAACTTTGTAAGAACTTCAAAATAAACTATAAAACAATTAAAATGAAATTAAATAAAATAAATATCGCAGCTTTCATGATCTCAGGGTCACTTTTGATGACAAGTTGTGAAGCCGTACAGAACGCCAACAATACTCAAAAAGGTGCAGCAATAGGTACTGCCGCTGGTGCAGTTCTAGGAGGGATTTTAGGAAACAACCTTGGAAAAGGTGGTAATGCACCTTTGGGTGCCGTTCTTGGTGGTGTTGTAGGTGGAGTTGCTGGTGGTGTCATCGGTAACAAAATGGACAAACAGGCGAAAGAGATCAAAGAAGTTTTGCCAGGTGCTGAAGTAGAAAGAGTAGGAGAAGGGATCAAAGTGACTTTGCATGAGAATACCGTGAATTTTGACTTTAACTCTTCGAACTTGACAACACTTGCAAAAACAAATTTAGATAAGCTTGTGACGGTTCTAAGAAATAACCCGGATACGAACATCAACATCTACGGTCACACTGACAGTGTTGGTACGGATGCGGTTAATTTAAGAATATCTGGACAAAGAGCAGGAGCTGTTAAAAATTACTTCACGGCTCAAGGAATTTCTTCTTCAAGATTATTTACAGAAGGTCTTGGTAAATCAAGTCCTATTGCTTCCAACGATACAGATGCTGGTAGAGCACAAAACAGACGTGTAGAATTTGCAATTACCGCAAATGAAAAGATGATCAACGACGCTGCAAAATCTGGGTCAAATTAACAATCATTCATTTTCAAATAAATAACAAACCGCAATTTGCGGTTTTTTTATTTTAATGCTACTTTTGTAAATTATTAAAATAATTGATGAAAAACTATTTAAAATTAATAAGGGTGGAACAATGGGTTAAGAATCTATTTGTTTTTGCTCCATTATTTTTTTCAGGGAAAATTACAAATACATACTTATTTTACGAAAGTATTTTTGCATTCCTGGTTTTTTCATTGACAGCAAGTTCTATTTATATCATCAATGATTATTTTGATATAGAATCCGATAGGAGACATCCAGAGAAGAAAACCCGTCCATTGGCAAGTGGTGCCGTTTCCAAAAGAAGCGCAGAAATCTTATTTGCCTTCTTGGTGATCTTATCTGTTGCTTCTATTTTCATCGGAAACTATATTTTCCACACCAACTTTTGGAAATTTGGGGTTATCATTGGATTTTATTTTGTGATGAACCTTTTCTACACGTTCAAACTAAAGCAGGTCGCCATCGTAGATATTTGCATCATTGCTACAGGATTTGTTCTAAGAGTTCTAGCAGGCGGTTATGTGACTGGAATTGCCGTCACCAATTGGGCGATCCTCTTGACCTTTGTTTTGGCTTTGGTGCTGGCAATCGGGAAAAGAAGAGGCGAATTGATCAATGCGCAGGTCTCCGGCAAAACCAGAAAAGCGCTTGACGGTTACAATGTCCAGTTTGCTGATATTGCATTGTCTATCAGTTGTACTTTGGCAATTATCTGTTATTTGATGTTTACTTTATCACCGGAAGTTCAGGATAGATTTCACCCGAGGGTTTTCTACACCGTATTATTTGTGGTGTTCGCATTCCTCAGATATTTGCAGCAGACTTTGGTCTACAACAAAACCGAATCGCCAACCAAGATCGTTTACAAAGACAGGTATATTCAGATCACGATCTTTCTTTGGGTGATTGCTTTTCTATTACAGATCTATTTTAAAAAGGAATAATCCAAAGATTGAAAACATAAAACAATGATGAAGAGATTATGTGGATTAACTTTGACCATTAAAAAAACTAACAGATGAAACCGAATTTTATTCAAAAAGTGACCAATTGGGGAAATTTCCCAGTGGTAGAAAAAGAAATGAGGTCAGGTGATTCTGTTTCTACTATCAAAAAATTTGTACAGGAAAATAATGAAGTGATTGCAAGGGGAAATGGTCGTTGCTACGGCGATGCTTCGCTTGGCGAACATATCTTCTCTACCAAAAGACTTAATAAATTCATTTCTTTCGATAGGCTAAACGGTGTTATCGAATGCGAGTCCGGCGTACTTCTGTCAGAAGTTTTGGAGATTTCTGTGCCGCAAGGCTATTTTCTTTACGTCACACCTGGAACCAAATATATTTCCGTTGGAGGCGCCATTGCATCCGATGTTCACGGGAAAAACCACCACGCAGAAGGTTGTTTTTCAGAATATGTGATCGAGTTCAAATTGGTGAATGAAAATGCTGAGGTCATCAATTGTTCGCGCGAAGAAAACTCAGACAAATTCTGGGCGACAATCGGTGGAATGGGATTGACAGGAATTATTCTCTCAGCCAAATTCAAACTGAAAAATATAGAATCTGCTTACATCAAGCAAGAAAGCATCAAGGCCGAAAATCTGGATGAGGTTTTCCGATTGTTTGATGAAAGCGAAGACTGGACCTACAACGTGGCTTGGATCGATTGTTTTCAAAAAGGTAAAAACCTTGGTCGCTCTATCTTGATGAGAGGTGAGCACGCTTTGAAAGCCGAATTGCCGTCCAACCTTCAAAAGAAAACTTTGAAGCTGAAAGAGAAACCAAAACCGACGATTCCTTTTTATTTTCCTGGGTTTGTCCTTAATTCTTTGAGTATTAAGATTTTCAATTTCCTCTATTATAACAAGCAGACTAAGAAACAACTCAATAATTTTATTGATTATGAGACTTTTTTCTATCCGTTGGATGTGATTAATGATTGGAATAAGATCTACGGAAAAAGTGGTTTCATCCAATATCAAATGGTCATTCCCAAAGAAAATGGAAAAGAAGGCATGCAAAAAATTTTGGACACAATTGCAAAAAGTGGAAACGGTTCTTTCCTAGCTGTTTTAAAGCTTTTCGGAAAAAATAATCCACAAGCTTACAACTCTTTTCCAATGGAAGGCTACACTTTGGCTTTGGACTTTAAAGTGAACAAAGGTTTGAAAAAACTGATTGACCAACTCGATACAATTGTTGAGAATTTCGGTGGAAGAATTTATTTGACCAAAGACAGTATGAGCCGTTCATCGCTCACGAATTATCTCCAAAACGTTGACTCGTCCAAGTTTGTTTCGCTTCAACATAAAAGAATTATTAATAATGGTTGATAGGATTTAGTTTTTATTAAAGACTCTAAAACTCTCCAACTCTAAAACTCTCAAACCTAACAATTATGATTATTCTTGGTTCCAATTCCGAAATTGCACAAGCATTTGTAGAAGAGTGTTTGGCGAAAGGCGAAAAATTCCAGACCATTTATCTGTTGAGTTCCAATCCGGAGACGACAGAGAAATTTGCCGGTCATATTCAGGTGAAGTTTTTTCAGCATTCGGAAATCATTCCTTTTGATTTGATGAACGAAATCGATTACAAAAATTTGGAAAATCTCAATTCGGATGTTTTGTTTTGTGCGTCAGGTTATCTTGGTTTGAGTACGGAAGATGGGCTTTATGATGATGAAAATACCGAGAGAATCATCGATATTAATTATGCTAAATTGGTTCTTGTCCTCAACTTCTTCGCCAAAAAAATGGAATCCAAAAGAACCGGAACTATGATTGTGCTCTCATCCGTCGCAGGCGAAAGAGGAAGACAAAGCAATTTCATTTATGGCAGTGCGAAGGCAGCTTTGACAGCCTATTTAAGTGGACTTAGAAATTATTTGTTTGATAAAAAAGTTCACGTTTTGACGGTGAAACCAGGTTTTATGGACACCAAAATGACAGAAGGTTTACCATTGAATCCAGCGTTGACAGCTTCTCCAAAAAAAGCAGCGGAAGGAATTTACAAAGCTTTCAAAAATAAAAAGAACGTGGCTTACGTTTTACCAATTTGGGCAATCGTAATGCTGATCATTAGAAATATTCCTGAGTTTGTTTTTAAAAAACTGAAGCTTTAAAAAACACTACACATTTTGATGAAAAAATTATACCTATTCGACTTCGACGGAACGCTTACTTACAAAGACACCATGTTTTTGTTTTTGAAGTTTTATAATCCTGCCAAATATTCGATTCAATTTCTAAAGCACGTTCCGCTGTTTATCTTATTAAAATTAAAATTGGCGAATGCAGAAGCCGTGAAGAAAAGCTTCATTTCATCCATCTTAAAAGGAGAATCAAGATATAATATCGATAAAAAAGCAAAACTGTTTTTTGATGAAAATTATCCAAGCCTGATCAGAGAAAACGCTTTGGATTTCATTAATAATATCGATAGAGAACATACAGAATCTTACATCGTTTCTGCATCGTTGGATATTTGGGTGCAACCATTTGCAGAGAAATTCAATATGACATTGCTAGCCACGAAAGCGGAGTTTAAAGATGATGTTTTTACAGGAAAATTTATTGGAAAAAATTGTAATAAAGACGAAAAAGTCTGCAGAATAGAAGCGGAACTTGATGATAAAAAATTCGATAAAATCATAGCTTTTGGAGATACATCTGGTGACAAACCAATGTTTAAGTTCGCCAATGAATCGCATTACCGATTTTTTCACTAATTTAGTGCCTTAATTTTTCGAACTTTTTTCGGCTTCAAAATCTAAATTTAAAATGGAAAGAATTTATCTGGATAATGCTGCAACTACGCCTCTCGACGATGAGGTGATAGACTGTATGGTGAATGTGTTGAAATTCAATTACGGCAATCCGTCCTCAACCCACAGTTTGGGACAGGAAGCCAAGACCATTTTGGAAGAAGTGAGGCGAAAGATCGCAGATTCTTTGAAAGTAACACCGGGAGAGATCGTTTTTACTTCTTGTGGCACCGAGTCCAATAATATGATCATCAAATCTGCGGTCAATTATCTTGGCGTGGAAAGAATCATCACTTCTGCGTTGGAGCACAAATGTGTTGCCGAAACCTGCCTTGAAATGAAAAAATTGAAAGGCGTGGAATTGGTTTATCTAAGACCAGACTCCAACGGCGATTTTGATTTGAATAAATTAGAAGAAGCGCTGAAATCATCAGATAAGAAAACTTTAGTAACATTGATGCATGCCAACAATGAAATTGGGAACATTCTCGACATTGAAAAAGTAGCGCATCTTTGCAAAGAAAATAATACACTTTTCCATTCAGACACCGTTCAGACTATGGCTCACGTAGACTTGGATTTTTCTAAAATTCCAGTAGACTTTGCTTCTTGCAGCGCACACAAATTCCACGGGCCAAAAGGTTCTGGCTTTGCATTCGTAAGAAGATCTTCTGGTTTGAAAGGAATCATCATAGGTGGACCACAGGAAAGAAGTTTGAGAGCAGGAACCGAAAATGTTACAGGAATCGCAGGTCTTGGAAAAGCTTGGGAAATATCTCAGGAGAAAATGGAAGATTACAAAAATCATATTCTCGACATCAAACATTATGCGATCCAGCAATTGACAGAAAAGATTTCAGGGGTCAAATTCAATGGAAGAAGTGCAGATGACGAAAGTCTGTACACCGTTCTTAATGTTTTGCTTCCTTATAAAAATCCTTTAATCGGATTGCAATTGGATATGAAAGGCATCGCCATTTCTCAAGGAAGTGCTTGTAGTTCAGGTGCTTCAAAACCGTCTATGGTATTGATGTCTGTGTTATCGGAGGATGATCTGGATAACAAAACGCCTTTAAGAGTTTCATTTAGTCATTATACCAAAAAATCAGATATTGATGCATTGGTTTCAGCTTTGGAGGAAATAGGCAGTAAATTCGTTATAGAAAAAGCCGATAGTTTACATAGATAATCAACAGAAAAAATAGAGTATAAATTTTGTAATTTTGTATTACAAATTAACAAGAATAAGAAATCATGGCAGTAGAAATTACAGATCAATCCTTTCAGGAAACAGTATTAAATTCAGATAAACCAGTTTTAGTTGACTTTTGGGCAGCTTGGTGTGGACCTTGTAGAATGCTTGGCCCGATCATCGAAGAAGTTGCAAACGACTTCGAAGGAAGAGCTTTGGTAGGAAAAGTGGATGTGGATAACAATCAGCAAATCTCTGTAGATTACGGAATCAGAAATATTCCAACAGTTTTGATCTTCAAAAACGGAGAAGTAGTAGATAAAATCGTAGGTGTAGCACCAAAAGAAGTAATCGCTGAGAAGCTGAATGCTTACCTTTAAGAAATTAATATAATTGAAAATGAACGCTTTTCCTCTGGAGAGGCGTTTTTTTTTATTTAAAATTTGCAGTTGTGGATTATTGTTGTATTTTTGCAACCACAATAAACGACGATAGTTCTTCTTAGTTTGTTGGGCAAGAGATCCGGTAGTTCAGCTGGTTAGAATGCCGCCCTGTCACGGCGGAGGTCGCGGGTTCGAGTCCCGTCCGGATCGCATAAAGTTTTATCAATTACTTTTCAAAAAATTGATCCGGTAGTTCAGCTGGTTAGAATGCCGCCCTGTCACGGCGGAGGTCGCGGGTTCGAGTCCCGTCCGGATCGCAAGCAGAGATGCTGATTCATAAACCCTTCAAATCTTACGATTTGAAGGGTTTTGTTTTTTACTTATTTTGATTTGTAATAAGTTTTGATGATATTTTAAAAATAAAACATTATCGATCTTCCAAATTTCAATTACTGATTTATTTCTTTTTATATACTTAAGAAAATGGCGTGCTTTTTGAAAATATGTGAGTATTTTTGAAACAAAGAAAATATAAACCAGGCATTAGACCATTTATATATTATGATTTTAATTGTTGATGATAATCAAAACAATATCTATTCACTGAAAAAGCTGCTGGAATCCAAAGATTTTCAGGTCGATACCGCAGAATCTGGTGAGCAGGCATTGGTGAAAGCCCTTAAAAATAATTACGCCCTGATCATCCTGGATGTTCAAATGCCAGGAATGGACGGCTTCGAAGTAGCAGAGTCTTTTGCAGGATACAGCAAGACCAAAGATATTCCTATCATATTTTTATCCGCCGTGAATACAGAAAAGCAATTCATCACCCGTGGATATGAATCTGGCGGCATAGATTATGTCACCAAACCCATCGATCCAGAGATTCTTTTGCTGAAGGTCAAAACTTTCTACAATCTGCAGGAGAATAACCTTGCGATGAAAAAAAGCCAGAAGAGCCTGGAATTGGAAGTGCAAGGCAGAAGGGAAGCTCAGGTAACTATGCGCTCCGAGATAGACCATTTTCATCTGATGCTGGAAGCTTTGCCTCAAATAGCATTCACCCTTGATGGGAGTGGAGCTGTAACATTCGTCAATAGCAAATGGTATGACTATTCTTCTTCGGAAAAAGTTTTTCCAATAGCCCATCCGGATGACCACAGCATTCTTCTGGAATTCGAACGTTGCAGAAAGAAGAAAACGGCTTTGCAATTGGAAATTCGTATCAAAAATAGAGAGACTGGAGATTTCAGGTTTCACCTACTGAGGATGTCTCCCGTTTTTGATGGGAAAACCGTCAAGAATTGGGTGGGAACTTTTACAGATATAGACGATCAAAAAAAGGTCGAAAAGGAAAAGGACGAGTTTCTAAGTATTGCCAGCCACGAACTCAAAACACCATTGACCAGTATCAAAGCTTACATGCAGCTGCTAGAACGTAAACTGAAGGTCAACGAAGAGAACTCAGAAGCGAGTTACGTCACAAAGGCCTTGTCTCAAGTAGAAAAGCTCAACAGTTTGATCACAGACTTATTGGATGTTTCCAAAATTGATAACGGAAAACTCAAGATCAATAAAAAACCAACCAATTTGGATATTGTGATCAATAATGCGATCGATACTATTATCCAAACCCATAGTGATAAAGTGAAGATCACCAGACATGGCTTCATTCCGGATATTTTGATTCCTTTTGATGAGATCAGGATCGAGCAGGTTTTGATCAACTTCCTGACCAATGCTATCAAGTATTCGCCAGAGAATAATCAAATCATTGTCACCACTTTTGTTGATGAAAATGAAGTAAGAGTAAGTGTTACGGACTTCGGGATCGGTATTCCGGATTTCAAACAGGATGCGGTGTTCAAAAAATTCTATCGGGTGGAGGAGTCTTCCCTTCAATTCCAAGGTATGGGCATTGGTCTCTACATTTGTTCAGAGATCATTAGTCAGCATGATGGAACAATTGGATTATCTAGTGTGGTAGAAGAAGGTTCTACGTTTTATTTCACATTACCTTTAAATTAATTTTATGCCGAAAAAAGTTATAAGAAATCTACAGTTCGGGATCGGATTTTCTTTATTCATATTAATTGCAAGTTCGATAGCATCTTATTGGAGCATCCAAAAACAAATGGAACATCGTGAAAATGTCTCCAAAAGCAGAAAGGCTATGACCGCTGTGAAGGATGTTTTGATCGCGCTTTTGGATGCTGAAACTGGAAACAGGGGTTTTCAGCTGACGGGGAAAGAAGATTTCTTGGAGCCTTACAATCGGAGCCTCAATGAATATTCCAAAGCAATAGAACTTGCCAAATCATTAGATCTTGATAACACAGGACAGATTGAACGTCTGAGAGGTCTAGAGCAGAATGTCGACGGGAATATGAGCAATCTGAAACAGTTTGTTCAGAATAAGCGCAACGGAATTGCAATGACTCAAGATCAAATGATGCTGAGTAAAGTTTATATGGACAAATGTAGAATTCTGGTCCATAATTTTGTTCAATTTGAAGAATCTCAACTGTCTAAAAAGAGCAAAGATCTAAACGACTCATCTAATACTACCGTTCTTTTTATTTTGTTCTCCGCACTTGCAGCCATTGGCGTTACAATATTTTTCTATGTGAAACTTAGAAATGACCTGCTTAGAAGAGACAAGTTGGAAAAAGAACTGAAAGCAAAAGACTTTGAGATCTCCAACAGGGTCAATGTGATCCAGCAGGTTGCCAATAGAGTTTCCAATGGCGACTACAGCGTGAAAGTGGTAGACGATTATGACGGCGACCTAGGCGACCTCGTGGATTCACTGAATCATATGACAGATTCCCTCAAAGAATCTTTTGATAAGCTCAACAAAAGCGATTGGCATCAGAAAGGTCTGGCATTGATCAATGAAGCGCTTGTAGGAAACAAATCTGTAAGTCAGGTGACCATAGATTCTCTTAATCAATTGATAGAATATGGAAACTGTACCAATGGAGCAGTTTATCTGGTGGACGAAGGGAAATTAAGGCTTACGACAGCTTACGGGTTGGAGAATAACATGAAGCACTCCTTCGAAATTGGAGAGGGAATGGTAGGGCAGGCTTTTATTCAAAAATCGCCGAAGGTCTATAATGACCTTGATGAAAATGATTTTTCCATTTCTTTTGCAAGCGGTAAGATCAAAATCAATGCTATCATACTGGTTCCAATTATTTTGAATAACGAAAGTATCGGAATCTTGGAACTGAGTTCAACGGTGAATTATGACCAAGACCAGATCGAATATTTCGTAGAGAGCAGCAGGAACATTGCCATCGCACTCAATGCTGCGAAAGGCCGTGAAAAGGAGCAAAGATTACTGGAGGAAACTCAGGCACAATCTGAAGAATTACAGGTTCAGCATTCCGAATTGGAAAACCTGAATACCGAACTGGAAGCGCAGACCCAAAAACTTCAAGCCTCCGAAGAGGAATTGAAAGTACAACAGGAAGAATTGATGCAGACCAATACAGAATTGGAAGAGCGCTCCAAACTATTGGAAGAAAAAAACCATTTGATTGCCGAACGAAATTCAGAAATTCAGAAAAAAGCTGAAGAACTTGAATTGAGTACCAAATACAAATCAGAATTCCTAGCCAATATGTCTCATGAGTTGAGAACACCGCTGAACTCAATTTTACTCTTGTCTAGATTGATGGCAGAAAATTCGGATGATAATCTAAACGAAGATCAGATAGAATCTGCAAAAGTGATCCAAAGTTCCGGAACAAGCTTATTGACTTTGATCGATGAAATATTAGATCTTGCCAAGATAGAATCCGGAAAAATGTCTCTTGAATATGAAGAAGTTGCTTTGGATAATGTGTTGAAAGACCTTAAAAATCTAATGGGGCCAATAGCCAAAAACAAAGGTATCGACTTTAATATCAATATCGAAAATAATCTGGCGAAAACTATCGAGACAGACCGTTTGCGTTTGGATCAAGTTCTGAGAAATCTTTTGTCAAATGCCATCAAATTTACAAAAGAAGGAAGCGTGGATCTGAGCATCAAACAAGATCCTAAGAACGAAGATTTCGTTATTTTCTCTGTCAAAGATACAGGCATAGGAATTCCGGAAGATAAGCAGATGGTCATCTTCGAAGCTTTCCAGCAAGCGGATGGTTCTACACAACGTAAGTTCGGCGGAACTGGTTTGGGGTTGTCCATCAGCCGCGAGATCGCAAAATTGCTGGGTGGCGAGTTGGTTCTGGAAAGTGAAGTGAATGAAGGGAGTGAGTTCAGTCTCATCATTCCAAAAGATGAAAAATCAAAAATAAACAAACTTCAGAAAGATGAGGTCTTAGATCAGGTTATTCGAGAAGAAGAGGTAGAGGAAGTGAAAAGCATCATCGATTTTAATGAATATGGGATTGCAACACCGATCAATGATCTGCAAATTCCTGAAGATGTTCCAGATGACCGAGACAATATTCAAAAGGATGATAAAGTGATCCTCATTGTAGAGGATGATACCAATTTTGCCAAGGCATTGTTGAAGTATGCGAGGCGTCAAGATTATAAAGGAATCGTGGCCGTGAGAGGCGATCATGCAATTTCTGCGGCGTTACAATATCGCCCGGCGGCTATTTTGCTGGATATTCAGCTTCCTGTGAAAGATGGTTGGCAAGTGATGGACGAGTTGAAAGCTAATCCTCAAACTAAGCCAATTCCTGTTCATATGATGTCCTCATTGCACGTGAGACAACAGAGTCTAATGAAAGGTGCTATCGATTTTATTAATAAACCGGTGGCGATGGAACAGATGACGGAGATCTTCAAAAAAATTGAGGAAGCACTGAAACGTTCACCTCAAAAAGTATTGATCGTGGAAGAAAATGCGAGACATGCCAATGCATTGTCATACTTCTTGAGCAACTTCAATATTTCCTTGTCCGTTGAGGATAACTTGGAAGACAGTGTGAAAGCATTGACCTCGGATAAAGTAGATTGTGTGATTTTGGACATCGGTCCGGCAAGAGGAAACGGTTATCAAATTATAGAATCGATAAAAACTTACGAAGGTCTTGAAAATTTACCAATCATTATTTTTACTGAACGCAATCTATCCAAATCAGAAGAACTTAAGATCAAGCAATATGCTGATTCTATAGTCGTGAAAACGGCTCATTCTTACCAGAGGATTTTAGATGAGGTCGGATTGTTCTTACATTTGGTCGAGGAAAAAAATAGTTCTGTAGAGATCATCAGAAACAAAACTTTAGGATCATTGACAGAGGTCTTGAGTGGCAAAAAGATATTAGTGACAGATGATGATGTTCGTAATATTTTCTCGCTTTCCAAAGCTTTGGAAAAGTACAAGGTAGAAGTCGTCTTGGCGATGGATGGCAAGCAGGCTCTCGAACAGATCAAACAAAATCCTGATATCGATGTGGTCCTGATGGATATGATGATGCCAGAAATGGATGGTTACGAGACGATCCAGGAAATCAGGAAGATGCCGGCCTACAAAAAATTGCCTATCATTGCGGTCACTGCAAAATCGATGATCGGTGATCGGGACAAATGTCTGCAGGCTGGTGCGTCAGATTATATCACAAAACCTGTGGATATCGATCAATTGCTATCTTTGTTGCGTGTTTGGTTATATGAAAATTAAAAACTGTTTGAATTTTTTATGAGTAAAAAGATTTTGATCGTGGATGATGATCCTAATAATATTTTTGCCTTGAGATTGACCCTGAAAGCCCGCAAATACCAACTTGAAAGTTGCATGATGGCAGATGAGGCCATCCGGATTTTGAAGGAAGATCAGGATTTCTGTGTCGTATTGATGGATATGATGATGCCGGAAATAGATGGATATGAGGCCATCAAAATAATAAGAAATACACCGGAAATAAGCAAGATGCCAATCATTGCTGTCACTGCACAAGCGATGGACGATGATCGGCAAAAGTGCCTGGAAGCGGGCGCGCAAGATTATATTAAAAAACCAATAGACGTCGATCTGTTACTTAATGCTATAGAAAAACACTGCTAATGCTGGAACCAAGTATCGTAAAAGATAACGAAATAGAACACCTGATAAAGGACATCTACGAATCTTACGGTTATGATTTTTCTCTTTACAGCCGCGCATCTTTTACCAGAAGGATCAATCGGATATGCATGATAGACAGATTTACCAGTTATGCTGAACTGCGCTATCAGGTTTTGAATGAGCCAGATTATTTTAAACATTTTATCGAGGAGATCACGGTGAACGTGACCGAGATGTTTCGCGATCCACTGTTTTTTAAATCACTTCGTGAGGAGATCTTACCGCAGTTGGGAACTTTTCCGCTGATTAGGATTTGGGTAGCTGGTTGTTCGACAGGAGAAGAAGCTTACTCAATTGCCATTTTGTTGAAGGAGGCAGGGCTTTATCATAAATGTCTCATCTATGGAACGGACATCAATCCGTCAGTTTTGGAAACTGCAAGAGCCGGCGTTTTCCCGATGCATCAGATGAAAACGTATTCAGAAAACTACATGCTGTCTGGAGGAAAAAAGGATTTTTCGGATTACTACACAGCGAACTATGATGGGGCAAAATTTGACAAAAGCCTTCAGGAAAAATTGATATTGTCCACACACAATTTGGTTTCGGATAGTTCATTCAATAGTTTCCAATTGGTCATATGTCGCAATGTGTTGATCTATTTTGATAGAGAATTGCAGGAGCGCGTATTCGGTCTTTTTGATGCAAGTCTGGAGAATCTGGGTTACTTGGCTTTAGGTTCCAAGGAAACGTTGCGTTTTTCGAATTTGAGTAAATTCTATCATCAGATCGATAGTCAAAAGATATGGAGAAAAGTGGATCATAACTAGAAAACATGGAGATAAGAGATGCTAAGACAGGATTGGTCGTGATCGGAGGATCTGCAGGTAGTTTGCAGGTCATTCTGGAAATGGTCAAGAATTTGAATGCTGATCTAAGTTTTCCCATTCTGTTGGTGCTTCACCGCAAAGCACAGGCTGCAAGTATTCTACCGAATTTGTTACAACAGTTTTCTAACATTCAAGTGATTGAGATCGAAGACAAAACAGAGATTGATAACAATAAAATTTATATCGTCCCTTCAGATTACCATCTATTGTTCGAAAATAGAAAGACTGTCTCACTGGACAGTTCAGAAAAAATGAATTATTCCAGACCTTCTATCGATGTCACTTTCAGGTCGGCTTCAGAGATCTTTGGACAAAGCGTTGTTGGTGTTCTCTTATCTGGGGCAAATGCCGATGGTGTGGAAGGTTTGAAATACATCAAGAAAAATCAAGGCAAGGTTTGGATCCAGGACCCGGAAACGGCCGACGTGGATTATATGCCACGGCAAGCCATCCAAAATGTGGAATATGATCTTATTATAAAGCCTGATGAACTGGCAAATTATATTAATCAATTAAAATAACTAACTATATATACCTAATGAATAAGATTTTAATTTTTGACGACGATGCAAGTATCCTCGAGGTCATCAGTATCATTTTTGAAGAAAATGGATACAAGGTGGAGATTTCCGAGACATCGCACGACATCATAGAGAAAGTTGCAAAGGTCCGTCCAGATGTGATCCTGATGGACAATTGGATTCCGAATATTGGAGGTGTAGAAGCTACAAAACTTCTGAAAAGTCACGAGGAATTCAAAGATATTCCTGTCATTTATGTCACTGCAAACAATGATATTGCAGCGCTGGCAGAAAGTGCGCAGGCGGATGATTATGTGGCGAAACCTTTTAATCTGGAAGATCTGGAAGAGAAAGTGGCGCATTATATGAATTTGAAATAATTCTGATTTCTCAACTTCTATAACTGACAACTAAAAAACTCTTCCCGATTAAGGAAGAGTTTTTTTAATTTTTATGAATGAAAATCCGGATTGATCTTTAGATCGTTCAAGTCCAATTGAAGCTCAGCTTTTCTGATCTCCTCGTCTTCATAATATTTTTCCTTTCTCATCTGGAAGATCTCCACTCTTTGTTTATCGTAAATTTCTTTTAAAATAGTTTCAAAGTTATCGATCTCCTGGGTCGTACAATTATTGCATTCCATCAGGTCAAGCTGATTTTCTGTGTTCTCTGTTTCCAATGAGATCTGCATGCGGTAATTTTTTAAAAGATTGCTGCGCTGTAGGTCATCACTGTAATTGGTGTTAATGTGATTCAGTGCCAATCTGTTTAGTCTAATTTGGATTTGCGCCTCCTGTTGCTCCTGTGGCAGAACGACGTCCATTGCTGGCATATTAAGCTTTTTGACAATGAAAGGCAAAGATAGACCTTGCACAACCAAAGTAATGAAGATCACAATAAAGGTAATGAACAAGATCAAATTACGGTGCGGAAATGGCGAACCATCCGGCATCAAAAATGGAATCGAAAGTGCTGTTGCCAAAGAAACCACACCACGCATGCCTGCCCAACCGATCACGAGCGGTCCTTTCCAACCAGGATGCTGCTCTTTTCTTACCGATTTGAAAAGCCATCTCGGAACAAACGCCGCAGGATAGATCCATAAAAAGCGGATGGCGATTACGACTACGCTGATGATCACACCATATTTGATCCCTTGAATTAATGACGCTTCTTCCAAGCCATGAATAATGGAGGGCAAAGACAGTCCAATTAAGATGAAGACCATGGCATTCATCACAAAAATTACCGTTGTCCAGACACCGATCATATTGACACGCGTATTTCCGTTTTTGAAGATCTCGTGAGAACGATAGGAGATGAAAAGTCCACCTGTCACAACAGCCATCACTCCGGAGAAATGAAACTGCTCTGCACCAAGATATAAAATGTAAGGCGTCATTATCGTCAGTGCTGCATCCATCGCTGAGGTTGTCGGGAGAAAACGGTGGATGAGATACATGATTCCGCCACCCACAATACCGCAAACGATTCCCATTCCGGCAACCAAAAAGAATTGTCCCACAGCCTCGTGCATAGAGAAACTGCCCGTCAGAATTGCTGCTAAAGCAAATCGGAAGACGATCAAAGATGAAGCATCATTTACCAAACTTTCACCTTCCAGTATGCTCACGATACGCTTCGGAACTGGTAATCCTTTCAAAACTGTAGTGGCAGCCACTGCATCGGGCGGTGAAATGATTCCGCCAAGCAAAAATCCCAAGGCTAAAGTAAAACCGGGAATCATGGCCTGAGAAAGGTAGGCGATGATCACAGAGGTGGCGAAAACCAATCCGAAAGCCAAGAGAGCGATGGGCCTTTTCCATTTCCAGAAGTCATTCCACGAGGTGTACCAGGCGGCTTCGTACAATAATGGTGGAAGGAAGATCAGAAAGACCAGTTCCGGGTCTAGTTCTATTTCTGGGATTCCGGGAAGTAAACTGATCGCTAATCCTGCAATGACCAAGAATATGGGATAAGCGATCTTCATTTTCCGGGCCACCATTACCATCATGAAGACAGAGAATAGTAAAGCCAATATCAATAATAAATTATGATGCATTTGTGTAAGAATTGTAGCGAATTATGACGTAAAAATATCATTCTATCTATTAAAATCCTATTTACTGAAAAAATTAATTCAAATAATAAAACCATTGAAATTGATATAGTGATTAATGTATTAATTGTAAGTGAGTTATAGAAGTTTTTCGGCTGATAAGTCTTAATTTTAGGTTTTTGAAAATTCTAGGGCAAGATTGTAACAAATTCCGCTTTAAAACTACATATAGAACAAATATTTTTATCAAGAAATGAAAAAGATCTCACTTACAGCATTAATGTTAGCTTCTTTGGTAAGCACTGTTTCTGCCCAATCCAAACAAAACGCTTTGGAATTGACTTATATGGACACTTCCGTTCGTCCGCAAGATGATTTTTATAATTATGTCAACGGTACTTGGATGAAGACTGCCAAGATCCCTGCCGACAAGCCGAGCTGGGGTTCTTTCACGCAATTGAGAGAGACTACTGATATGAATTCATTGGGACTTTTGGATAATATCCTAAAAGAAAAATTCGAAAACGGTTCCGAAGGGCAGAAGATCCAGGCGCTTTACCAGACTTACATGGATATGAACAAGCGTAATGCTGATGGTCTGAATCCGATCAAAGCTGATCTTGCAAAAATTGATGGGATCAAAAATCTTTCTGATCTTCAAAAATATCTAATAGATGCTACCAAAAGAGGCGACAACTCTTTCTACGAATGGGGTGTAGATGGCGACCTGAAGGATTCTAAGATGAATGCCGTTTACCTAGGCTCCGCATCTTTGGGATTGGGTAGAGATTATTATCAAAAAGATTCTCCGAAGAATACAGAAACCATCGAAGAATACAAAAAGTATGTGGCTCAGGTCCTTACGGAGATCGGATACAAGAATTCTGCTGTGGTTGCGGGACAGATCGTAGACTTTGAAAAGACAATAGCAAAAACCTACCTGACCAACGAACAGATCCGTGATGCAAACCTTCAGTACA
>Ga0308171_1002468_pt1 | contig 19400 bp, 19 predicted proteins | sample PhyGR1_FD_202135 | JGI IMG/M metagenome (GOLD analysis project Ga0308171, IMG submission 202135) | Phyllosphere microbial communities from UC Gill Tract Community Farm, Albany, California, United States - DLSLSG.R1 | ecosystem: Host-associated > Plants > Phyllosphere > Unclassified | place: USA... | reverse complement strand
CGCGCGAGCGGCTGAGGAACAGGGCGCCGAGCGCGAGCATCGTCACCAGCGTCAGGGCCGTGACGACATCGTGCCGCGCCCGGCGCCCGAGGAGCACGATGCCCACCGCCCCGCCCGCGGCGAAGACGCCGAGCCCGACCAGCGGGTTCACCCCGACGAGGACGGCCCCCGCCGCCCCGGCGAACGCCCCGTGCGGCACGGCATGGGCGAAGAAGGCGTTGCCGCGCAGCACGACGAAGAAGCCGACAATACCGGCGACCACCGCCACGATCGTCCCTCCCGCCCACGCGGTCATCAGGTACGGCGCGAACATCACCCCACCGCCATCCGATGCCCGAAGGGACGCAGGGCCGTCACGGTCCGCGCCCCGACGTACCCGAGGAACACCGCCGCGACGATCGTGAAACTGACGGGCCAGCTGCTGCCTCCGAACCAGTCGAAACTCGCGAAGGCCACCAGGCACCCCAGCCACACCTCGACCACCGCGATGACCGCGGCGAGCGCCGCTGCCGTGCTCAGACGCCGCGTGAACAGCAGCGCGGTCGCGGCGGGTCCGATCAGCAGTGCGGTCGAGAGGATCGCCCCGATCGACAGGGACGACAACTGGACGGCGAGGGCGAGGGCGACGAGGAAGAGCGTGCTCGCCGTTCTCGGGGGGACACCGCGCGCAGCGGCCAGATCGCGGTCGAGGGTCTCCAGTGCCACCCACCGCCAGATCGCCGTCATGATCGCGAGGGTGACCACGCCCAGCGCGACGATGACGGGCACGAGGGCGCTGTCGAGGGAGAACAGCGAGCCGAACAGCACCGAGATCGCGGCGTTGCTGGATCCGCCGATGAGGGTGTCGAGGGTCAGGAACAGGGCGGTCAGCCCCATGCCCGCACCGAAGACGATGCCCGTGGCCACATCGCGGCCCTCCAGTCGCCGGGTGCCGATCGCCTCCATCGCGACCGCCGAGATCACCCCCGCGAGGACGAACCCCCACAGTTGGCTCACGCCGAGTAAAAACGCCCCCGACCCCCCGACCGCACCCAGATCGGCGAGCGCGTGACCGGCGAAGGACTGACCCCGCGTGATCGTGAACACCCCGACGACGCTCGACACCACGGCGACCACGGTTCCGACCGCGAGAGCCGTCTGCACCGTCGGACTCGCGAAGAACGCCGAGAGCACCGCGCTCACGTGTGCGTCACGGCGTCGTCGGCGACGACGAAGGTGCGCCCGGCCGTCTCGACCACCCGCATCGGCGAGCGGTACAGCGCGCTCAGCACGTCGTCGCGCACCACCTCGGCGGCAGTGCCCACCGCGGCGCGCCCTCCCGCCAGGTAGGCGACGCGGTCGAGCACCGGCAGCAGCAGGGTCAGATCGTGCGCCGTGACCACGATCGCCACGTTCGAGCGGCGCCGCAGGTCGTCGAGGAGGGCGACCACGTCTCTCGCGCTGACCGGGTCGAGGCTCGCGAGCGGCTCGTCCAGCAACAGCAGTGTCGGACGGCTCACGATCGCGTGCGCGAGCAGGACGCGCTGCTGCTGTCCGCCCGAGAGCTCGCCCACCCGCGCGTCGGCGAAATCCGACGCGCCCACTTGCGCCAGCGCAGCGTCGACCGCCCCGCGCAGGCGACGCCGACCGAGAGGGATACCGAGCCGAGCCCCGTCGAGACCCAGCATCACGACATCGCGTGCGCGCAGCGGCGCCTGCGGGTCGAGGCTGATCTTCTGCGGCACGTACCCGATGCCCGCGCGTCGATCCGGACGCCGCACCCCTCCCGCCTGAGGACGCAGGATGCCGAGCAGCACCCGGAGCAGGGTGGTCTTGCCCGCGCCGTTCGCTCCGATCAGCCCGACGATCGCCCCCGGCGGCACGTCGAGGTCGACGTCGTCGAGGACGGTCCGGCCACCGAGACGCACCGCGATCCCGCGCGCCCGGAGGACGACGTCGGGATCGCGGAGCCGGGACGCCTTGCTCACAGGTGCTCGGTGGAGGTGCCCTGGGTGACGGCGGTCTCGAGAGCCTTCACCTCGTCGAGCATCCAGTCCTGGTAGTGGTGGTTCGCCGGCATCGTCTCGTATACGCCCACCACCGGGATGCCGTTGTCCTTGGCGAGCTGCAGGTACTTGTCGGTCGTGTCGTCGGTGACCTGCTGGTTGTAGAGGAACACCTTCACCTGCTTGCCGGTGAAGAGGGAGTCCTGCGTCGCGGTGTCCTGCGCCGAGGGATCGGTGTCGTTCATGATCGCGGCCTGCAGATTCCAGGGCGTCTCGACGTCGGCATCCGCTGCGTCCAGCATGAAGTCCGCGACGGGCTCGGTCACCGCGACGGGTGTCTTCGGGTGGTCCTCCGCGAACGCCGAGAGCGCGTCTGTCCAGTCCGACAGGGACGCGGTGAAGGTGGCGAGGTTCGCGTGGAACGCGTCGGCGCTCGCCGGATCGAGCTCGCTGAGCCTGTCGGCCACGGCCTTGGCGACCGCGGGCATGGTCTTCGGGTCGTACCAGAGGTGGGGGTTGTCGGTGCTGTCGGGAAGTCCCAGCACGTCCTGTGCCACGATCACCGATCGGCTTTCGTCGGGGGAGGCCTTTTCGAGATCGGACATGAAGTCGTCGTAGCCGAGACCGTTCTGCACGATGAGTTTCGCGCCGGCGATCTCCTTGGCCATGCTCGCGCTCGCCTCGAACGTGTGCGGATCGGTGTTGGGGTCGCTCAGGATCGCCGAGACGTCGACGCGATCTCCGCCGATCTGCTGCACGACGTCGGCGTACTCGTTCTCGCCCGCGACGACCGTGATCTTCGGGCTCGAGTCGGCGGTCGCGGCGGGAGCGGTCGACGATGCGCCTGTCGCACACCCGGCGAGGACCAGGGTCAGTAGCGAGGCGGAGGCGGTGGCGGCGACGACGGTGCGCGCTGTCTTCATGGAGGTCGGTGTCCCTTCGCGATCGGTTCTCTGGGAATGAGAACCGTTATCACGAAGGAACGTAGGGAGGGAGGCTATGCCGAGAGAAGGCGGCGGCTATCGGTTCCCTGAACGCGCGCGGACCCCCACGCGGGCTGCGAGCGCTACCCGGCGCAGAAACGAAGAAGACCCCCCGGGACGAACCCGGGGGGTCTTTCTCATGTGTGCGCGAGGGGGGACTTGAACCCCCACGCCCGTTAAAGGGCACTAGCACCTCAAGCTAGCGCGTCTACCTATTCCGCCACCCGCGCATCTGGGTGTTTTGCTGCTTTCGCAACGAAGAACGACATTACCACGCTCCCGACCCCGCCTCGAATCGGTGCCGCTTCCCGGGCGCGTCTCGGGGCGACGCGCGGCGGGCTGCGACGCTCGTCCCCGGTACCGTAGTGCGCATGCCCGAGCTCGAATCCGACATCCCCGAGGTCGCCCGCGTCGCGCGCGACCTCATCCGGTTCGACACCTCGAACTACGGCGGGGGCCGTGCCGAGGGCGAGCGCGAGGCGGCCCAGTACGTCGGCGCGTACCTCGAAGCCCTCGGTCTCGAGGTCGAGTACTACGAGCCCGTCGACCGCCGCACCAACGTCTGCGCCCGCATCCCGGGTCGTAATCCCGACAAGCCCGCCCTGATCCTCCACGGCCACCTCGACGTGGTGCCCGCCGTCGCCGCCGACTGGAGCGTCGATCCGTTCGCCGGCGAGATCCGCGACGGCGTGCTGTGGGGTCGGGGGGCAGTGGACATGAAGGACATGGATGCCATGATCCTCACCGCCGTGGCCGACGTGCTCCGCGCGGGGGAGCAGCCCGAGCGCGACATCATCGTCACGTTCTTCGCCGACGAGGAGAACGGCGGCGTCGAGGGCTCGGCGCTCGTCATCCGCGACCGGCCCGAATGGTTCGCCGGCGCGACCGAGGCCATCAGCGAGGTCGGCGGGTACTCGATCGCCGTCGGCGACCGCCGCGCGTACCTGCTCCAGGTGGGCGAGAAGGCTCTCGTGTGGATCAAGCTCGTCGCCCGCGGCCGTGCGGGCCACGGCAGCGGCCTGCACGCCGACAACGCCGTCACGAAGCTCGCCGAGGCCGTCGCGGCCCTCGGTCGCACCGAGTGGCCGATCCGCCTGACCGACACGACCGCCCAGCTCCTCGAGGGTCTGGCCGAGATCACCGGTGACGACGCGGGCGACCCCGACGCGCTCGCCCTGCGCACCGGCGCGGCATCCAGCTTCATCCGCTCGACCCTGCGCACCACGACGAACCCGACCGGTCTCACCGCCGGGTACAAGCACAACGTCATCCCCGACCGTGCCGAGGCGCTCATCGACGTGCGGGTGCTGCCCGGCACCGAGGAGGCGGCCTTGGCCGACATCCGCCGCATCATCGGCCCCGACGTCGAGATCGAGATCGTCCACCAGGACATCGGGCTCGAGGTGCCGTTCTCGGGCGACCTGGTTGACGCGATGGTCGCTCAGCTCGGCCGTCACGACCCGGGCGTGCCCGTCCTGCCGTACCTCATGGGCGGGGGCACCGACAACAAGGCGCTGTCGACCCTCGGCATCGCCGGTTACGGATTCGCGCCGCTGCGTCTGCCCGCCGGTCTCGACTTCACCGGGATGTTCCACGGTGTCGACGAGCGCGTCCCGATCGACGCGCTCTCCTTCGGTCAGCGAGTTCTCGCCGACCTCATCCGCACGTACTGAAGGACCGCATGCACATCTTCGAGGTCATCATCCTCGGGCTCGTCCAGGGCCTGACCGAGTTCCTCCCCATCTCCTCCAGCGCCCACCTCCGCATCGTCGGAGAGTTCCTCCCGTCGAAGACCGACCCGGGTGCGACCTTCACCGCGATCACGCAGATCGGCACCGAGCTCGCCGTGCTGATCTACTTCCGCAAGAAGATCGTGCGCGTCATCTCGCGCTGGTTCGGTTCGCTCACCGGCAAGGTGCCGCGCACCGACCCCGACGCCCGCATGGGGTGGCTCGTCATCATCGGCACGCTGCCGATCGCGCTGCTGGGTGTGCTCCTGCAGAGCCTCATCCGCGATAACTTCCGGAGCCTGTGGATCACCGCGGTGGTGCTGATCGTGTTCGGCATCCTGCTCGGCCTCGCCGACCACTACGGAAAGCGCCGTCGCGACCTCGACGACCTGACGTACCCGCACGGCATCGCCTTCGGTGTCGCTCAGGCCCTCGCGCTCGTCCCCGGCGTCTCCCGTTCGGGGGCGACCACGACCCTCGGTCGCGCCCTCGGGTACAAGCGCACGGCGGCCGCGGAGTACTCGTTCCTCCTCGCGGTGCCGGCGGTCTTCGCCAGCGGCTTCTTCGAGCTGTACAAGAGCTTCGACGAAGGCACCGGCCCGTACAGCCTGGGTGAGACCGCGATCGCGACGATCATCGCGTTCGTCGTCGGGTACGTCGTCATCGCCTTCCTCATGCAGTACCTCAAGCGCGGCAGCTTCCTGCCCTTCGTGATCTACCGCGTCGCTCTCGGCGTGCTCATCATGGTGCTGTTGACCCTCGGTGTGCTGCCGGCGTACTCGGCCATCACCGGCTGACCCTGGATGCCGCGAAGGCGTCGTCCCGTTCGGGGCGGCGCCTTCGTCGTGTGCGGGCGGGCCGTGGGGTCCGGTGGCTTCGACGGGCTCGGTCGCCCCGGCTCGCGCGCGCGGCTTGCGGTGGCGTCGAACGGCACGGCCACCGGAGCGCACCGCAGAAGGTCCCTGAGCCTGTCGAGGGACCGGGGGAGTCGTCGCCGACCCGCCCGCTCAGCGTCGGGGCGGGTCGTCGCGTCCGGGTTTGGTGGGGCCGTCGCCGCCGCGGCGCAGGTAGCGCTCGAACTCCTGGGCGATCGCGTCCCCCGAGGCTTCGGGCGAGTCCCACGTGTCACGGGTCTGCTCGAGCTGGCGGATGTACTCGCTCATCTCGTCGTCGTCGGCCGCGGCCGCGTCGATCGAGGCTTCCCACAGGCGCGACTCGTTCTCGAGGTCTCCGCGCGGGACCGCGATGCCGGTGATCGACTCGAGCTTCTCGAGCAGGGCGAGCGTGGCCTTGGGCGAGGGGGTGTGCCCGGCGACGTAGTGGGGAACGCTCGCCCAGAGGCTCGCGGTCGGGATGCCCACGGTCTCCGAGACATGGCCGATGGCGCTCAGGATGCCGACCGGCCCCTCGTACAGGCTCCGCTCGAGGCCCAGGCTCTGGCGCACGCCCTCGTTGTCGCTGCCCGCGAAGACCGAGATGGGGCGCGTGTGCGGAACGTCGGACATCATCGATCCGAGCGCGACGAAGCCCGTGACGTCCTCGCGCAGGGCGACGTCGATGAACTCGGCGGCGAACGCCTGCCAGGCGCGCGCGGGCTCCACCCCGACCAGCAGCCAGATCTCGGCGTCGTCGGAGCGCTTCACGGGACGCAGGAGCGTGGCCTCGGGCCAGGTGAGGGTGCGGCGGCCCTCGGCATCCAATCCGACCTGGGGGCGGGTGTACTGGTAATCGAAGTACAGCTCGGGGTCCACCGAGTGGACGACCTCGTACTCCACATCGGCGCGCAGCATCGATGCCGCCGCCGATGCGGCTTCTCCGGCATCGTTCCACCCGTCGAACGCGGCGACGATGATCCGGCGACCCAGTGCGTCCACGCAACCTCCTCTGCCCCGTCGGGGCTGGCTTCCAGAATAGGCGCACCCGCGGAGAGCGAGCCGGTCCCGCCCGGCGAACGGCACGGGGGCCGGACGGGTGCGCACCGGGCCCTCAATAGGATGGAGCGATGACTTCCCCCGCTCCCGCCGCCGTCCTCTGGGACATGGACGGCACGCTCGTCGACACCGAGCCGTACTGGATGGCCGCGGAGACCCCGCTCGTGGAGCGCTTCGGGGGGACCTGGTCGCACGAGCAGGCGCTCGGGATGGTCGGCCTGGCCCTCGAGGACTCCGCCCGGCTGCTGCAGAACGCGGGCGTGCCCTGGGGCGTCGACGAGATCATCTCGTACCTGACCGACGAGGTGCAGCGCCAGCTCGCCGTGACGGGTGTGCCGTTCCGCCCCGGTGCCCGCGAGCTCCTCGCCGATCTGCGCGCCTCGGGCGTCAAGACCGCCCTCGTCACGATGTCGATGCGCCGTATGGCGCTGTCGGTGGTGGAGCTCATCGACTTCCCGGCCTTCGACCTCGTGGTCGCCGGCGACGACGTCGAACGCCCGAAGCCGTACCCCGACCCGTACCTGCAGGCGGCCGCGGCGCTCGGCGTCGACATCCGCGACACCGTGGCGATCGAGGACTCGCCGAACGGTCTGCGCTCCGCCCTCGCGAGCGGTGCCGTGTCGCTGGGCGTGCCCCTCATGGTGCCCCTCGAGGGGCTCGGGGCGCACGCGCTGTGGCCGAGCCTCGAGGGCCGCACGACCTCCGACCTGCGGGCGCTCCACGCCGCCCACACCCCGATCCACCCCGAAGAGACACGAGTCACCCGATGAGCGAGACCCCCCACCTGAGCGGCCCCTTCCGGGTCGGCGACCGGGTGCAGCTGACCGGCCCCAAGGGCCGCATGCACACCATCACCCTGCGCGAGGCGGGCGAACTGCACACCCACAACGGCGTGCTGAAGCACGAGCTGCTGGTCGGCCAGCCCGACGGCAGCGTGGTGACCAACAGCTCCGGTCACGACTACCTGGCCGTGCGCCCGCTGCTGCGCGACTTCGTCATGTCGATGCCGCGCGGCGCCGCGATCGTCTACCCCAAGGACGCCGCGCAGATCCTCGCGCAGGCCGACATCTTCCCGGGGGCCACGGTCGTGGAGGCCGGTGTCGGCTCCGGAGCGCTGTCGCTGTGGCTGCTGCGCGCGATCGGTCCGGCCGGTCGCCTGCTGTCGTTCGAGCGCCGCGAGGAGTTCGCCGACGTCGCCCGCGCCAACGTCGAGACGTTCCACGGCGAGATGCCCGCGACGTGGGAGGTCGTCGTCGGCGATCTGGTCGAGAGCCTCCCGGATGCCGTGGCCCCGGCCTCGGTCGACCGCATCGTGCTCGACATGCTCGCGCCCTGGGAGTGCATCGACGCCGCGGCCGACGCGCTGACCCCCGGCGGCGTGGTGCTCTGCTACATCGCCACCGCCACCCAGCTCAGCCGTGTCGCCGAGTACATCCGCGCCACCGGACTGTTCACCGAGCCGGATGCCAGCGAGACCATGGTCCGCGGGTGGCACGTCGAAGGGCTCGCGGTCCGCCCCGATCACCGCATGGTCGCTCACACGGGCTTCCTCATCACCGCGCGCCGCCTCGCCCCGGGGGCCGTCCCGCCCGAGGTCAAGCGCCGCGCCTCGAAGTCGAGTTACGGCGACGAGGACGTCGAACTGTGGACTCCCGGTGCCGTCGGCGACCGCCAGATCACCGACAAGAACCTGCGCAAGCGCGTGCGCGAGGCGCAGAAGTCCGCCGAGGGGGTCCGTCAGTCCGTCGCGGGCGCCTCGTCGGAAGAGCCCGGTTCGACAGCCTAAACTGATCCGGTGCGTAGACTCCCCGCTCTCGTTGCCGTGACCGCCCTGGCCGGATTCGGCCTCGTCGGGTGCTCGGCATCCGCCGCCTCGTCGTGCCCGACGCCCACCGACAGTGCGATCGCCTCGGTGGTCGACGCCAGCGGTGATTTCGGTACCGCCCCCACGGTCTCGGTGCGTTCTCCTTTCGTGCCCGAGGCGGCCGGGACCCAGACCCTCATCGAGGGCGACGGGCAGCGCATCACGAGCGACGACCAGCTCTCGCTCGTCGACGTGACGGTGCTCGACGCCGCCACCGGCTCGCAGCTCGTGGCGACCACGTACGGGTCCGACGTGAAGTCGGCGACGCCGCTGCCCCGCCTGACGCAGGCCATCCCCGCCGTCGCGCCGCTGCTGCACTGCGTGGCCGAGGGCTCGCGTGTCGCGGTCGCCATCCCCGGTTCCGACCTCGGCGCCCAGGGCGCTCAGGCGCTCGGCGTGAATGAGGGCGACGGAGCGGTCTTCGTCTTCGACGTGCGCAAGGTCTTCCTCCCCGCGGCCGACGGTGCCGACCAGTACAACGCGGACTCGGGCATGCCCTCGGTCGTCCGCGCCCCGGACGGCACGCCCGGTGTGGTCATGCCCGCCGGCGACGCTCCCACGCAGCAGCGTTCGCAGACCATCAAGAAGGGCGACGGCGAGGTGCTGACCGGCGACTCCTCGGTCGTCATCCACGTCCAGGGCGTCGCGTGGGGTGCCACGACCACCTTCGCCTCGACCTGGAAGAACGGCGCGCCCGGCCAGGCGACCGTGTCGCAGCTCCCGCCGGCGATCGCCTCGGCCCTCGAGGGCGCGACGGTCGGATCGCAGTTGCTGATCGTCGTCCCCGCCGACCAGACCGCCCAGGATCAGCAGGTGCTCAAGGCTCCCGCGAACTCCGCACTGGTCTACGTCATCGACGTCCTCGGCACCGTCGGCTGATCGGCATCCCCGATCGGTCCGCGCGAAGCGGGCTCTCGGGAGGTCGCGTGGCGCCCCGTGCCGTTCCGGCCGGCCGCTCGACGCCTAGGATGGGCGGGTGCCCGCCACCGTGTCCCGCAGCGCTCCCGAGGAGCGTCTGGTGAACCTCGTCGTCGCCCTCATGGCGACCGAGCAGGGGCTGACGAAGGACACGATCCTGTCGTCCGTCGCGGGCTACCGGGAGCAGCTCGAGGCGGGTGCGTCGAAGGACGCGCTCGAGAAGATGTTCGAACGCGACAAAGAGAGCCTGCGCGGCCTCGGCGTCCCGATCGAGACGATCGGCAATCGCGCGGACCCCGACGACCTCCGCGAGGCGCGCTATCGCGTGCCGACCGCCGAGTACGCGCTGCCCGAGGACATCACCTTCAGCCCCGCCGAGGTGGCGCTGCTGAACATCGCGGGCGGCGTGTGGGGGAGCGAGTCCCTCTCCGCCGACGCGCGCAGCGGTCTGCGCAAGATCCGCGCACTCGGCATCGCCGTCGACGAGCCGATCATCGGCTACGCCCCGCGCATCCGCGTCCGCGATGCGTCGTTCGCCGCGCTCCAGAGGGCGATCGAGCAGTGCCGCATCGTGACCTTCACCTACCTGCGCCCCGGCGAAGCGCGACCGCGCGAACGCCGCGTGCAGCCCCTCGCGCTCGTCGAGTACGAGGCGCGGTGGCACGTCTACGGCTACGACCTGAACGTCGACGCCGACCGCACGTTCCTGCTCTCGCGGATCGTCGGCGAGGTGACGCTCACGCGCAAGGGTTTTCCCGCAGAACTGCGGGAAGGAGCCGGGGAACGGGCCCTCGAGGGCCTGCGCGCCGTCGCCGAACGCCAGCGCGCCCTCCTCGAGGTGCACCCCGGCACCGAGGCGGCCCTGCGCCTGGACCGCCGCGCCGAACAGGCGCCCCAGGGAATCCGCGTGCCCTACGTCGACCTCCACGTCTTCGCCGACGAGCTCGCCTCGTACGGCCCCGAGGTGCGGGTGGTCGAACCCGCCGACCTGCGCGCCGAGGTCATCCGACGGCTCGAGGCCACCCTCGCCCTGCACGGGGGTGCCGAGTGAGCACCGATCGCCCCGTCGCCGCACTGGATCGCGCCGCGCTCCTGCTCCAACTCGTGCCGTACCTGCTCGGCAAGGGCGAGGTGTCGGTGGCCGAGGCCGCCGCGGAGTTCGAGGTCGCCCCCGATCAGATGCGCGCGATGGTCGAGCGTCTCACGGTGATCGGCCTTCCCGGCGAGCAGGGCTACTGGCAGCTCCCGCACGACCTCTTCGACATCGACTGGGACCTGCTCGACCGCGACGACGTCATCGCCATCACGAACACCGTGGGGCTCGAGCGCTCCCCGCGCCTGACCGCGCGGGAGGCGGCCGCTCTTCTGGCCGGGCTGCAGTTGGCCCGCAGCCTTCCCGGCTTCGGCGACAGCGAGCTCGTCACCGGGCTCCTCTCGAAGCTCGCGCGGGGCGCATCGACCGCGCCCGCCGCGGTAATCGTCGCCCCCGGGCCGGTCGACGGCGTCCGGGACGTGGTCGACGAGGCCCTGCGCTCGCGCGTCGCGGTCACGTTCACCTACCGCGCCCCCGGGGCCGAGCCGATCAGCCGGACGGTCGACCCCATCAAGGTCCACATCGCGAACGGGCAGTGGTACCTGCAGGGCTGGGATCACCTGCGCCAGGCCGTGCGCACCTTCCACCTCGACCGCGTCGGCGACGCCCGCGTCACCGACATCCCGGCCGCGCACGGCGCCGACCCCGTGCCCGAGCTGTTCGCCCCGGCGGACGACGAGGTCGTCGCGCGCTTCCGCTTCCCCAGAGAGGTGGCGCCCCTGCTGGCCGACTACCTCGAGCGCGCCGAGATCGACGACGCCGACGACGGCCGGGCCGTGGCATCCCTCCGGCTCGCCGACGAGCAGAGTCTCAAGCGCCTGGCGGCGCGCCGCGGGGGAGAGGTCGAGCTCGTGGAACCCGCGGGAGCCCGCCGGGCCGCCGCCGCGTGGGCGGCCGCGGGTCTCGCGCAGTACGCGCACGAATCCTGACCGTTCCCGCCGGGTTCCCGCGCGTCGGAGCGCACGACGAGCGCCCGGGTTAGACTGAGACACCGCACGAACGAGACGAGGAGTCCTCATGTTCCAGGGTTTGACCGGATGGCACCTGCTCATCGTTCTGGCTGTCATCCTTCTTCTTTTCGGTGCCGCCAAGCTCCCCGCGCTCGCCAAGAGCATGGGACAGTCGGCACGAGTCTTCAAGAGTGAGATGAAGGAGATGAAGCGCGACGACGAGGTCGCTGCCGCATCCGAAGCCCCGCGCGCCACCGACATCGGCACCACGCCGACCGTCGCTCCCGAGCCGCGCAGGTCGACCGACCCCACCGTCTAACCCGTGGCGACGGCAGGACCGCCGCGTATCGACGTGCCCGAGGGGCCGCGGCGCGACAAGCGCATGTCGATCGGGGCGCACCTGGTCGAGCTGCGCAAGCGGCTCATGATCGCGGCGCTCGCCCTCGTGGTGGGCATGGTGATCGCGTTCATCATCACCGACCCGATCATCCACCTCATCACCGAGCCCATCCGCGTCATCGCGGAGCGGCGCGGAGACGACTTCTCGGCGCTGAACTTCACCTCGGTGACCTCGGCGTTCGACCTGCGCATGCGCATCGCCTTCTCGATCGGCATCTTCCTCTCGGCACCGGTGTGGCTGTGGCAGATCTGGGCGTTCATCATGCCCGGGCTCACGCGCAAAGAGATCCGTTACACGGTCGGGTTCGTGGCATCCGCCGTCCCGCTCTTCTTCGTGGGCTGCTGGGTGGGCCTGCTGATCGTCCCGCACGTGATCGAGCTGATGTGGGGCTTCACGCCCGAGGGTGGCGTCAACTTCTACAACGCGGTCGACTACTACGACTTCGTCTTCAAGCTGATGATCGTGGTCGGCGTCGCGTTCGTGCTGCCGGTGTTCCTCGTCGCGCTCAACGTGGCGGGCATCATGAGCGGCAAGGCGATCCTCAAGGGCTGGCGCGTGGCGATCCTCATCGCCACCCTGTTCTCGGCCCTGGCCACCCCCGCGGCCGACATCATCAGCATGCTGATGCTCGCCGGCATCCTCACCGTGCTGTTCTTCGCGGCGGCCGGGGTCTCGATGCTGTTCGACCGGCGAAAGGCCCGTCGCCTCGCCGCGGCCGAGATGCCGTCGGGGCCCACCGCGTGAGTTCACCGAGTCCGGCCGAGCGCTTCGCTCGCGCCGCCGCCCGCTCCACGCACCCGCACACGGCGGACTTCGCCGAGATGCAGCGTTTCGAGCTCGACGACTTTCAGATCGCGGGATGCCACGCCCTCGAGGACGGCCGCAGCGTGCTGGTGGCCGCGCCCACCGGTGCCGGAAAGACGATCGTCGGCGAGTTCGCGATCCACCTCGCCATGCTCGAGCCCGGCGACAAGGCGTTCTACACCACGCCCATCAAGGCGCTGTCGAATCAGAAGTTCCACGAGCTGCAAGAGGTGTACGGCGACGACGAGGTCGGCCTGCTGACGGGCGACACGAACATCAACGCCTCGGCGCGCATCGTCGTGATGACCACCGAGGTGCTGCGCAACATGCTGTACGCCGACTCGCCGGCCCTGCGCGGTCTGCGATTCGTCGTGATGGACGAGGTGCATTACCTCGCCGACCGCTTCCGCGGCGCGGTGTGGGAAGAAGTGATCATCCACCTTCCGCCGTCGGTGAAGCTCGTCTCGCTGTCGGCGACCGTGTCGAACGCCGAGGAGTTCGGCGACTGGCTCGACACCGTGCGCGGCGACACCGAGGTGATCGTGTCGGAGACCCGCCCGGTTCCCCTCGAGCAGCACGTGCTCGTGCGCGGCGACCTGTTGCCGTTGTTCGACGACCGGGCCGGAGTTGCCACCGCGCAGGTCAATCAAGAGCTGCTGCGCATCCGCGGCGGCAACGCCGGGGGATACGAGAACAACCGGCGCGCGCAGGAGTACCGCTCCCAGCGTCACGCGGGCGGCCCCCGCCACGCCCACCAGCGACGCGGCGGTCACAAGCCGCTGCGCGCCCAGCAGGGCCCGCGCATCGAGCGCATCGACCGGCCCGAGGTCGTCGAGCTGCTGCAGCGCAACCACCTGCTGCCCGCGATCTTCTTCATCTTCAGCCGGGCCGGGTGCGATGCCGCGGTGCAGCAGCTGCGCCGCGCGAACGTACGGCTGACCTCCGCCGAGGAACGCGTCGAGATCCGTCAGATCGTTGACGAGCTGACCTTCACCCTCAAGGACGAAGACCTCGCCGTCCTCCACTTCTGGGAGTGGCGCGACAACCTCGAACGCGGAATGGCTTCGCACCACGCGGGTCTCCTCCCGGCGTTCAAAGAGGTCGTCGAAGAGCTGTTCCGCCGCAAGCTCGTCAAGGTCGTCTTCGCGACCGAGACGCTCGCCCTCGGCATCAACATGCCGGCGCGCACCGTCGTGCTCGAAAAGCTCGAGAAGTTCAACGGCGAGGCCCGCGTCGCGATCACGTCGGGGGAGTACACGCAGCTGACCGGTCGCGCCGGCCGTCGCGGCATCGACGTCGAAGGCCACGCGGTCGTACAGTTCACCGAGGGCCTCGACCCGCAGTCGGTCGCAGCCCTCGCCTCGCGCCGCACCTATCCGCTGAACTCGAGCTTCCGGCCCACGTACAACATGGCCGTGAACCTCATCGACCAGTTCGGTCGGGCACGCGCCCGCGAGATCCTCGAGTCGTCGTTCGCGCAGTTCCAGGCCGACCGCTCCGTCGTCGGACTCGCGCGGCAGGTGAAAGAGGCCGAGGAGTCGCTCGCCGGCTACGAGAAGGCGATGACGTGCGACCGCGGCGACTTCCGCGAGTACTCCACGATCCGCCGCGAGCTGAGCGATCTCGAGAAGATCAATCGACGGGATGCCACGGCCCCCCGCCGTCTGCGCGATGAGCGGCAGCAGCAGATCCAGTCGCTGCGCAAGCGCATGCAGCGGCATCCGTGCCAGTCGTGCCCCGATCGTGAGGCCCACGCCCGCTGGGCGGAGCGCTACTGGAAGCTCAAGCGCAGTACCGACAAGACCCGCCACCAGATCGACCAGCGCACCGGCACCGTCGCGCGCGTGTTCGACCGCGTGGTCGAGGTGCTCGCGGCGCTGGAGTACGTCGCGATCGAAGACGACGGTGCCACGGTGCTGACGCGTGCCGGGCGCACGATGCGCCGCATTTACGGCGAACGCGACCTGCTCGTGGCCGAGTCGCTCCGTCAGGGACTGTGGGAGGGGTTGGACGCCCCCTCGCTCGCGGCCCTCGCCTGCTGCCTCGTGTACGAACCGCGTCGCGACGAAGCGGGCCCGGGGGAGCGCGGTCTGCCCCGCGGTGCCTTCCGCGGGGCCCTCGACGCCACGCAGACTCTGTGGCAGGAGCTCGACGACCTCGAACGCGACCACCGACTGCCGGGCTCGGAGTCACCCGCCTCGGGCCTCGCGCCGGCGATGCACGCGTGGGCGAAGGGCCTGCCGCTCGACAGCGTGCTGACGCTCGCCGACATGGCCGCGGGTGACTTCGTGCGCTGGGCGAAGCAGACGATCGACCTGCTCGATCAGATCTCGCTGGTCGCCGAACCGCCGCTCGCCAAGACCGCGCGGACGGCGCTCGACTCGGTGCGCCGCGGCATCGTGGCCTACACGTCGGCATGAGCGCGATGACGACGCCCCGGGGGGCGGTGACTCCTCCGTTGCGCCTCGCTTTCGCGGCGCCCCTCGCCGTAGTGGCGGGGCTGCTGCTCGTTACCGCGTTCCCCGCGCTCGCCTGGTGGCCGATGGCGTTCCCCGCCGTCGCCCTGGCCCTGGTGACCCTCATCGGCCGACGGTTCTGGTCGGCCGTGCTGATCGGGTTCCTCTTCGGGGTGGCGTTCTTCTCGGTCAATCTGCTCTTCACCGCTCGCTACCTTGGACCCATCCCGTGGGCGGCCCTGTTCGTCCTCGAGGCGTTGCTGACAGCCGTTCTGGCGGCACCGATCGCCCTGGCCTATCGGTGGATGCCACGGGTCGCGCCGGGGCACGTGGGACGGCTCCTGCTGCTCCCCGCCCTCGTCGCGGCGCTGTGGACCCTGCGCGAGCAGATCGTCGGCTCGTGGCCCTACGGCGGCTTCCCGTGGGGGCGCATCGGCGTCTCGCAGGTGAACGGCCCCTTCGCCGAGGTGGCGTCGTGGGTGGGCATGTCGGGGCTGTCGTTCCTCGTCGTGCTCTTCTGCGCGATGGCCGTCGAGTTCGTGCGCGGTGGCCGCCTCCGTCGTGTGACCGGCGTGGTCCCCGCGGCGGCGGTGCTCGTCGTGCTGGTGGCGTTGCCCGCGTTCCCCACCACCGACGCGGGTTCGATCCGCGTGGGCGCGGTGCAGGGCAACGGTCCGGCGGGGTACTTCGACCAGCGCACGCGCAACGCGGTGTTGAACGCGCAGCTCACGGCATCCGCCCCGCTGTTCGGCCAGAAGATGGACGTGCTGCTCTGGCCCGAGGGCGGCGTCGACTCCGACCCCACCTCGAACCCCGCGACAGCGGCGGCGCTCGGCGAACTCTCCCGGCGGATGGACGCCCCGCTGCTGATCTCGGCCGTCACCGAGCGCGGCTCCGAGCTGTTCAACTCGTCGCTGCTGTGGACGGCGGTCGGGCAAGAGGGGACGACGTACGACAAGCGGCATCCCGTGCCCTTCGGCGAGTACGTTCCCGACCGGTCCTTCTGGGAGCCGTTCGCCCCCGACCTCATCGGTCTCATCGGCCGCGAGTACACCCCCGGAACCGCCCCTCCGCTGATCGACCTCAACGGGATCGGCGTGGGCCTGGCGATCTGCTTCGACGTCATCTACGACGACGTCGTATGGGACGGCGCCGACGAAGGCGCCGAGGTCTATATGTTCCAGACGAACAATGCGGACTTCCGGGGCACCGACGAGAACCTTCAGCAGCTCGCGTTCGCGCAGATGCGCGCGATCGAGACGGGCCGCGCGGTGGTCAACCTGTCGACCGTCGGCACGAGTCAGGTGATCGCTCCGGACGGGTCGACGCTCGACTCCCTGCCGCCCGACACCGCCGGGCACATGCTCACCGACGTGCCGCTGCGCACCGGGCTCACCCCCGCGGTCGTGATCGGGCCGGCCGTGAAGATCGTCCTCGGGTGGGGCGGCATCGCCGCTCTCCTCGCCGCCGGCCTGATCGCCGGGATCCGGGTGCGACGCACGAAGAAGACGCCGACCCCCGAAGGGGCCGGCGTCTGAATCAGCGGGTCAGCGTCAGGCGCTGAGCTTCTCGTTCCCCGCGCCGCGACGAGCGCGGACGAACGCGAGGCGCTCCTCGAGGAGTTCTTCGAGCTCGGGGATGGTGCGACGCTCCAGGAGCATGTCCCAGTGCGTACGGGCGGCCTTGTCGGCGCTGTGGTCGACCGTCGCCGTGCCGTCGCCGATGCGAAGAAGCGCCTCGGCGCCGCAGGTGCGGCACTCCCACGCGTCGGGAACCTCGGCGTCGGCAGCGAAGGTCAGGACGGTGTCGCGTCCGCAGGTGCTGCAGGAGTAGGTGTGTTGTGCACGGTCGTGGAACACGACGCCGTCTTCGCTCTGGAGGCTTTGGGCGCCGAGTCGGATGCCGCGGAGACTGCGGTCTGCCATTTTGTGGTCCTCTCGTCGGTCCCCATGTATAACGTTCGCACCTGTGCGCTTTATTCGAACTCCGCGCGTCCTGACGAGTTTCACAGTGGATGCTCAGACAGCCGCTGTTCCCCGTGTGTTTACCAGCGCGATGGCCGCGTCGGCGCGGTCGGTGACGAGGCCGTCCACGCCGAGGTCGAGCAGCCGGGACATGTCGTCTTCGTCGTTCACGGTCCACACGTGCACCTCGACACCGGCGGCGTGCGCGTCTCGCAGCAACCCGCGCGTGACCACGGGGATCGGCCCCTGACGCTCGGGGATCTGCAGGGCGTCGACCTCGCTCAGGAGAGAACGGACCAGGCGGGTCCGGTGCAGCGCGCGAGCGGCGAGAAGGCGGGCGATCGTCGCCGACCCGGGCGAGGTGGCCGGACGCATCCGCGCCCCCGCGGCCCGCGCGGCGGCGAGGGCATCGCGTCGACGCTCGTCGGAGAAGCTCGTGACCAGGACGCGCTCGGCGTGCGGGGCGACGAGGCGGCCGACCTCGCCCGCTGCGGCCGCGGCCTTCACATCGAGGTTGAAGCGCACGTCGGGGAAGGACTCGAGGGCCTGGACCAGCGTGATGAGCCCCCCGCGCTCCGACATCAGCTCTTCGATCTCGTGCAGGCGGACGTCGGCGATGGCCCGCGGATCATCGGCGACCCGCCGCAGGTCGTCGTCGTGGAACAGCACGACCTCGCCGTCGGCGGTGAGGTGGCAGTCCGACTCGACGTAGTCGGCTCCGGCGGCGTGCGCCTCGGCCACCGCGGCGAAGGAGTTCTCGGCCACCCCGTGCGCGGCGGCATCCGCCGTCACCAGACCGCGGTGGGCGAGCACACGCGGGGCGTCCGGGGAGAGGTAGGGATGCCGCGTCATCACGGAGCCGAGCTCGGCGGGGACGCCGCGGCGGGGGAGTCGTCGCCCGAGCGCGAGACGAACGCGCCGGAGATGCCCTTCAGCGCCTCGGTGAACTCGCTCGGGATGATCCACAGCTTGCTCGACGAGCTGTCGCTGATCTTCGGCAGCGTCTGAAGATACTGGTACGCGAGAAGCTTGTCGTCGGGCCGGCCCTCGTGGATCGCCGTGAACACCGAGTGGATCGCCTCGGCCTCACCCTGCGCGCGCAGGACTGCCGCCTGCTTGTCGCCCTCGGCCTCGAGGATCGCCGCCTGACGGCGCCCCTCGGCCTCGAGGATCTGCGACTGCTTGGACCCCTCGGCGGTCAGGATCGCGGCGCGGCGATCGCGTTCGGCTCTCATCTGCTTCTCCATCGAGTCCTGGATCGAGAGGGGCGGATCGATCGCCTTGAGCTCGACGCGTCCCACCCGAATGCCCCATTTTCCCGTGGCCTCGTCGAGGACGACGCGCAACTGACCGTTGATGTTGTCGCGGCTGGTGAGCGCCTGCTCGAGGTTGAGGCCGCCCACGACGTTGCGCAGGGTCGTGGTCGTCAGTTGCTCGACGGCGCCGAGGTAGTTGGCGATCTCGTAGGTCGCGGCCCGGGCGTCGGTGACCTGGAAGTACACGACCGTGTCGATCGAGACGACCAGGTTGTCCTCGGTGATGACCGGCTGCGGGGGGAACGAGACGACCTGCTCGCGCATGTCGATCAGGGGCCGCACGCGGTCGACGAGGGGGACGACGAGGTTCAGGCCCGGGCTGAGCGTCTTGTGGTAACGGCCGAGTCGCTCGACCACTCCGGCGCGGGCCTGCGGGATGATCCGGATCGCGCGGAACAGCACCACGACGACGAAGATCACCACCACGGCCGCGAGGACCCACCCGATCGTGACGGGGATCAGATCGTTCATGATGTCGCCTCCTGGCTTCGCGCGCGGACGACGGCGGTGGCGCCGTCGATACGGACGACCTCGATGCGCGTGGCGGGGTCGATCCGGGTGTCGGTCTCGGCGCGCGCGGTCCACACGTCACCGTTCGAGAGCTTGACCTGCCCGGGGACCGACGCCGACATCCGCGACAGGACGAGGCCCTCGAGACCCAGCAGCGCCTCGACGTTGGAGGGCCGCGGATCGGCGTCGCGGTGCAGTCGTTGCAGCAGGGGCGGACGCACGAACAGCAGGAGCGCGACCGAAGCGACGGCCGCGACGATGATTTGCAGCCAGAGGGGTGCGCCCACCAGGTCGGAGACGAGGCCGACGAGGCTCCCCAGCGCGACCATCAGGAACGTCAACTCGCCGGTGAGCATCTCGCACACGAGGAAGACGAGGATGAGCAGGATCCAGCCGATCCAGGCCCACATCTCGACGATGGAGAGAACGTCCATTTCGTGCCTCCTGGCCCGAACGTAGCACTGGGCACCGACACCGGGGCCGGTTCTCATCCTCC
>Ga0308171_1002467_pt1 | contig 19401 bp, 14 predicted proteins | sample PhyGR1_FD_202135 | JGI IMG/M metagenome (GOLD analysis project Ga0308171, IMG submission 202135) | Phyllosphere microbial communities from UC Gill Tract Community Farm, Albany, California, United States - DLSLSG.R1 | ecosystem: Host-associated > Plants > Phyllosphere > Unclassified | place: USA... | reverse complement strand
AAGAGGCGCAATGATAGCCCATTCTTCGTCGCTCAATTCGTGACGGCGCATGGCAATCTCCTTTCACGGAAATTGAATCATATACCGTAAATAAGATGAAGCCCATTTATGGGGACGCTGCCTAGGAGAAGCGGCTTGGTTGGTTGGCGAATCGTGATCAACCGATGAGCGCCAATACTATAGTCCAGCTTGCCAGCCGATGCGACATTGGAGGTGCTTGCGGTCGCGATCAGGGCGAAATGGGTCGGCGAACAGCCGCCTCACCAAATGAAAGGGCTGCACGGACATGCTCTGATGACGACGCTCGCTTACGTTCTCCTCCAACATCAGAGATTGCAAACTGCAATGTGGGTAGAAAGAAGCGACGACTTTGCCCGGATCCACCTGAAGCGTTTTTGCCAGCGGTGATCAATGCGCATGCTATACCCACAGTCGAGCGCCGATGTCCGAACTGTCAACAGCATCTTCGAAGCACAAGTTCAATTCTGCAAACGCAGCCCTGGATCGTGTGGACTCGTAGGACTCCCAAATCACTTGATCAATGTGGGACATTGACAGGCTTATGATGTCGCGAGCGGTTCGGTCCATGCGCAACTTCAGCTACTAATAAGAAAGTCGAAGTGCGCTTTCATTTACGGCGATAGTAGAACCTCAGAAGTCGGATTAGGGATTACATTGAACAAAGGTGCATGCCCTAAAACAAAATTGATCGAGAAACGATTTATCGGCTCTAGAGTGCAAACAATATAAGCCGACCGGTCGTTAACTTAAATTGAATACAACGATCACTATTGAACTTTAAGTCGACACTTTTATATTGCGTCATCTTCCTTAACGTTATATTAACTTTTCCATTGGATTTTTTTAAGGAGACGCAAATGTTAAACGTTCAAGGTAGTAATAGCAGCGAAACTCTTTCTGCGACGTCCGGGGCCGGTGCGGATTATAAATACGATGGGAAGGCCGGCAACGACGTGATCGTCGGATCAACGGGGAACGATTTAATCCTCGGAGGCAAGGGCTCTGATGTCTTGTTCGGCGGTGCCGGCGAAGACACCTTCAAGTTCGATAAGTTCGCCAACGCCGGCGATCACGACATTATTACGGACTTCCACGTTGAGGCCAAAGCTGGCGTTCAGGATCATTTCGTGCTCGGAGACGGCGTAAAAATTACCGGCCTGTCATATGGGTACTTTGCTGATAACTCTGCAAATGGCGTCGGTTTAGCGAATGATAGCAAAACGATGGACGCCACACTTACTCTGACCGTGATGGACGGGGATAAGCACTTTGACTATACCGTAACTTTGCTAGACGTAATTAAAAACTCCACGTGGTCCTTGGACGCGTTCAAGGATTATCTGCATATTGATGCCAGTGTAGATGTAATCCATTACGGCGCTTAAGCTAAATAGAACAGTCGAACACTGCACAGATCAGCAAATTTAGAGGGGCCGTGTCGAACGATGCGGTCCTCCCATATTATCCAGAGCATCTTGTTGCAAGTCATGCTGTGGCAATGGGTCTCTATATCCAGTTCATTTGAACCCACTTATTCCCATTAATGTTAATCCGCATAAAAGTATCGGTTATGAAAATATCCTATCGCTATTTCCTGCTCTGATAGGATAAGAACTGGGCGAAGGGCTATTAAAGCTACTTTACATTGGTGCTCTCTTTGGCTCGAGTTAAAATACATGACGGTCAAGATATCAGTCGTAATTTCGACCTACAACAGAGCCGCTTCACTAGAGCGATGCTTAAACGCGTTTCGTCAAGTCATTCACAACTCCGAATGGGAGTTGATAGTTGTCGATAACGCTTCGACTGACACCACGCAGCGGGTTGTGAACGAATTTGCGCGAGACCGGTCGATACCGCTTCAGTACGTGTTCCAACCCGTAAGGGGGCTCGGAAATGCTCGTAACGCTGGTATTTCCGTAGCAAGCGGCGACATCATAGCATTCACCGACGACGACTGCTACGTTACTAAGTCATATCTCCAGGAAACCGCCGCAGCGTTTGCTGATGAAACGATTGGTTTCACTACGGGAAGAATAATGCTCTACGACAGCGACGATCATCCTGTCACGATAAATGAATCCATGACATCTAAAGCTTTTCTACCGGGCAGATACCTTCCTCCAGGTGAGGTTAAGGGGGCGAACATGGCTTTTCGTCGTGCCCTACTGGAACGTATAGCGGGATTTGATCCTGATTTCGGCAGCGGCGCGAAGTTCCCAGCAGAAGACTGCGACGCCGCAGCCCGCGCAAGTTTGGCGGGATGGTCAGGTCGATACGTGCCAGAGATATGTGTTTACCATCACCATGGCCGGAAGGTGGATCAGGTGACGAAGCTCCTGCGCGCTTATGATTTGGGTCGCGGAGCGTACCACGCGAAGCTCCTTTTGTCGTGTAAACAGCCAGCCTTATTCCTAAAGGGTTTACGAGGCTTACCGCGCAGGGTCTGGGAGCGGCCGCAGGCGATTATATGGGAACTGTACGGGTCGGTACACTATGCTTTCCTGTTTGCAAGAAGGAGGCTGAAGTCCCAATGACAAAGATCTCACCCCCGCGAGTGACTATCAAGGTGGTAAGCCTTGTCGGGAGCTCGCGGCGCCACGCAATGAGCTCGCAGTTCGAAGACACTTCCTTGCAATGGTCTTTCCAAGATGCCGCGACTGCTCTTCCAGACGAACTAAAGTACATACCTGAGAAAGCTCGGCGAATACGAGGCAGGTATCTAGAAAAGGGGGAGCTTGGTTGCTTCGCCAGTCACTACTTACTTTGGAAAGGGCTAATCGACGACAGCAACTCTGATGCTTACATTATATTGGAGGATGATGTAGTCATCGACAAGGGTTTTTTCGAAAAATTCGTAGCCGATGCACATGAGGCGTTGGACGGGATTAACTATTTACGCTTTTACTCTAAAGTTCCTTCAGTTCATCTGAATCGCAAAAAATTTATGGATCGATTTGTTGTTGAGTACGGCGAGCTCACTTTTGGGACACAGGCTTACTACATTGATAAACATGCTGCAGCTAAGTATTTGAAATCCTTGACCGAGGTCGTGCGCCCAATCGACGATGAGATGGATCGCTCGTGGTTTCACGGCGTTCACAACTTCTGTGTTTTTCCGCATCCTGTTTTCGAGGTCCAGGGCCCATCAACAATAGCTTCCGAACGCCGTCAGTTGAACCCTCCAACAGGGGTGTATCGACTTGGTTGGTTGAAGGAGCGCCTCCACGAGAAGTTTCGCAAGATGCGTTATCGTTGGCGCCGTCGGCTAGAGCCAACCATAAACCGTATGCCCTCCTGATTGATTAGGACTTGAACTTTGGACAAAATTCAGCACGGACCGCATGAGCAACTAAGCGCTGGCAGCCTAATCGCACGGTTGCAGCAAAGAATAGACGAGGCAGTCCGCTTCGACATTCCTATGAGCCGCACCTACTCGCTGTTAGATTTTCCCGATTACTCCAACGTCGGTGACACCCTCATTTGGCTCGGCGCGAATAAGTTTCTGAGGGATAAATTTGGTTGCGGTCCATCTTATACAGCTACAGCCCGCGGTTTTGATCCTGACGCACTGCGTGAACTTGCCCCTGAAGGACCAATATTCCTTAGTGGCGGCGGAAATTTCGGGGACCTCTGGCCACATTTTCAAGCGTTCCGTCTTTCGGTACTCCGCAACTTTCCAGATCGCCAAGTCATCCAACTACCACAAACCATACACTTTGAGAGCACTGAAGGCGCCGTCGCTACGCAGCAAGCCATATCAGAACACAGTAATTTCCTGCTACTCGTTCGAGACAAGCCCAGCCAAGATTTCGCGCAGGATGTGATGGGGTGTGATGCCATCTTATGTCCCGATATGGCATTTGCTTTAGGTCCCCTAACACCTACGCGCGAAGCTACTCACGACATCGCTGTCATGCTGCGTACCGACAAAGAGGGCAACGGGAATTTACTCAACTTCCAAGCGCCTGCAACAATGTCAGTGACTTCTTTCGACTGGATCCACAACGAGCAGCTTCCATTTAGCGCCAGATTCTTTGGTCGAACCCATCGCCATACCGGATGGCCGTCATCAAAATGGCTTCAAGAGCGGAGAGCGAAATTTCGATTGAGCAGGGGCATCGCGCTTCTAAGCCAAGGCAGAACTCTGCTAACAGACCGCCTGCACGGACACATACTGGCAATACTTTTGGGTATGCCCAATGCAGTCCTGGACAATTCTTATGGTAAGCTCAGAAATTTCCACCTTATGTGGACTAAGGACTTCGTAGACGCGTCCTTCCACGCGGATGTCGTTCAAGCGCTAGAGTGGGTTGAACGCAGGCAAATCCAATACAATCCCGGCTCGTAATCAATTCCCGTCCAGACCTAGACTCAACACTCGACGTGGCTGTGAACCGTTGGATTTCAGTGGATATCTGTCAATGTATCAGAGACGCTGAGTTAGGTATTTTATTTTGAGCGAATTAAAAAGGCAAACCTTTAAGAGCATTGGGTTTCAAGTTCTTTTGCTTTTGTATTGGTTGATTATACAGCTGTCCCTTTTAAGCTACGGAGCAAATGACCCTTCAACGGTAGCATTTGGCACGATAGGAATTTTCGTCCTCCTTCCCATTTTGCTGTGTGTGAAGAAGCCTCGGAACAACACGCAAGGCCCGGTTACAATCTGCTTGATACTGTTAATAGTGACGATGGGTTGGATGGGATTGACGGCCTCCTTTCCTGAGCTTGGAACCCAGAGAGCCAGTCTGGAAACCATTTATCTCCACAACTTCCAACTTGCGCCCCATTCAGAACTGTTTCATTCGAACGATGTTTCGGCCTTCCTCAAAGTCGCCTTTCCGTTGGGTGTCTTCATACTTTCTACTCTTTTCTTTGACAACGACCAGTCAGCGGTGCGCGCACTTCGCGCCCATGCCATTCTAGGTGGGCTCTCAGCAATTTTCGCTATCGCGCAGTTTGTATGGACCCCAGACATAGTAATAGTTACAAAAAAAATAGCGTATACAGATAGCCTTACCGGTTTTTTCGTCAACAGGAACACTGCAGCGACATTCTTGGGAATTTCTGCAATCGTCTTGCTGTTTCTGAGCTGGGGTATCCGCGCTTTCAGCGAGCGAGGCGCTTTCCAACACGCCGAGCCGTCGCTGCGTGCACCACACGCAGAAAGGAAATTTTGGCACGTTATTTACGTCGCCTTACTGATCGCATCCTTCACAGCGCTGATGCTCACGAAATCCCGCGCCGGCGTAGCATCCGCTGCCGTCGGATTGCTATACCTGACAGTTGTCTTGGTTTATCGCAGGGTGCATGACCGTCATATCACAAAGCCGACTCACTTTTGGCAGAGCCGTTTTCTTAAGATAGCTTTGGGTGTGGTGACTGTGTTACTCGTTTTTCCTTATATAGGAGAGCGGCTTATCTTGAGAAGCGCAACGATCGCGGTTGAAGCTGACACGCGCTTCTGCATCACACCTGCACTTATTCAAGCCGCCGTAGATCACTTGCCGCTCGGCGTCGGGCTCGGCGGCTTTGAAACAGCGTTCATGCAGCACAGAGACCCCAACTGTGGTGTCCTAGGAGTAATAGATAAAGCCCACAATTTCTACTTAGAGGGGTTGATCACGATGGGGTTAGTATTTCCAGTTATGTGGCTCGGCGTCGTGGTTTACCTGTGCACCGCCTTTTGGCGATGCATCGTCAAGAGGCGACGTTTCCGCCACGTCGGCACTCTTGGCTTCGCGCTCCTTATAACGGTCATCCTGCATTCGGCGTTCGATTTTTCTCTGCAGGTGCCTGGCTTTTCAATCTTCTTCGCGGCCATACTGGCACCGGTTCTTACGATCTGCAATAACAACGAGCGCTGCGGAGTAGAAGCGGCTTGAAGTCAAGGGCGGTGGAGTCGAGCGCGCTCATGCTGGGGAATTTGTTTCACAACCAGTCTGCAACTGCACAAGGATAAGAATGCTCACAGACGCGGAGACACATTAGCTTCAAATGCGTCTCAATGCTCCTGTCTTTATCGGGCTGCCAATTTGTCCTCAAAACAGTGGCCTTTGGATCCGGATAGCCGTATATGCAGTCGTCGGACAAGGATGAAAGTATCTGGACACCAACAGTAACTGCGGCCCGTCTTTCACCCATGCTTTCGCTTCGCCCATGAAGCCGCAACTCGACCGTTGTACTACGTACCCATTCAAAATGAAGATCATACTTGCGTTCAATAAAGTGGACTGAACTAATGCAACGGCAAAAATTCGTGCGCGCAGCAAAGTGGGCCTTCATCGAAAGTGTTGCGGGCTCCGTGTTGAGCTTCGCATCCCTGCTGGTTGTCGCGAGGCTTCTTAAGCCAAGTGACTTCGGCGTCGCTGCCGCCGTTCTTATCACCTCTGGGCTGGTGCAGACACTCACCACGCAAGGCATGTCTGATGCCATGGTGAGGCACCGGAGCGGCCACACATCAATAACAAGTGCAGCAAATTCGCTCGCGCTGATTTTGGGTACATGCGGCTGGATATTCTGCTTAGCTACAGCTCCTCTTCTTGCGTTGGCTCTTGACGAACCACAGCTGGCTCCCATGCTCATGGTCCACTCCTTCACTTGCGTCCTGGCGGGATTAGTGGTCATCCCGACGGCGCGGTTGACACGAAAGCTAAGGATAAAGAAACTCACGTTTCTCAACTTCACTCAGAAACTATTTACTACACTTTCTACGATCTTTTTGGCTTTCGTTGGCGTGGGTCCCTGGGCGATTGTAGTTGGATCCTTAATCGGTGCTTTTTATGCCACTGGTACCTTCATGGCGATGTCGCCTCAAAAGAAGATATTTCGCGTCAGAATATCCGAAGCGCTCCCGCTTTTGCAAATGTCGTGGCAGCTTGGACTAGAAGGAGTGCTCTGGGCGGTTCATGTGCGCGTATTCGCATTGCTCTTCGGATTTTCTCACGGCCCCGCCGAGCTCGGTTACTTCAATTTTGGCTTGAGGTTGGTCGATGAGGTCGCCAATCTTTTGAACCGCACCATATCTAGAATAGCTCTGTCAGGCTTCGCGACTGCAAAACGCTTGGGTAGGGATATCGGCACCTTGTTTGTCAACGGATCATTCTTGACGGCTCTGGTTGCTTATCCCACTCTGATTGGCATCGCCATCGTTGCTCCAGACCTGATCCCTATGGTTTTCGGGCATAAGTGGGTTCCCGCCACTTCCTATGTAGAAGTATTCTGCACTGTGTGGTGCTTCACAATCGTTAGAGTGCTTGCGCCGCCCGCTCTAAGAGCGCAGGGCGTGCAGAGACCGCTTTTGATCATGGCTGCTATTGCTGCTGCGCTCAACATAGCCGCTGTTTACGCCACAAGCAGCTTGCCACCCGAAATGGCGGCGTGGTCTTTTGCAACCCGACTCCTTGTAACATTTCCATCAAGCTTCTATTTCGTGAGCCTTTATCTCGATATCTCAATTCGACGCCAACTAATGTCACTGATTGGGCCGGTCGCCGCGACGTTAGCTATGGCACTAGCGGTTAGAATGTCGGGCCAGCTATTCCCTGCGCTTATTGGCATCTCGCGACTGACGCTGGATGTTCTGGTAGGTATCTCGGTCTATTGTGCTGTCCTGCTCTTACTCAATGGAAAGCAGATCCGCCAGTTGGTCCGATCATGGCAGGCCAAAACTTAAGGATACTTCGGTTCTTATTGTTCACGTCAATTTGCAGTTAGATATCAAATTCCGAACTTGGTGAATCACGAGACAAGAAATTCTGCATAGATGGTCCCGGAAAGTTAGAGAAAAATCAACGGAGATAATAAGGTCGGAATCCGGAAGGTGCAGCACAGTTATCGCCGTATCGACGCCCTGCAGCAAGGAGACAGCGCTCGATTAGAAAGTGAGCAAGCTTCAACGCCACGACCGACGCTCAAACCTGGTTGTCCACTATCGATAAGTTGAGGTCGAGACCTTTGTGGGGCATATCGTAGGCTCTAAGCGTTAAGCGGTGGCGGGCGTGGGCAAACTTTTCGGAGAGTATCATCACCAGCACGTCCAGACCTGCAAGAGCGCTTGACGATATCGGCAATGGTACCGGCGGCTGGACAATCTTTTTACACTCGCTGCAGGTAAAGGTATCGCACCGTCTGAAAGAAATTTTATCCGTGATGACCTCCAAGGTCCCGTAAAAATCCTCGCCGCGGTTTGGCGTTTCGGCCCATTCGCAGCTAGCGAGATTGTCGGAGATGAGGATGACTGCGCGTTTGCGGCAGGTGTTAAAGAAGAAGACAGGATGTGGTCGCCGGCGCTAATTACGTGGGAATGACTAGTGGCGCTGTATCGGACGCGGCGATCGTTACAAGAGCCTGCCATGTCCAATCCTGACTTCGCGATCCGGCGAGCGTCTTTTCTCGAGCGAACGGGCAGACTAAGATTAAGGCGGATGCGCCAGACCTCTTGAAGATCGCCGCGTCCCGCGCCAAGCGGCAGTGACGAAGCACTCATTCTCCACTCGTGTCCGGCGCCGAGGCACTGACCTTGCCCCGTTGAAATAATCCATTTTGAAGTAAGCTCTGGCCCATCGAGAGGACCAGGGAATGAAACGCAACCGTTTTTGCGGACGAACAGATTATCGGCATTCTGAAGGAGCAGGAGGCTGGCACGCCGGTCTCGGAGCTTTGCCGCAAGCACGGCGTCAGTGATGCCAGCATCTATAAATGGAAGGCCAAATTCGGCGGCATGGACGTATCCGAAGCCAAGCGGTTGAAGACACTGGAAGACGAGAACACGAGGCTGAAGCGGCTCCTGGCAGATGCGATGCTCGACAATGCTGCCTTGAAAGACCTTTTGGGAAAGAAGTGGTGACGCCTGCAGCAAAGCGGAAAGCTGTCGCTCATCTGATGGATCACCATCAGATGAGCGAACGGCGGGCGTGTAAAGCCATCGGCTTTTGCCGGATGACGATCCGTCACGAAACCAGGCGCATCGATGATCATGACCTTCGCGAGCGGATGAAGGCGCTGGCGCATGAACGCCGCCGTTTTGGCTATCGACGCCTTCATGTGCTGCTCAGGCGTGAGGGTCACTTTGTGAACCACAAGCGGCTCTTCCGGCTCTATCGGGAAGAGAAGCTGACGGTGCGCAAGCGCGGCGGTCGGAAACGAGCGATCGGCACCCGAGCACCGATGCTGATCCCGCTTGCCGCTAATGATCGCTGGTCACTGGCCTTCGTGTCGGATCAACTCACCGATGGTCGCAGGTTCCGGGTGCTGACCGCCGTTGACGATTGCACCAGGGAATGCCTGGGTCTCGTCGCCGATACGTCTCTTTCCGGCCTGCGGGTTGCGCGTGAGCTGGACCGGATCATCGAGGGACGAGGCAAGCCGAAGATGATCGTCAGCGATAATGGCAGCGAGTTCACCAGCAACGCGATCCTGCAATGGACGGATCGGACCAAGGTGGAATGGCACTACATCGCGCCTGGCAAGGCGATCCAGAACGCCTTCATCGAAAGCTTCAATGGGCGGCTGCGAGACGAGTTCCTGAATGAAACGCTCTTCTCATCACTGTCCCATGCTCGATCGGCGCTTTCAAACTGGCGCAGCGATTACAACGATCATCGACCGCATTCCGGTCTCGGTTGGATGACACCGGCCGAGTTCGCCCAGACCATCAACACGCGACGTGATGCGGTGCTGCGCAGCCGGAGTGGCTCCGCACCGCAACCCGCCGCTACCGCACCAAATACAGCAACCCAAAACCACTGGAGCGAACTCAAAACTGCATAAAACTTGGGGGCAAGGTCAGAGCCAGCGAAAAAGAACAATTGTGAATATTTTTTTCTAGGTGTGAGTGTCCGCCTTGTGGTCGGCCGGAATGGCAATAAGTTACTTGTCCGTGAAACGGTGCGAGTCATCATTTGCCCCATCAATAAGCCAGCGCTGATTTCAAACTGAACCGTGCGAAATCCAGCTCGCACAAAAAAAGCCAGAAGATGGATATGAAACCGAGCATGACGTTGGCTGAAATCGTTGAATCGGATCTGATCAAACTATGCATCTTTCAGTTCAACAGGGCCTAGTAGTCGTTATCTCCGGCATTTTTTAAGTTTAGAACGGGCGCCGAGCGGCTCCTTCCATTGCGACTTGCGATGTCAGGAACGGGGGAATCGTTACGCCTGTCCACTGCGAGTTTGTATCAGTCGCAGTTGTCCTACGACTGGACAATGCCGTCCCAATAGCGAACCACATCAAAGAAGACGCTTTAATGCTGTATACCGAACCGGACGTCATCAACGCCAAGCTAAAGTAGATAATGGAGTAATTAATGAAGTAGTTTCGATTGGACCTCGAGACTGCCACGGCAGCGAAAAGCACCCAGAGAACGACGGTACCCAATAAACCAAACTGCGTCACGGCATAAGCGTACCCGGCATCATACAGCGGCCGAACCGTAGTAACACCAAACCAATCCAGAAGCCCGATTTTCGTGAAGAGATGGCCAGCATAATCTAACCGACCAGCGAATGTGTTGGGGAAGGTATTTTCCCCAACTAGTAGATATCTAACGAGTAGAAAGACTGCTACTAAAACTGGGGTGAATGCAACTATTCGCACTCGTAAGTATCGACGACCTAGATATGTAACAATCGCAAGTATGTATAATAGAAGGCCGAACCGACCATCGGCTAGGATGATGATGGTAGCACACGCGGCTAACCAGAGACATTTGACTACCACCCGCCTTTCGTGGTGAAGAAACCACGCGGCCGCAATAGCTCCAAAATTACCAGCCGTCACAGGCTCCAAGAAGATTGATGACGATCTGTGACCTGTAAGTAGCCAAGGCAAAAGTTCTCGCCCCTGACTGAGGGGTCGAGCGCCATTTATGCTCAGACCGTCACTAAACATGTCTGCTAACGATGCGTCCGTTGCGCCTTTGTCGAGGAAGTAACGAGCAATGTTAAACCATTTAAGGTAGCTATCGAGGAAACTATACTCCCAGATCCCAACTGCTAGGACGAATAGGGTAAGGATAGCGAAGGTCCGATTCAGCACTCGAGGATTTGGATAAGCAACCCCTAGCACAACGAAAACGATCGGAATCGCCAAATCCCGGAACGGCTTCGGGTCCAATGCTAGTCTACCAACATACAATAATATGAAGTACAGGAGGAGGCAGGCCAGTAAACCTGTTGCGCGAGCAAAGAGCGCTGCAGGGCCATACATCAGCAAAATGAGTGCTGAGAGAATTATCGCGCCTTCGGCAGCCATCGGCGCCGCCGCATTGACTTGATGGATATTAGTGTTGATGAAACACAGCCCGAAATTGAACGCTACAGCAGCAATCAGTACTATTGCCACCGCTTGTTGCCTGAGCAGTGCGCCACGTCGATTAGTGTCATACCAAGACTGCTGGAGTGTCACAGATTTCGTTTTCAAAAACACCTCTCGTCCACCGAACTAAATCGCTCGGAGCCTGCTATACTCCTAGGAACGGGCAAACTCCATCAGGATTCGCATGTACTCGGTGTCAGCTGCGTTAGATAAGCCTTGGAGCCTCATTATATAGTCTGGCTTCCACCAACGTCCTCCACCCCAAGCCGCCCAGCCGGCCCAAACGTCTCCATTAGAATCGATGCGACTAAGCATCGCGGATAGCTCCTCAGCGCAATTTTCTTGCCCCGGCACCAAGGGGCTCCCGGCGCCAAATTCGCCTAAAAATCCTCGTCTTCCAGGCTTCATCTTGCACCATTTTTCAAACGGCGTCAGCCTGCTGTTTCCCGCGTCTGGTTTACATTTGCCAGATGTGCCGGAACTGTCTGAATCTAGATATTGGTGCACCTCAAAAAGAAAGTTATTCAAAGGATCAGAAAAATCTTCGAATGCTTTAGCATTGCCACTCGATATCCAGCTATGAGCCCCCGTCCAGGCCGTTCCAGGAACAAGAATCTTGTTCTTGGATCCGTTCGCGCGGAGTGCTCTAATACAATCGCCACATATTTTGGCCCATTGAGTGGCATCTATACCATGAGGTTCGTTCATCAATCCGAACCAGACTTTATCTGACTGGAATGATTGACCCGCTCTAATCCAAAAGTCTTGAAGAGCCTCAGCCGGCAGCCCGTCAGATCCGATTATATTGCTGCTGCCACCTTCAGATCTTCTGCCATAATTGTGTAGATCTAAAATGCAGACCGCCCCGCGACTTGTAATCAGTTCAACGCTTCTGAGAAGCTGCCTGAAGTCAATACCAGAGTCCAGCTCTCCGAACACCGTTCGCTGAACACGCTCCCATTTGAACGGGACTCTTATTAGGTTAAAACCCCTACGTAAGAAATAATCGATATCTCTCTGGTCAGGGTAGAAATATTGTCTTCCGGCCACGCCGCCGGTCCGATTGTAGAACTCCCCTCCGGAGATACTAACGCCCCGCAGTTTACTCTCGCCTGGCTTGTTTTCCGCTGCTGCCACATTTGACGTCGGAGCAATGGACGTTAGCGCTAAAGACGTTAATCCCTTGAGTATGCCTCTTCTATTGTAATCCACAAGCATCCCGATTTTAACCTATAATTGTTGAAGTTAAGGACGCGATCGTTTTGTTCTAGCCACGATCCAAGAAATCTATTACGCGTATGCTCGATGTTGGGAATTTAGCTGTATTGATATACAGGAGTTTTCGCGGTTGCTAGGGGGTCCGGTGAAGATAGTCCATATCGTGCGGCAATATAAACCATTCATTGGCGGCCTGGAGTTCGCTGTACACGATTTAGCGCAGGCGCAGCTCAAGCTGGGGCATGAAGTTCACGTCGTAACATTGCGTAGAAGGCTATCGCAGGGAGGGGCGACGCTAGAGCCTGAGGATGTCATTGATGGCATTCAAGTTCATCGAATAAACCACTTTGGCCCTAGACAGTATCCGGTAGCCTTCTCAGTTCTACAACACTTAGGCGGCGCAGACATTATTCACGTTCATGCCGTCGATTTCTTTTGTGACTTCATTGCAGCATGCAATTTTTTCCTTCGGAAAACCTTGATCCTTTCTACGCATGGGGGCTTCTTTCACACCAAACAGCTTGGCCTTCTGAAGAAGTTTTGGTTCACCACTGTCACTAGGATGGTCATCCGTAGCTACTCTGCTGTTATTTGCGTGAGCGACCAAGATCGAGCTAGATTTTCCGAGATTAGGCGACAGGGTTTGGTTACCATCTATAATAGCGTGGCGGTCGATAAATTCTGGGATGCAGGAAGTGCTGATCCTGAGTGCCGAACTATGGTATCCCTGTCCCGGTTCTCGCCGAACAAGCAGATCAATAAACTTCTCGACACGATAGCCGAGCTTCAAAAAACGTCGCCTTGGAACCTTCTTCTCATCGGCTCGCCTGATCAGCTTTCACTTGAAGAAGTCAAATCTATGATCGCCGATCGGAATCTTGACCATGCAGTTGAAGTCCTAGTTTCGCCTTCCAACGCGCAGATCAAAGCTAGGCTTAAGGACGCTAGCTTGTTTGTGAGCGCTTCCTCCTACGAGGGATTTGGAATTGCAGCGGTTGAAGCTTTATCAGCCGGTCTCGATATCGTGCTGAACGACATACAGCCATACCGGGAGCTCGTTTCGAAACTTGGTCAAGGCACTATCATTGACTTTGGAGAACCGACCGAAGCGGCGAGGAAAATCGCTGAGTGGAGTCAAATGAGAAAAGTGGATCGCGTCGCGCGAAAGCGACGGCTCGACTTCGCCGCTCAATACGGCCCAGCGCAGTGCGCTGATAAAACCGTTGACGTCTACCTACGTGCAAGGGGTGCCACAGAGCGACATATTCTTGGTCTAGATGTCGCAGTGATGTCTGCTTCGGAAGCAATCGCACACATCGAGCATCGAGTGGCTGTAGGAGAGCGTTTTAAGTTATTCTTTGCTAATTCCCACTTACTGACGACGCTAACTGACAAAGAGAAAGCCCGCATTAAGGCTGACACGGGCACCCTGATTCTGAATGATGGTCTGGCGCTCGATGCGAGTAGCATGCTGTTATTCAAGGAAGCTTTTCCATCGAACTTGAATGGCAGTGACTTCATGGGACCGTTGTTCGCGGGTCTTAGCATACCCCTCAAGGTTTTCTTCCTCGGAGCGCGTCCTGGCGTTGCCGATAAGGCAGCGCGTGTATTTTCAGAGGCGTATCCTCAACATCAAATAGCCGGGGTTCAACATGGATACTTTCCAGAGGAAGAGAACGTGTCGGTGATTAGCCGCATCAAAGCGTCGGGCGCTGACACGATAGTTTGCGCCATGGGAAACCCGGTGCAAGAGAGATGGCTTATGGACCACTTCGACTCGACTGGCTGCCAGCTCGGTATTGGGGTGGGTGCCTACCTTGATTTTCTGTCAGGTAACGTGGCTCGCGCGCCTCTCTGGGTGAGACGAATGAGGTTGGAGTGGTTTTACCGTCTCTTGCTTGAACCTAAGCGGCTTGCTGGCCGATACACTCTTGGTGTCGCAAAATTCTTCGGCGCCTCACTGAAACAGTTTTTTGCGGGCCATAGGGTTAGTTAGGAGATGGTGGTGCATAAGTTACAGGAAGGACCTCTGAGATGTCTTATGTTCACCTATCAAAACCTCTCCCCGTCCAGTAGGAAGACTGGGATGACCTTCATAGCGGCCGCTCTTGCAAGACACAATATGCGGGTTGGAGTGGTTACGGTCCAGTTAAGTTGGCTTTCACGCTTGGCCGGCGTGGAGCGGCTGCGCACGGTGCCGAGAAGGGAAATAAATCGTTGGACTAGACGTGCTCCAAATCTGTTTTCGTACGTCTGGATGCCGCCTTTGCATCCTGCCGGATCCAAGGGGTGGAAAGGTCGAATTGTAGGCCCAACTCTTGTTTCTTTGTATCCTTGGCTGCTGACTCCATCGATAATTCAAGAGGCTAAGACAGCTGATTTAATCATCATAGAAAGTTCCGTCGCTGTTGCGCTGTTTCGACGCCTGAAACGAATTGCTCCAAACGCCAAATTTGTTTACTGCGCGAGCGATAGGCTTGAGGTCATTGGAGTGCAACCTCGTTTGATTGATTGTTTAGCGGAGACAGCAACTGAATACGATCTTGTGCGGATTCCTGCTGCTGCAATGGCGGGAGACTTTCCTGAAGGCACAAGAGTAGCGTTTATTCCACACGGCTTGGAAAAGAAGCTATTCGACGAGGCTGAGTTCAGCCCCTATAACCCTGGCACGACCAACGCAGTAATTGCCGGAGATATGAATTCTGATGCCCAGACCGTGCACCGTCTCGCTACCGAATTTCCTACAGTCAACTTCCACGTATTCGGTAGAATGGATGAGAAGTATTTTTCCGGCCAAGATAATGTTAAGTTCCATGGTGAAGTGGGGTTTCCCGTGCTGGTCCCCTATATTAAGTTCGCCGATGTAGGTATCGCACCCTACGACAGCCGGCCCCGCGCAGAGTATCTGGCGCAATCCAGCCTAAAACTATTACAATACGCCTACGCAAAATTGCCAATTGTCGGGCCGGAGTTTATCAAGGCCGGACGTGAGCACATATTCGTATACGATAGAAATAGCCACGATTCAATACGCGACGCCATGCAGCATGCGTTATACTTCGATCGCAGCCAGTTTACCGATGAGTATATCAAGTCATGGGATGAAACGGTTCAGTACATGGCCGGGTTAGTGGGTCTTGATTTCTGAGATAGTCACTGCAATTAGACACGGTACATGATGTTTTTTTGCTTTTTTTGTATTTTACTACAATCTCTACAACTCAACTGTAGCGCAGGTTCTCATGGCCGGGTTTATTAATTATTTAGGTGCGAGACCGTTTATCGCTATAGCATTAGCGACCGCGTTCATTAACGTATTGTACCTCAATAGCTCGTTCTTCATGCTGCAGGTATACGACCGAGTGATCCCCAGCAAAAGCCTACCGACGCTCATCGTCCTCAGCATACTAGCCTTGACGCTTTATGTGTTCCAGGCGCTTTTTGACATTTTAAGAAGCCGCATTCTGGCGCGCTTATCGTCGCATTTTGACCGAAAGATCGCTAGTCAAATATATCGATCGGTGGTGGTAGCCCCTGAACAGGACGCGTCCAAGGTCGATGGCCTGCAGGCACTACGAGATGCCGATCAAGTCCGTAACTTCTTGGCCGGACCGGGTCCATCGGCATTTTTCGATCTACCGTGGCTTCCAGTCTACCTGATCATCTGTTTCTTATTCCATTGGATCATAGGTCTCATAGCGGTGGGAGGAGCGCTTCTGCTAATCGGAGTTACGTTCGCTACGAACTGGGCGACGTCCGAGCCGTCACGCAAGGCGTCTGACTTCGCAGCAAGACGCTTGCTTGAACTGCACAGCTCTTACAAGAATGCAGAGGTCATCAAAGCTATGGCCATGGGCCCGAACCTTTTAGAAAGGTGGCAAGATGTCTCCGACAAGTGTCGCACGCAAAGCCAAGTCGCGAGCGACTTCATCGGTGGGTTTGGCGGCGCTTCTAAGGCCCTTAGGGCGGCACTGCAGTCTTTCGTACTCGGCGCTGGAGCTGTGTTGGTCATTAACGGGGATGCTTCAGCGGGAATAATGATAGCCAGCTCGATCTTAACTTCCAGAGCACTCTCTCCAATAGAACAAGTAATCGCAAATTGGCGTGGCATGTCTGCTGCTAGACAAAGTTGGTCACGGTTAAGGGCTACCCAAAAGCGCCTATCTTCCGATTCATCTCCGCTCCGTTTAGAGCGGCCCAAGAGATTGTTGGAGGTTGAGGCCCTTGCGGGTGGGCCACCCGGAAGCCGAATGATCACCTTCCTCGATATCAGTATCTCCCTTCGTGGCGGCGATGTATTGGGTGTTATAGGCCCGAGCGGATCTGGTAAGTCATCCCTGGTTCGGGTCATTACTGGTGTTTGGCCCAGCGCGCGAGGCACTGTGCGCTTCGATGGCGCCGCTCTGAACCAGTGGGACCCCGATCAACTGGGGCGAGACATCGGCTATTTGCCTCAGGACGTCGAGCTTTTTACTGGAACCATCGCGGAGAACATATCGCGATTCGATCCAAGAGCAACTTCCCATGAGATTATTGCGGCAGCCAAAGTAGCGGGCGTGCACGACCTGATCTTGAAACTGCCCAAGGGGTACGACACTGAGATCGGTGATGGTGGCACAGGCCTCTCAGGCGGCCAGCGGCAGCGAGTGGCTCTCGCCAGAGCACTTTATGGCGAGCCATTTTTGGTTGTCCTGGACGAACCAAACTCCAATCTAGACTCTGAAGGCGATGCCGCGTTAACTAATGCGCTTGGTGCTGTCCGGGAGCGTGGAGGCATTGCTATAATCATAGCGCACAGACCTAGCGCATTAGCGCGTGTGAACCTAGTTCTGATGATGCAGGAGGGCAGGTGTCGAGCAATAGGGCCTAAAGATGAGGTGCTCGCAAAGGTGCTCTGCGAAGTTCCAAAGGAAGATTCCACGGCGCGTGTCGGTCTTAAGGCTGTCGGCGAAGAGGCTGCAAATCGATGATTGTGTCAATGGCAGCAGCCTATGATGGTTCACTAAGGCGAAATTGCGCGGGCGTCCTCTTGCTTTCCGCGATGCTGCTAGTCGGCGTAGGCGGCTGGGCCTTTACGGCAGAGTTATCAGGTGCTGTAGTTGCCGAAGGTTCAGTAATTGTCGAGAATAACGTCAAAAAGATTCAGCATCCGACTGGAGGAGTCATAAAGAGGGTTGCTGTACTCGAAGGGGATCGGGTTGTTGCAGGACAACTTCTGGTTGAGCTTGATGGAACTGCAGTCCGTTCTAGTTTGTCCATTGTTGAGAGCACCCTAGCGCAACTCTACATCCGGCGAGCGCGTTTAGATGCTGAGCTTCGAAGTGAGCAATCGTACGATGTTCCCCAAGAGGCGGTTCGCCTCATTTCAAGTGAGGCATTGGCAAGAGTGGCAGAGGGCGAGAAAAAGCTATTTGTCAGTCGTATCGAGGCCGCCAAAGGCATGCGCGATCAGCTAGCTTCCAGGAAGAAACAGTTAAGGCAGGAAGCCGAGGGCCTTCGTGCACAGATAAGTGCTTTAAATGATCAGCTAGAGATTGTCGGACGCGATGTGGAAAACAGTCAGCGACTTTTGAAGCAGGGTTTGATCCTCAATCAGCGGTACGACGCTATTAGGCGAGATCAGTTCGAACTTATGGGTGAACGGGGTGCTCGCATGGCTTCTCTTGCGCAAACTGATGGCAAGGCGAGTGAAATTGATTTACAAATGCTTCAACTTGAACAAGACAAGCGCACTGAGGTTTCCAAAGACCTGACTGACATAGAAGCTAAGATATCAGAATACGAGGATCGGCGGATAGCCTCAACTGACCAATTGAGGCGCCTCGAAGTGAAATCCCCAGTAGCGGGGCGAGTCTATCAGTTGGCCGTCCATACTGTTGACGCAGTTGTCAGCCCCGCAGACACGCTGATGATTGTTGTTCCTGAAGCCGATAATCTTCTCATAGAGGCTCGGGTGGCTCCAAAAGACATTGACCAGATTCATGTTGGCCAGAAGGTCACCATGAGGTTTACAGCTTTTAATCAACAAACCACACCCGAAGTGGAAGCAACTGTCGTAAATGTCGCACCGGACTTGATTGTAGATAGCAGAACGGGTGTAAGCTACTACCCCATTAGGACCAAACCTTTACCAGAAAGCCTCACGCGGCTCGGCCCTTCGCATCTTTACCCAGGCATGCCCGTAGAGGTTTTCTTGAAAACAGGCGAAAGGACAGCAATTTCATACCTCATCAAACCCATCGCAGATCAGATAAGGCGGTCGATGCGTGAGGAATGACTGCTTTCGGGCTAAGATTTAGTTTTGCAAGGTTCTTGGCGGCTTTTCAGGCCGGAAAGTGAGGTGTCGGCGAGGAGTGCCAAGCATTCTCTGGTGCAATCGTCAACCGTCAGCACCCGGAACCTGCGGCCCTTGGTGAGTTGATCCGATACGAAGTCGAGGGACCAGCGATCATTGGCGGCAAGCGGGATCAGTATCTGTGCTCGGGTGCCGACTGCTCGTTTCCGCCCGCCACGCTTGCGCACCGTCAGCTTCTCTTCCCGATAGAGTTGAGAGAGCCGCTTGTGGTTCACAAGGTGACCTTCACGTCTGAGCAGCACATGAAGGCATCGATATGCAGAACGGCGCCGTTCATGCGCCAGCACCTTCATCCGCTCGCAAGGGTCATGATCATCGCCGCGCCTGGTTTCGTAACGGTGACCTGCCACTGAATTTTCATCCGGCGGAAACGCGTAGCCTTCATCTTGCGCAGCGTTGGAGCCGGTTGCGGCGATGAACTCGGCATAGTCTGCCGGGGTTTGATATCCGAGCGACGAGTGTGGCCGGAAATGATTGTAATCGTTGGT
>Ga0308171_1002464_pt1 | contig 19411 bp, 18 predicted proteins | sample PhyGR1_FD_202135 | JGI IMG/M metagenome (GOLD analysis project Ga0308171, IMG submission 202135) | Phyllosphere microbial communities from UC Gill Tract Community Farm, Albany, California, United States - DLSLSG.R1 | ecosystem: Host-associated > Plants > Phyllosphere > Unclassified | place: USA... | reverse complement strand
CCGCTGCCGGTCTCGCTGACCATCGGCGACGAAGTTCTGATCGAAGGAACGGGCGCCTACACGACCACCTATTCGGCGGTCGCTTTCAACGGCTTCGAGCCCTTGAAGGCCTATGTGATCTAAACCCGTCTCAGGGTTTTCTCGATCCAAAGCAATGTGATCTGCGCGAGACGCCACCCGTTGGGGCGGATGGCGTTCTCCCGGATCTTCCCGTTCCGGCCCGGCTGACGCCCGGGCCTGGCGCACACCCTGCTTGCCAATCCTCTGTCCAGTCGAGGGATAAGCTTGCGGCGCGCGCCGGGCCGGAACGGTTCATTCCTTGTCGTTGCAAGATGGTTGCGCGACATGTTTCTGGCAGGTGCCGCTTTCGTGGGCGGCTTGGTAACGGGAGGCCGGGATGGCCGCTGTTCTCAATTCGGTTCGTGCATTCTTCACGCCGCAGACATTCTTCATCGAGACCGAAAACGCCGGCGACATCGTCGCGCGCGAAAACCTGCTGGACCGCGCCATGGGTCCTGGCCGCCGCCGCAAGTCGTCGGAAAAGCTCCGCGCCGGTCGCGTGCCGGCCGAAGGCCTGGCGCTGGTTGCGCGCGATCAGGACGGCCATGTCATCGGCACGGTGCGCCTGTGGAATGTCGAAGCCGGTGTGACCCGCGAAGGCCGCCCGGTCGCAGCGCTGCTGCTCGGCCCGCTTGCCGTCGATGCCGCGCATGAGGGCAAGGGCATCGGCTCGGCGCTGATGCGCGCTGCCATTTCCGAAGCAACGCGGCGCGAGCACGGCGCGATCCTGCTCGTCGGCGATGCGGCATATTACGAGCGCTTCGGCTTCTTCGCGACGAAGACCCAGCACCTCGTCATGCCCGGCCCCTTCGAGCGCAACCGCTTTCTGGCGCTGGAGCTGAAGCCCGGCTGGCTGGATGGCGTGGCCGGCATGCTGGCTGCGAGCGGTCGTCGGTTTTCCTGAGGGCGGGCGAGCCCTTGGGGTTTGAGATGTGAATTGAGAGAGCCGTTCCAATGCTGGAGCGGCTTTTTCGTTTTCGGATGGGGGTCTGCTACTCCTCATCCCTCATTCCTGTGCTTGTCACAGGAATCCAGTCAGACCAAGTCTTTGGTCTGAAAGGACCTTTCTCGCCGCGCAGACGCGCGTCGGCTGGATTCCTGTGACAAGCACAGGAATGAGGGTGGATGAGAAAGCCTCACCAAACGAGCACTCTCTCACTAGAGCGCCGTGCGTCTTTTTAGACGCACAAAGGACGCTCTATCTTCTTTCAATCTACGCATCGTGCTTTCCGAAATCGGATACGATTTTCGGAAAGCACGACGCTGTAAGCGAAGAGCAGGGGATCAAGGCCGAGGATGGCCACGGAGAGGTTTGGGCCGGCGCTGAGTGGCGTCAGCGTGCTGGCCCGTCCTTACAGTCCATCACGGAACGATCGGAATCCAGATCTCCACCTCGCCGCGACCGGTGCGGCCGTCGAAGCGGTGGTCGTAGCGCTCAAAATCCGGTGCGTTCGCGCTTTCAAGTCCTGCGTCCGGCAGTGCCTTGTTCCAGATCGTATAGACCGTCTTGCCGATATCCGAGATATGGCCGCTATGGGTGAAGACGGCGTAGGTCTGCGCGGGGATGTCGATATGCTCCATTCCGGGTGTCGCGCCGGTCGCCTCGATGCCGGCAATGTAGCGGAAGTTGCCGGCGCCATCGGCCATGCAGCAGACGCCGTAGGCGGGCCCCGGCACAGGGTTCTGCACGTCTGCCTCGCGCGCCATGAAGGATCCCCAGAGTGTCGGGATTTCGCCCGTCTTGTCGAAGGCGCAATCGACGCCAAGACCGACAACGCGGAAGGCTGCACGGTCTTCTCTGCGGGGTGCCGCAAGCGGAACAATCATGTCCTTGTTCATTTCAAAAGGCTCCATGAGATTGAGGGTTGTGATGGACTGCTCGCCTCTCAGCCTGCTTGGCGGTGTGCCGAAATAGCTGGCGAAGGCGCGTGTGAAGGCTTCGTGGGAGCCATATCCGGCATCCAGCGCAATGGCGATGATGCTCTCCTGGCCGTCGGCGATGGCCCGTGCCGCGAGCGATAGCTTGCGTGCGCGGGCATAGGCCATGATCGACATGCCCGTGGCGAGTTGAAAGACCCGGCACATGTGATGAAGATTGACGGCACAACGCCTGGATAGAGACGGCAGCGAGAGGTCGGATTTGAGGTCCGTCTCGATCTGCCAGATCAGTCTTTCCAGAACGGCCATGGGCTCTCCCCTGCTTCACGCCTTACCTTTTCCGCATCGGAGGGCGTTGCGCTTGATCGCATTTGACTTTGCGAGGGGGCAGGGAGCAAGAGGGGCTTGGGGACAAATGCATGAAGCGCGCCACGATCTTTCAGACCGCTGTGCGCTTCAGGTCTTTCGCCCGGTTCGGTTGTAAGCGCCGATCAGGCGGCGTGGCGCATGGCAGCCTGTTCGTTGCCGCCGATGTGGAAGCGGCCTGCGAGCGTGGCCAGCGCATGGGCTGCTTCGGCAAGATTCTGGGTGGCGGCGTTGGTTTCTTCCACCATCGCGGCGTTGTGCTGGGTCATCTGGTCCAGCGTGTTGACGCTGGTGTTGATTTCCGAAAGCCCGACTGATTGTTCGCGGGCGGCTGTCGCGATGCTGTCGATATTGAGATCGATGCGCGAGACGACCGCCTCGATTTCCGCCAGAACCGCACCCGTCGATTGCACGAGATCCACCCCGCCCGTGACTTCCTGTCCGGATCGGGCAACGAGCTGCTTGATCTCGTTGGCGGCGGCGGCAGAGCGCTGGGCCAGTTCGCGCACTTCCTGGGCAACCACGGCAAAGCCCTTTCCGGCTTCACCGGCACGGGCGGCTTCGACGCCGGCATTCAGCGCCAGAAGGTTGGTCTGGAAGGCAATGTTCTCGATCGTGCCGATGATCGAGCCAATTTCACCCGACGCGGTCTCGATGCGGTGCATGGCGGAAATGGCTTTGCCGACGACGGCGGACGACTGGACGGCGGCGGTGCGGGCATCCTTCACCAGATTGCGGGTGTCTTCGATGCGCGCAACCGAAGCCTTGCCGGTGGAGGTGACCTGTTCGAGGGCGGCGGCCGTCTCTTCCAGTGCGGCGGCCTGCTGTTCGGTGCGGCGCGCCAGATTGTCGGCGCCGCCGCGCAGGTCCTGGCCCTGGCGGTTCAGGTGATCTGTTTCCGACAGCACGTCCCGAAGCGTCAGGCGCAGGGTGGAAATCGATTCGTTGAAATTCTTTCTCAGCGTTTCGAAGCGCGGATGGAAAGGTTGATCGAGGCTGCGGCTCAGATCGCCGATAGCAAGCTGGCTCAAGCCGCCGCCGAGCTGCTCCACGGCAAAGCGAAGCGCATCCGCATCAGCCAGGCGTTCACGCTCGCGCTGCTGGCGTTCGCGATCGCTCAACTGGCGCGCATCCTCGGCTTCGGTTTCCAGCTGTCGCTTGGCAAGGCCGGCATCACGGAAGATCGCAAGTGCCTTTGCCATGGCGCCGATCTCGTCCTGGCGGGCAAGATGCGGCGGTTCGTCCTTCAGATCGCCATCGGCCATTTTCGTCATGGCATTGGTCATGTCGTTCAGCGGACGAATGGCGCGACGTCTGGTGAAGAGGGTGGAGGCGATGCACAGCAGAATGAGAAAGATACCGAGGCCATAGCTTGCGCCCTGCAGCAGGCCCGTCTGCGAAGCGGCATAGGCTTCCTTCTCCTTGCCGAAGACATTGCCCATTTCCACCAGTTCGTTGACGGCGGCCTCATGGCGGTGGAACTTGATCCGCAGGGCGCTTAAGGAAGCGAGGATGGCATTGCGATCATTGGCCTGGAGGGCGGGGAGCGTGACACCCTGCATTTCGCGCCAGAAATCATCACCCTTGACCAGCACATCGTCCAGCAGCTTGGTCTTCAAGACGTCAGGAAGTCTCGTCGTTTTCCAATAGGCGCGGCGCTCTTCATACTGCTCTTTCAGAACCTTCATGCGCGGTGCGTTGACGGCCAGCGTATCGGGATGCAGCGTGCTCTCATTGGCAAGCGCATAGCTTTCGATGACGTAGAGCGGGGGCGGCAGGATATCGGCAATCAGGTCCTTGCTGTAGATGATATCCTCATAGATCGGACCGTTGACCTTCAGCCGGTTCAGCGCACCGGCGCCGGTCACAAGCGTCACGAGAACCCCGGCAATCAGGGCGATCCCCGTTGCAGTCACCGCCGCCGAAATCGAAATCCGCATCCCTGTCGTCCTCCAGCCCAGGCTGACCGGGTGCGGCGCGCGAGGGACATTTCTCTGTGATGCGATAGACTTAGGGGGAATAAGTATAGATTGAATTAATTATAGTTAATAAGCATTATATGTTTTAGGCGCATTGAATTCATTGCAATTTTCTGTTGCGCGGGGCGCAAATCCATCGGTGCCCACACCAAGAAAAAGCACGCTTTTCCCGGATTTGATCCACCTCAAATACCTCACCAGTACAACCGGATAGGGATGAGGCGAACACCTATGCCGCTCCGTTCTGGCGGACAAACGCTGCAGGCAGCGGGCGAAAAGCGTGTTCAATGATCTGATCAAGGAGAGAAAACGTGTTTGCGACCGTCCGAAAAGCTACCCTTCCACTTGCCACCCTGTGCGGCGTCCTGCCCGGCGCCGTTTGTGCGGCGGATCTGGCACAAGTTGCACCGGCCCCCACGGCGGAAGAGGCCATTGCTGCGGCAAGCCCATGGATGATCCGCGTTCGTGCGCTCGGTGTCCTGACCCATGACAGTGGCACAATCAATGGTGTGCCGGGTGCTGGGCTCTCCTATTCGGACACGGTGATCCCCGAACTCGACATCAGCTACTTCTTCACCGACAACATTGCCGCCGAACTCATTCTCGGCACGACCTTTTCCAGGATCAACACGACAGGCGCGCTCGGCGAAATCGATGTCGGCAAGACCTGGCTTCTGCCGCCGACGTTGACGCTTCAATATCACTTCACCGATTTCGGCGCCTTCAAGCCCTATGTGGGTGCGGGCGTGAACTACTCTCTCTTCTATCACCAGAGCAAAAAGCCGGGCTTCAGCAATCTCGACGTCAAGAACGACTTCGGCGCAGCACTTCAGGTGGGCTTCGACTACATGGTGACGAAGAATTGGGGCGTGAACTTCGACGTGAAGAAGATTTTTCTCGATACTAAATGGACGGCGACAAGCGACGCTTTCGGTGACATCAGCGGCAAGGCGAAGATTGATCCATGGCTGGTGGGTGCGGGTGTGACCTATCGGTTCTGAGGCCTGGAAGGGCTGGGGTGCCGCGCAAGTTCTGCGGCGCCCCTTCGTCATTCGCGCTCCCGGCCAGACCCAAATTGACCGTTCCTCACAAATCCGCTAAACACTGCGGCAGGTTGAGAGTGCCTGCCGTCCGCGAGCATCCATGCTTTGGTGAAACTCTCTGTCAAACCTCCGATACGGTCATTCCTTTTTCAGGCATGCAGACGGTGGCAATGCGGACCCCTCCTCGACACAGCATGCCGATGCAGGAGAACCGCCATGCGGAACACGACACCACCTCTACCCAGTCTCGATACGCTGAAGGATCAGGCGAAGCGTCTTCGCGCTGGCCTTGCTGACGAAGGCACGGCCATCGGCCATTCACGTGCGCTGGAACTGATCGCGGCGCAATATGGCTACCGCGACTGGAACACGCTGCATGCGGCCGTCGGCAATCGCCCGCCCTTCAATCCCTATATGCTCGGCTCACGGGTCAGCGGCTACTATCTCGGCCAGCCTTTCACCGGTGCAATCCTTGGCGTGCAGTCGCTTGGCGGCGATCCGGAGCGCTATCGTCTGACGATGCATTTCGACGATCCGGTGGATGTCGTCACCTTCGACAGCTTCTCGGCCTTTCGCCAGCGGGTTCATTGCAATGTGGATGCGAGCGGTCGCACCACGGAGCGGACCTCCGATGGGCGAGCGCAGGTCGAGCTCACCTGGTAAAAGCGCAGGCGGGCGCATCTGGCGCTGATCTCAGCACCGGATGCGCCATTGCCGCAGGCATCTCGCTTTTAAGCGGAAATATCGACGATGCCGCAATCGCCAGCCTCTGAAGCGAAGGCGAGCAGCTTGCCGGTGGCGCTCCAGGAGAGGCCGGAGATCGCGCCCTTGCCCGGGCGGCGCAGCAGCGCTTCCTTGCCGTCGGCCATGCGCACGCCGAGGATCATGCCATCGATGAAGCCGATGGCGAGCACGTCGTCGCTGGGGTGGAAGGCCACCTGCGTGGCCATGATGTTGCCGCGGGTGCCGAGTTCTTCCGGCGGCTTGCCCATCGGGCCATCCTTGCCGGAGAAGGGCCAGACGATGGCGGCCGGGGCGCCGGACGAGGCAAGACATTTGCCCTTGGGCGACCAGGAGAGCGATTTGACCTTGGCCGGATAGCCGGTCATGCGCATATGGCGGGCGTCGGCACCTTTCGGCGCATCGAGCTTCCATCCATGCAGCGCATTTTCCTGCATGGTGGTGACAAGGAAGCGGCCATCGGGGGAGTAGGTGACGCCGGTATGGGCGCCCTTCCATTCCAGATCGACCGGATCGCCGGCGGTCGCGACCCAGTGCAGCGTCACGCCATTGTAGCGGGCCGCGGCGATACGAAGGCCCTTGGGCGCAAAGGCAATCGCCTCGACCGTGCGCTCTTCCTTGAATTCCTTGGTGGTGCCGTCCGCAAGCCGGACAAAGCTTGATTTTCCAACGGCATAGGCCACGGCATTTTGCGGGCCACCTGCCACCACGCTGATCCACTTGCGCGGCACATGGGCGATTTCGGTCACCGCGCCATCATGACCGATGCGCAGCACCTTGCCGTCTTCGCCGCCTGTCAGGAGCGTTGCGCTATAGGGATCGCGAATGCAGGTGAGCAGGCCTTCATGGGCCTGCGTCACCTTTTCCCCGCCATCGAGACGGTGAATGGTACCGGCGGCAGTGGCAAACAGCGGGATATCGCCCAGAAAATGCGCCGCGACGACGTGGCCTTCAAGGTCAAGAGGAGCAACGGTTGGCATGGGCGATGAGTCTTTCGTCTGTATGGGTTTTGGCTGCGGTATGGGGTGGTTTGTTTTCGTCCAACCTGTGCGGCGTGGATCCTCGGGTCACCCTCGGGCTTGACCCTAGGGCCGAGGATGACGCGCAGGAGAGGGCGGAGCCCAAGCTTCCCTTGGTCGGCCCAGGTGGAACTGGACCGGCCCGGAAGAGGGATGCTTACGCCTTCGCTTCGCAAGCGTGGAAGCTGGCTTCCAGTTTTTCGCGGTCGAGTTCGCGGCCGATGAAGACGAGGCGGCTTTCGCGCTTTTCGCCGTCCTTCCAAGGACGCTGGTGATCGCCCTCGATGATCATGTGCACGCCCTGCACCACGTAACGCTCGGCGTCGCCCTTGAAGGCGATGATGCCCTTGAGGCGCAGAATGTTCGGGCCATCGGTCTGCGTCACCTTCTGGATCCAGGGGAAGAAGCGCTCCGGGTTCATCTCGCCGCCGCGCAGCGAAATGGACTGAACCGTCACGTCATGGATGGGAGACGGCGCCGCATGATCATGGTCGTGATGATGGTGATCATGGTCATGCCCATGGTCATGATGGTGGTGATCGTGGCCGTGATGGTCGTGATCATGCCCATCATGGTGGTGGTGGTGGTGATCGCAATCCGGGCCGCAGGCATGGTCTTCATGGCCGTGCTCGAGGAAGTGCGGATCGTTTTCCAGCGCACGCTCCAGGTTGAAGGCACCCTGATCCAGCACGCGGGCAAGATCGACGCCGGAGCGTTCGGTCTTGTAGATGCGGGCGGACGGGTTGATGGCGCGCACGATGTCCTCGATACGGGCCAGCTCTTCCTTGGTGACGAGGTCGCTCTTGTTGATGACGACGACATCGGCAAAGGCGATCTGGTCTTCGGCCTCGCGGCTGTCCTTCAGGCGCAGCGGCAGGTGCTTGGCATCGACCAGTGCGACAACGGCGTCGAGCTCGGTTTTGGCGCGCACATCATCATCCATGAAGAAGGTCTGGGCAACGGGAACAGGATCGGCAAGGCCGGTGGTTTCGACGATGATGCCATCGAAGCGGCCAGGACGGCGCATCAGGCCTTCCACGACGCGGATGAGGTCACCGCGCACCGTGCAGCAGATGCAGCCATTGTTCATCTCGTAGATCTCCTCGTCGGATTCCACGATCAGGTCGTTGTCGATGCCGATTTCGCCGAACTCGTTGACGATGACCGCATATTTCTTGCCGTGGTTCTCGGTCAGGATGCGATTGAGCAAGGTGGTCTTGCCGGCACCCAGATAGCCGGTCAGCACGGTGACGGGAATGGGCTTTGCAGCAGCAGCGGTGTTTGCTTCGGTCATTGTTTCGGTCATGGGAAACCTCGATATGCGGCGGGGTGCCGCGACAGACAAAAATGTTGCCGTTCATATAGGCTTGCGAAGAAGGCAGTTCAAAGAAATTCTGTTCAAGAATTTTGATGATGGGGCCTCAAGACCGATCGAAGTCGCTCACATCGAAGGCGCGCACGTCTTCCAGAAGCGCAATCAAACCGCGCACCGAGTGGGCGATGATCTGTTCGCCCTTTTCGGCGGTGGCGGCGGCCGCGTTTCCGGCGACGCCCAATGAGTTCAGGTCGCTCATCATCCAGCCGAAGGCGTGTGGGCCATAGGCGCGAAGGTGGGCAAAGCGGCTCGCAAATTCGCTTTGGCGGGAGGAAAAGCTCGCTGCCTTATCCATAGCGACTTCATCCGGGTTGAGCGCCAGCATGACCGACGTTTCAATATCGCCGCCGTGAATATCGATCGCCTTGTCGTCCGGCGCAATCAGCCCTTCGGGCAGGCCAAAGCGTGTCCAGCTGGTGGCTACCGCCAGCATGTTGAAGCGCTTGCGCGCCTCGGTGGCGACGATCGTCATCAGCGGCGCGTTGCCGCCATGGGCGTTCAGCATGACGAATTTGCGGATGCCCTTCTCATGCTGGGCGCGGGCGATCTGCAGCCAGTGATTGACCGCCTCATCGAAGGCGAGCGTCTTGGTGCCGGCCACATCCATATGCTCGATGGAGTAGCCGACCGGCTCTACAGGTAAGAAGGTGACGGGGAAGTCTTGCGGCAGGGCTGCCTTCAGGCGCGCGACGATGCCTTTGGCAATCAGCGTATCGGTCTCGAAGGGCAGATGCGGGCCATGCTGTTCATGTGCGCCGAGCGGCAGAACTGCGATTATCTCCGAGGGTTGAAATCCGGCTGTTATCGTTTCGTCGTCAAATTGCGTGTATGTGTTTGGCATATGGCGATCCGCGCCTGTATTCGTTAGAAGTTACAATATCATATAGTCGTTTCGCGATCTGGCAAAAGGCACGGGCTGAATGAGCAAGGACAAGGCCTCGAAAAAGGACAAGGCGTCCAAGAAGGACAAGTCGCAGAAGAAGAAGGATATTGCCTTCAGCCCGGAAGAGCTGGCGCAATCCATCACGCAGGCCGCACGCTCCATGCGCACGGCGCTCAGCCACAATCTTGCGACGAGCGGCCTTTATGCGGGCCAGGATGGCGTAATCCTGGCGCTCGCCCAGGAAGGCAGCATGACGCCCGGCCAGATTGCCCAGAAGCTTGGCGTCAAGGCGCCGACCATGACCCGCACCATCGGTCGCATGGAAGCGCAGGGCTTTGTCGAGCGCAGTGCAGGCGAAGGCGACGGCCGCCTGACCATGGTGAAGCTCACCGAAGCCGGCCAGAAAAGCGTTGATCACATCAACACATCGCTTGCGGCCTGCGGTGCGCGCGCGGTGGAGGGATTGTCCGCCAAAGACGTGAAAAACGTCGTCAAACTCTTGCGTGCCATCGACGCCAACCTGCAGTCCCTCGATTTAATCGATTAAAAATTTGAAGTGAAAGCTTTCAACAGTTCGCAAAACCCTTAAACCAGTTGCGCGTGTTGTTTAAATTGTTTAATCACAATTTAAACGTTGCGGGGATGCGACGCGCGATCTCGGGGAGGGGACATGGCGCAGAAGGTGAAGCTTTCCACGATTGCCGAGAGCCTGGGGCTTTCGACGGCAACCATTTCCTTAGCGCTGCGTGACAGCCCGTTGGTGGCATCCGATACCCGCGAGAAGATCAAGGATCAGGCCCGCGCACTGGGCTATATCTATAATCGCCGCGCTGCCAGCCTTCGCACATCCCGCTCCGGCATTATCGGTGTCGTCTTTCACGACGTGATGAACCCCTTCTATGGCGAAATTCTCAAGGCCATCGAAAGCGAACTCGATCGCAGCCGCCAGACCTTCATTCTGTCCAACCATTACGACTCGGTGGAAAAGCAGCGCACCTTTCTGGAAACGCTGCTGCAGCTTGGCAGCGACGGCGTGATCATGTCTCCGGCGATCGGCACGCCGACGGAAGATCTGAAGCTTGCGGAAGAAAACGGCATGCCGGCCATTCTGGTGGCGCGCTCCATGGACGGCGTCGACATGCCGACCTTCCGTGGCGACGACAGCTATGGCATCTCGCTTGCCACCAACCACCTGATCAGCCTTGGCCACCGCACCATCGCCATGGTGGGGGGTACCGACCAGACGTCCACCGGGCGCGACCGCTATCAGGGCTATGTGAATGCGCTGCGCAAGGCCGGTATCGAGGTCGATCCGAACCTGCGCATTCCCGGTGCCCGCTCCAAGCAGGGCGGCTTCGAGGCAGCGGTGAATTTTTTGTCCTTGCCGCAGAAACCGACAGCCGCCGTCTGCTGGAACGACCTCGTCGCCATCGGCTTGATGAACGGCGTTTCACGCGCAGGCTTCGTGCCGGGCAAGGATATTTCCGTCACCGGCTATGACGATCTGGAAGAAGCGTCGATTTCCACGCCGTCGCTGACGACCGTGTCCAACGGTCAGGCGGAAGTGGGGCGGCTTGCGGCCCGGGCGTTGCTCGACAGGCTGGCCGGCAGCCATGAACCGGACGGCATTCACCTGATCAAGCCGGAAATGCGCATCCGCCAATCCACCGGGCCGTGCATTCCGCGCCAGTAATACACGACAGTACCAATCTCGTCTTTTCGCGGGTTTCGGTTTCGTCTCGCATCGGTTAGCTTTGCCTTCCGCATCACGGAGCGGTCCCGCCGCTTCGACATTTTTTGCATTTCCGGGTCTTGAGAGCGACTGGCTCTCCTCTCTGGAAATGCGTCTGCAGGAGGAATGACCGCCCATGTCCGATCAAAAACCCGTCGTTCTCGTTCCGGGAAAAATTCATCCGCGCGTACTGGAGCGCTTCCAAGGCAAGGTGGAGGTGGTGACCGCACCTGTGGGGGCAAAGCCTGCCATCTCCGCCGAGGTGGCGGAGCGCGTTCGCGCCGTCGCCGTCTCCGGCAGCGTCAATGCGGACTGGATCGATGGATTGCCGAACCTTGAGATCATCTCCAATTTCGGTGTGGGCTATGACGGCGTCGATGCCAAGCATGCGGCCAAGCGCGGCATCATCGTCACCAACACGCCGGATGTGTTGAATGACGAAGTGGCCGATACGACGATTGCGCTTCTGATCAACACGGTGCGCCGCCTCTATCAGGCCGAGAGCTATCTGCGTGATGGCAACTGGGTGAAAGAGGGGCCGTTTGCGCTCTCGCCCTTTTCGCTGCGCGGCCGCAAGGTCGGCCTCTTCGGCATGGGCCGCATCGGCCAGGAAATCGCCAAGCGCCTCGAGCCCTTCAAGGTGGAGATCGGCTATCACACGCGCAGCAAGCGCGACGAGCTTTCCTACACATATTACGCCTCGCTGAAGGACATGGCGAGCGCGGTCGATATTCTGATCTGCATCGTGCCCGGCACGCCGGAAACCCACAAGGCCATCAATAGCGAGATCTTCTCCGCACTTGGCTCGAACGGCATCTTCATCAATGTCGGCCGTGGCTCGAGTGTGGATGAGGATGCGCTGATCAAGGCGCTTGAAGACGGCACGCTTGGTGGCGCGGGTCTCGATGTGTTCTATTCGGAGCCGAATGTGCCTGAAGCGCTGCTGGCCTTCGACAATGTTTCGCTCTTGCCGCACGTTGCCTCCGCCTCGGTGCCGACGCGCAATGCCATGGCGGATCTGGTGGCGGACAATATCCTCGGCTGGTTTGCGGAGCGGAAGGTGCTGACGCCGGTGCCGGAAACACCTGTGAAGGGATAACCGAAAAAGAGAACGAGGCGCTTTACGCCTTGCTCGCCTGATACTCTCGCACCGCCTTGCCGAAGGCTTCGAACAGCGCCCGGGAAGGGCCATCGGTTTCGGCCCAATATTCCGGATGCCATTGGACGCCGATAGCAAAGCCCTTGGCGTCGATGACGGAGACGGCCTCGATGGTGCCGTCTTCGGCGGTCGCTTCCACCTGTAGTCTTGGCGCGGTCTCGGCAATCGCCTGGCGGTGGACCGAGTTGATCTGGATTTCGCCGGACAGGCCAAGATGCTCCGCAATGCAGGAGCCTTCGCGCACATGCACGGGCTGGCGTATGCTGAACATCACGTCGCGCTCGGTGGTCTCCGGCTTGCGGTGGTCCCAGCGGCCCGGCAGTTCCTGAATTTCGCTGGCGAGCGTGCCGCCAAGGGCCACGTTCAACTCCTGAATGCCGCGGCAGATGGCGAGCATCGGAATGCCGCGATCTATTGCGCGGCGGATGAGTTCGAGGCTCGTCGCATCACGCCCGGCATCGAAGGGGCCATCGGCGTCGGTGGCCTGCTTGCCATAGAGTGAAGGGTGCACATTGCTGGCCGAGCCCGAGACGAGCAGGCCGTCCACCCGGTCGAGAATGGCGTCAACCTCATTGCCGGTCTCGAAGGCAGGGACGATAAGAGACATGGCGCCGGCCACCTTCAGCGCGGCGTTGAGATATTGCGTTTGCGCCGCGTGCCACTCGGCACCGTCCACCTGTTTGATATCGGCAGGGATCGCGATGATGGGCTTCGACATGATGGCTCCGAATGTGATGCGGTCTTGAAATAAAGCATGTTGCGCAAAACTGTGCAGCGGTTTTGCGATAACGACATGCGAAAAAGCAAGGGCCGAAAGTGGGTGAGCGGATCTGAAAGATCGCAACACGTTTAAGGCTGCCGTCAGTGAAGCCGAAGGGGCGGGTTCGTCAAGCATTCTCTTTGCGTAAGTGACGCAATTTATTGGTCTAAAGTATAAGACGATGCCGCTTGGACGATCGACTTTCCCATGGGGCGATCAATTTTATCGCTCCCAAGCATGTCATGAGATTTATTCTTCCACCAGCCGCTTGTCAGTTGCCATGGCCCATGCTTTTCTCAGTCGATGTCGTGTGCGTGGAGGGATGCGACACGATGACAGGTTCGTATCTGGGAGGATAATATGGATCGACGTTCATTCATCAAAAAAGGTGCGCTTGCGGGCACGGGTGCTGCGGCAGCAACCGTTCTGGCGGCACCGGCAATCGCGCAGGAAAATGCCAAGATCACATGGAGGTTGACCTCCTCGTTCCCCAAATCGCTCGATACGATCTTTGGCGGCGCGCAGGATATTTCCAACCACGTGAAGAACGCGACCGACGGCAATTTCAACATCCAGGTGTTTGCAGCGGGCGAAATCGTTCCCGGCCTGCAGGCGGCGGATGCCGTCTCCTCCGGCACGGTGGAAATGTGCCATACCTGCTCTTATTATTACGTCGGCAAGGACCCAACCTTTGCGATCGGCACCGCGATCCCCTTTGGCCTCAATGCGCGTCTGACCAACTCCTGGTTCTATGAGGGCAATGGCAACACGCTTTTGAACGAGTTCTACGCCAAGCACAAGCTCTACGGCATGATTTCCGGCAATACCGGGGTGCAGATGGGCGGCTGGTTCCGCAAGGAAATCAACACCGTGGACGATTTCAAGGGCGTGAAGATGCGTATTGCCGGTCTTGCCGGCAAGGTGGTCGAAAAGCTCGGCGTCGTGCCGCAGCAGATCGCCGGTGGCGACATTTATCCGGCGCTGGAAAAGGGCACGATCGACGCGGCCGAATGGGTCGGCCCCTATGACGATCACAAGCTCGGCTTCCAGAAGGTGGCGAAATATTACTACTACCCGGCCTTCTGGGAAGGCGGCCCGGTCATCCACTCCTTCGTCAATCTGGACAAGTGGAACGACCTGCCAAAGAACTATCAGGCCGTGCTGCAGGACGCCTGCTCGTTTGCCAACACCAACATGCTGGCGAAATACGACGCCAAGAACCCCAAGGCGATCAAGCAGATCGTCTCCGAAGGTGCAACGCTTCGTCCCTTCAGCCAGGATATTCTGGACGCCTGCTACAAGGCCGCTCTCGAAGTCTACGCGGAAATCTCTGCCGTCAACCCGGACTTCAAGAAGGTCTATGACGACCAGGTCGCCTTCAAGCGCGAAGGCTATCTGTGGATGCAGCTCGCCGAGTACACCTATGACACTTTCATGATGATACAGCAGCGCAACGGCAAGCTCTGACGTTATCCGTAGGATTGATTGAACGCCCGGATCGAAAGGTCCGGGCTTTTTCGTTTGAGCTGGATTAAGGACCGTAGCGAACGAAAATAGTCTTCAAGCCTTCCAGCCGTATCTAGGATATCTTCGGCAAATAGGCTTAACCGTAATGGACAAGGACGGAAGGGCGACAGTTTCAGAGTCTTCCGTCTCAAGTGTTTCGTATTCAAATTCATAATGCCGGAAGAGATGGGAAAGTTTTCACTCAGCAACTGCGGTCGAATAACTGTGAGTATTTAGCGGTTGTCGGTACCCCTCTCTTGCAACTTTTCTGCGATTAGGCTCCGATACTTCTAGCGATTAGGGAGGAGTCTGTGGACGGAGAAATTTGGTCAGATGACCTTCTAAATCGCGAGCGACAATATGAGTACATCTACGCATTGATCAGAAGCCGCGTCGCGAAGGATTCTGCGCGCGGATCATTTGTTGTCAACGTTGACGCCAAATGGGGACAAGGTAAGACGTTTTTTGTCGACCGAATGTATAGGAAAGTCCTCGTTGAAGGGCATCCGGCCGTGTTCATCAATGCGTGGAAATTTGACTACATCGATGATCCATACACACACGTCGTTGCCGAAATAGATCAGTACTTCACTGCACTCCTCAACAATAAAAACTCGAGTGACGATAGCGAGTTCAAAAAGACGCTAAGGACCTACTCGGATGCTGTTATAGCTAATGCTGGGAAGATTTTGTGGACGGCGTTAAAAGGCGGTGCAAAGCGGGCAAGCCGGTGGGCAATTGCTGAAGGTGCTGACGAGATTGTGGAACTTGTTGAGCAATACGCGCCGAAAAGCATTGCCGAAACGAGCGCTTCGGTTGTCGAAGACGTCGAGGCCAATGTCATAGCGGTGAACGACAAGTTCATCGATGGGTTTATTCAGAAAAGAATCCTAGATTTTGAAGAAACAAAAAAAAGCCTTGGAGATTTCCAGTTAGCATTCAAGGGCGCTCTGGAGCACATTTCGACGAAATCTAAACATCAGCTTCCAATGTTTATCTTCATTGACGAGTTGGATCGTTGTCGGCCCACATACGCCATTTCTATGCTGGAGCGTATCAAGCACCTTTTCGATATTCCGAACGTTGCCTTCGTGATTGCTACAGACACCACCTCATTAGGTGCCTCTATAAAAGCGGTCTATGGTTCAGAGTTTGATAGCCAGCATTATCTCAGCCGGTTCTTTCACCGATCTTTCAAACTGCCAACTGGATCAAATGACAACATCGTTAGGCAATACATCGAGGAACGCTCACTCAACATCGAACGTCTAACTCTGCCAGGGAAGAAGAGAGGCGTCGATGCTATCTCGCTCTTTGTATCGAAGACTGCAAATATCTATGATCTTAGCGTTCGACAGATCAAGCAAACACTTAGGACGCTTGACGACATTATCGACGCCACGGATCCAACTTTCAAATTGGAACTTGTATACCTTTACACGTTGATCTGTGAGTTTGCCGTAGAGGGCAGGGTTCGACATCTAACGGAAATGAGGCTTGGCGAGAGGGCCTCCCTCTCGCAGACCGATTGGACTTATGAGGATATGCAAGGGAACCAGTCCTACCAGCTGCTATTCCAAAAAATCTACGATACGAGATCCATTTGCCTTGACGACGCGCTTCAAAAATATCAGCGGGAGAGAGACGCGGGGGTGGGAGCGTATGCGCACTATCTTTGGGAATTTCTGCGAGCCGAAATTATCGCAAAAAAAGAAGCAGACCGGAGCGGTTTGACCGAGTTCGCCTCCTATGAGTGGCTTGTCACGCACGCTTATAACTCGGCGATTGAGTATTAGTTAGTTGGCCTAACGCCGTGCTTGTCAGGCCGGGTTTCTCCGCGATTAGGGTTTTTCAAGGGCAGATGATCTTATACTATTACACTTCACAGCGACACGGTCTCGCTTCCATACGCGACAAGAGGATAAAGGTATCTAAGTTTAGCGAACTGAATGACCCATTCGACTTCCTTGGGATCGCGACAGATAAGAAAGAAGAGCGCGAGCAAGTTAAAAGGATGCGCGGCAAGCTTGACCGAGTGACTGGCCTTATATGTATGAGTGAGGTGTGGAACGAGCCGCTTCTGTGGGGGCATTATGCCGACAAGCACAAAGGTGTGTGCTTGGCTTTCGAAGTAAAAGCTTCGAAATGGGACAAGGTTGAATATGTCGATGAGCGTCCACGTCTCAGCGACTACGGTGTTAATAGCGTCGCCCAATTGAGCGCAGCGAATTACAGAGATATTTCCAGAAAGAAATTCAAAAGCTGGTCCTACGAGAAGGAGTGGCGGTACTTCTTAAGTTTTAGGAAACCCGACTTTGTCGAAGGCCATCATTTTTTGGAGTTCGACGATAGCCTGAAGCTAATTGGCATTCTGTTCGGCGAACGGTCAACGGTCACTAAGTCCCAGATAAACGCTGTGACCGACAGCCATCCAGGCATCAAGATTGGTTTTACACGCGCAGCGTTTAGCCGGTTCGCTGTCATTCTCAACAGAATGCGGTCGCAAGTGATGGTTCCAAAGGCGAATAGGATCAAATTGCCCAAGATTGGTAGTGCAGAATGAAGTCAATCAATCTGCTGTCGACATTCATCTTACATCTTATCTTAGTGACTTTGCGCGCAGGTTCTTTCGCTGTTTCCGCGACTTTCCACTACCCCAACGAGGACAATTTCGTAGCTGCGGAAAAGGTAGGGCGGTAGCCCTACCTTCAAATCTAAACATGTCGAAGCATCCAGGTGATTGTCCACATCAAGGATTGATCTTCGGCGGTTCGTTGAGGTTCGGCATGCCGGGCAGGCCGTTGCCGCCGCCCTGGCCGGGTGCGCCGTCCATGGGGGGTAGGCCGAAGTTGGGCATGGTGTTGCCGCCCTGATTGCCGAAGGCGGGGACCTCGATCTTGATGGTGTTGAGATCGACCTCCGGGGTCTTGTCCAGCCAGTAGGTGACGGATTCCGGCCAGAAGATGACGATGGCGACGAGGATGAGCTGCATGCCGAGCCACGGGATTGCGCCCATGTAAATATCCGAGGTCTTGACCGTACGCGGTGCGATGGAGCGCAGGTAGAAGAGCGCAAAGCCGAAGGGCGGATGCATGAAGCTCGTCTGCATGTTGATGCACAGCAGCACGCCGAACCAGATCAGATCGATGCCGAGCGACTGGGCGATCGGTGCCAGCATCGGCACGACGATGAAGGCGATCTCGAAGAAATCGAGGAAGAAGGCGAGGAAGAAGATGAAGATGTTGACGAAGATCAGGAAGCCGATCGGGCCGCCTGGAATGCCCGACAGCATGTGCTCGATCCACAGCGAGCCATCCATGCCCTGAAACACCAGCGAGAAGCAGGTGGCGCCGACCAGAATGAAGACCACCATGGATGTGATATGCATGGTGGAATGCATGCCCTGCTTGACCAGATCCCAGGTCAGGCGACGGTGGGCTGCGGCAAGCGCCATGGCACCGACGACGCCAAGTGCGCCGGCTTCCGTCGGCGTTGCGAGGCCGAGGAAGATCGTGCCAAGCACGAGGAAGATCAGCACGATGGACGGGATCATGCCGCCCAGCACCTTCAGCACCAGCGCCCTGTTCAGCTCTCCACGGGCATCCGGCGGCAGTGCGGGAACATCCTTCGGCCGGAAGACCGAAAGAAAAAGAATGAAGAGCATGAAGATCGCGACCTGCAGGAAGGACGGGCCGATGGCGCCGAGATACATGTCGCCGACGGAGCGGCCGAGCTGGTCGGCGAGAACGATGAGAACGAGAGAGGGCGGAATGACCTGCGTGATGGTGCCGGACGCGGCAATCACGCCCGTGGCGACGCGCGGGTTATAGCCGTATTTCAGCATGATCGGCAGCGAGATGACGCCCATGGTGATGACGGACGCTGCCACGGTGCCGGTGATCGCGCCGAGAATGGCGCCGACCAGAATGACCGCATAGGCAAGGCCGCCGGGGATCGCGCCGAAGAGCTTGCCCGTGCCCTCCAGCAAATCCTCCGCAAGGCCGCACCGTTCCAGGATTGCCCCCATGAAGGTGAAGAAGGGAATGGCGAGCAGCAGATCGTTGGAGATGATGCCGAAGATGCGCAGCGGCAGCGCCTGCATGAAGGCGGGCGAGAAATGCTCGGTGAAGATGCCGATGACGCCGAACAGAAGACCGACGCTGGCGAGTGAGAAAGCGACCGGAAAGCCGTAGAGCATGAAGATGATCATGCCCAGGAACATGGCCGGCGGAAGAATACCGTATTCGAACATCAGAATATCCTTGAAATGGCGCCGGCGTTACTGGAGCGGTTTTTCGTATTTGGTGTCGAGCTGATAGAGCCCGTTCAGCGCACCGATGCGCTTCACCAGTTCGGATATTCCCTGAAGGACGAGGAGGGCAAAGCCCGCAAAGATGATGAACTTGACCGGCCAGCGGATGAGGCCGCCGGCATTGGAGGAGACTTCGTTCTGTTGCCATGAGAGCAGGAACACCGGCCAGCTCAGCCAAGCGAGATAGAAGCAGGCGGGAAGCAGGAAGAGAACCAGGCCGATAATATCCACCCAGATGCGGGTGCGCGGTGCAATGGCGCCATAAATGATATCGACGCGCACATGCTCGTTCATCCGCAGCGTGTAGGACGCGCCGATGAGCACGATGAAGCCGAACATGTACCACTGGATTTCCAAGAGGCCGTTCGAACTGTAATTGAACAGGTAACGCACGATGGCGTTGCCGGCGCTGACGAGGCAGCAGATGAGAACCAGATAGCCTGAGAATTTTCCCAGCGCCTCGCTCAACATGTCGATGGCGCGGCTCAGTTTCAAAAGCGCGTGCATTGTTTTCCCCTTTCGATCCCTTTGCGGGTTTTCGAGGAGGAATGTTTATGGCGGAAACCCCTCAGGCGAATCGTCCTCCCACGCCTGTTGT
>Ga0308171_1002455_pt1 | contig 19486 bp, 16 predicted proteins | sample PhyGR1_FD_202135 | JGI IMG/M metagenome (GOLD analysis project Ga0308171, IMG submission 202135) | Phyllosphere microbial communities from UC Gill Tract Community Farm, Albany, California, United States - DLSLSG.R1 | ecosystem: Host-associated > Plants > Phyllosphere > Unclassified | place: USA... | reverse complement strand
CACCTTCGGCAAGGGCATGGCCATCGCGCATGGCCTGCCCTTCGTCGCGGTGAACCACCTTGAAGGCCATGCGCTGACGGCGCGGCTGCCGGGGCTGATGGAAGGCGGCGTGGCCTTCCCGTACCTGCTGCTGCTGCTTTCCGGCGGGCATTGCCAGTGCGTGGCGGTGGAGGGGCTGGGCCGCTACCGCCGCCTGGGCTCGACGCTGGATGACGCGGTGGGCGAGGCCTTCGACAAATCCGCCAAGCTGATGGGGCTGCCCTGGCCCGGCGGGCCCGCGCTGGAGAAGCTGGCCGAGACCGGCAACCCGAAGACCTTCCCCCTGCCCCGGCCTATGCTGGGGCGGCCGGGCTGCGACTTCTCCTTCAGCGGGCTCAAGACCGCCGTGGCGCAGAGCATCCCCAAGCTGAAGACGGAGCAGGACCGCGCGGACCTGGCCGCATCCTTCCAGTCCGTTGTCGCCGCCGTGCTGGCGGACCGGGCGAAAAACGCCATCGCCATGATGGAGGGCCCCACCGCCATCGTCGTGGCCGGCGGCGTCGCCGCCAACAAGGCGGTGCGGGCCTCGCTGGCGCTGGTGGCGGAGAAGCACGCGCTGCCGCTGGTGGCGCCGCCGATCCGGCTGTGCACGGACAATGCCGTGATGATCGCCTGGGCGGGGATCGAGCGTTTGCGCGCCGGCCTCTCCGACCCCCTGGACCACGCCCCCCGGCCCCGCTGGCCGCTCGCGGAGCTGACTGCATGAATTACCGCCACGCCTTCCACGCCGGCAACTTTGCCGATTGCGTCAAGCACGCCCTGCTGCTGCGCCTGCTGCGCCGCCTGGAGGTGAAGGAAGCCCCCTTCCGCGTGCTGGACACCCATGCCGGCATCGGCGCCTACGACCTGACCGCCAGCGAGGCCGAGCGCACCGGCGAGTGGGAACGCGGCGTCGGCCGGTTGATGGACATCCAGGAGGGGCCGCTGGTCGAGTGGCTCTCCCTGCTGCGCCGTGCCGGGTTCCCGCCCGCCTATCCCGGCAGCCCGATGCTTGCCCGCATGGTGCTGCGGCCGAACGACCGGCTGGTGCTGTGCGAGCTGCATGAGCAGGACCACGCCACGCTGCGCACCCTGTTCCGCGGCGACCCGCAGGTGGCCGTGCACAAGCGCGACGGGTGGGAGGCGCTGACCGCCCTGACCCCCTTCCTGGAAAAGCGCGGCCTGATCCTGATCGACCCGCCCTTCGAGCAGGAAGGCGAGTTCGAGCGGATGGCGGAGGGCATGGCCGCCGTCGCCCACCGCTTCCGCGCCGCCGTGCAGGCGGCGTGGTACCCCATCAAGCACCGCACCCCCGTGCGCGCCTTCCATACCGCGCTGGCCGAGAGCGGTGTGCGCGACATCATCGCCTGCGAGTTCTGGCTGAGGGAGCCGACCAACCCGCAGCGGCTGAATGGCTGCGGCGTCGCGGTGGTGAACCCGCCCTGGAAGTTCGAGGAAGAGGCGCGGGACATCCTCGCCGCGCTGATGGAGCATCTGGGCGATGGCGAGCCCGGCCAGGGCTTCGCCGTGACCCGGCTGGCCGACGAATGAAGGTCGCCATCATCGGCGCCGGCGCCTGGGGCACGGCGCTCGCCCTGCAGGCCGCCCGCGCGGGGGACGAGGCGGTGCTGTGGGCGCGGGATGCCGGCCGCGCCGCCGCGATGCAGGCGGTGCGGGAGAATGCCGCCCACCTGCCCGGCCAGGCCTTCCCGCCCAATCTGCGCGTCACCGCCGATGCCGGGGCGGCGCTGGAGGGTGCGGCGCTGGCGCTGATGGTGGTGCCGTCGCAGCACATGGCGGGCGTGCTGGCCGGGCTGCCGGCGCTGCCGCCGACGCTGATCGCCGCCAAGGGGGTCGAGCTGGGGACGCTGCGGCTGCCGTTGGAGATCTTCGCCGAGATGCGGCCGGGCATACCCGCAGGCGTGCTCTCCGGCCCCAATTTCGCGCGGGAAGTGGCGGCCGGGCTGCCCGCCGCCGCCGTGGTGGCCAGCACGGACGAGGCCTTCCGGGAGGATGCGGCGCACCGGCTCTCCACCGCGACCTTCAGGCTCTATGGGCAGGATGACCCGGTGGGTGTCGAGGTAGGCGGCGCGGCCAAGAACGTCATCGCCATCGCGGCCGGGGCCGTCATCGGCGCCGGGCTGGGCGAGAATGCCCGCGCCGCGCTGGTGACGCGCGGCCTGGCGGAGATTGCCCGGCTGGCCGTGGCGCTGGGCGGGCGGGCGGATACGGTGGCGGGGCTGTCCGGCCTGGGGGACCTGCTGCTGACCTGCACCGGCGCGGGCAGCCGCAATTTCTCCCTCGGCCTGGCGCTGGGGCAGCGGCGCAAGCTGGCGGACATCCTGGCGGAGCGGACCAGCGTGACCGAGGGCGTGGCCACCGCCCCCGCCATGCTGGCGCGCGCGGCGCGGGCCGGGGTGGAGATGCCCATCACCGCCGCCGTCAGCGCCGTGCTGGCCGGCGAGGTGGATCTGGCCGGTGCGATGGATAGCCTGCTGGCCCGCCCGCGCCGGCACGAAGGGGTGGATTGAGACGGCGGCTGCCCAATGATCGGGCGCCGCCTCGGTGAGGCTTGAACGCCGCCGACAGCCACTGTTTTTGCGCCGTATTCAGCCCCGCTCTCTCCAGGCTATAAAGCCGTAACCTGACCGCAACGGCATGGACCGTGGCGGGGCGTGGAGGCGAGACACCGGAGGCTGGATGGATGCTTCGCTGAAGCGGTACCGGGACACCGTGGTGAACGGCCTGTTCGTCGCCGGCCTGGTCGCCGCCCTGCTGATGTGGGGGCTGGAGACCTATGGCGGGGTGATCACGCCGGTGGACCGGGTGGCCTATCCGGCCATGGTCGCCGTCTATACCGCCGTGCCGGTGCTGTTCCGCTTCCTGCCGCGCCATCGGCCGGTGATCGAGCTGGTGGCCTATGCCGCCGTCGCCGGCTACTTCGCCGTGCATCTCACCGCCATCGTGCTCGGTGGCTCGGACCGGTCCATCTACGCCACCGCGTCCATCCTGCAGTGGCTGCCGTTCCTGTATGTCGTCGCCTTCGTGGTGTTCCGGCGCAGCGTGGCGCGGATCGCCGCCGCCTGCGTCTTCGCCGTCTCGGTCATCCCGCCTATCCTCTCCATGCTGTGGCTGGGCACCGGGCTGGGGACGGAAACGGGGCTGCTGCTGCTGAACGCCTATGCCGCCAATTTCGTGCTGCTGGCGACGCTGACGCTTATCACCGCGCTGTACGAAGGCTATGAGCGGGTGTCCCGCCAGGCGCGCCACATGACGAGCATCGCGCAGACGGACATGCTGACCGGCATCGCCAACCGGCGCGGGCTGGAGCACCTGCTGCGCGGCGTCGGCGCCGAGGGCGGCCGCAGCGTCGGGCTGATCCTGCTGGATTTCGACCACTTCAAAAGCGTCAACGACCGCTTCGGCCACCTGATCGGCGACGAACTGCTGGTGATGCTGGCGCGGCGGATGAAGCTGTGCCTGCTGCCGCATGAGCGCGCCGGCCGCTGGGGCGGCGAGGAATTCCTCGTCGTCGTGCTGGACGGCAACGTGGCCAGCACGCTGGAGACCGCCGAGCGGCTGCGCCAGGCGGTGGAGGCGGAGAGCCACCCGGTGGCCGGGCAGGTGACCATCAGCCTGGGTGTGGCGCTATGGGATGGCGGCGGCGGCATGAACGCCGCGCTCGCCCAGGCGGATGCCGCGCTCTACGCCGCCAAGGCGCAGGGGCGGAACCGGGTGGTGATGCAGCAGCCGACACGCCTGGCCGCCTGAGAGGCGGCGGATCGGCGGGCTGGGTTGCCGCCGGAAGGCTTGCCAGGGCGCCTTGCGATGACGGACGCAGCAGGCTGTCGCCCAGCCTCGGGCAGAGGCGCGGCCCCTGCCCTGCCGTGCTCGCCTGGAGCGCGATGCGTTCCCGTTCGTTCGCACAGCATGTTCGATGCCTTTGGCGATGCCACCTCACGCCGTCATGCCCTAGTCCGCAGGGCGCAGGCCGCGGGCCAGGGTGTATTCATCCCGGCGCGGTTCGTAGTGCAGCCCTCGCCGGCTGGCCCAGCTATTGCCCAGCAGGAACAGCGGGATCAGCCCGACATCGTCGATCGCCACCTGCGTGGCATCTTGCAGGATCTTCTCCCGCGCCGTGTCGTCCAATGTCACCACCGCGCGCTCTGTCAGCGCATCCAGCGCCGGATTGCTGTAGCGGCTGAAATTGGCCGAGCCACGGCCCTGCGAGAAGGTGGAGAGCACGTTGCGCAGCAGGTAGGACGCCTCCCCCGTGGTGCTGCCCCAGCCGCCCAGGCGGATGCCGTAGGCCTGCTGCTGACCGCGCGTCAGGTAGACGGACCATGGCACCGCCTCCACCTGCGTCCGCACGCCGATGCGCGTCCACATCTGCGCCACGGCCTGGGAGACGCGGGCATCGTTGGGGTAACGGTCGTTCGGCGTGCTGAGGGTGACGCGCAGCCCGTCCGGGAAGCCGGCCTCGGCCAGCAGCCGGCGGGCGGCATCGAGGTCCGCGGCCGGGACCGGGATGGCGGGGTTGTAGGAATAGGTGCCGGGCGGCAGCCATTGCCCGGTGGGGTTGGCGGTGCCTTCCATCACGCGCTCGGCCAGCGCCTGCCGGTCGATGGCCAGGGTCAGGGCCCGGCGTACCCGCTGGTCCTGGAACGGGTTGCGGGACAAGGGCTTGCCGTCGGCGGCCGCCACGCCCGGCGGAGCTTCCTGGCGGGAGAAGTCAGTCTGCAGGTAGATCAGCCGCACGCCTTCGGATTGCGTGACGCTGAGGCGCTGGTCCCGCTTCAGGCGCTGCAGGTCGGCGCTGGGCACTTGGTCGATCAGGTCGACATCGCCGGCCAGCAGGGCGGCGGTGCGGGCGCCGTCATTGCCGATGAAGCGGTAGTTCACCCGCGTCCAAGGCTCGGCGCCGCCCCAATACTGCTCGTTCCGTACCAGCTCGGCCCGGTCGCCGGACTGGAAGGCGGCGTAGCGGTAGGGGCCGGTGCCAATGGCGGCGCGCAGGTTGTTCCAGTCCTCCGGCGCGGCGCCCTGGGCGGCGTGGCGGGCGATGATGGCTACGTTGGCCAGGTCGTTCGGCAGTAGCGGGTAGGGCTGGCGGGTTTCCAGCCGCAGGGTCAGCGCATCGACCACCTCGGTCTTCGCCACCGGGCGGATGGCGCTGACGAAGCCGCCTACGGCGCTCGGCAGCCGCTCGAAGGTAAACAGCACGTCGTCGGCGGTGAAGTCCCGCCCGTCATGCCACTTGACGCCCGGGCGCAGGCGGAATTCCCAGACGGTGTCCGAGACGGCCTTCCATTCGGCTGCCAGGCCAGGCCGCAGCGCGCCGCTGGCATCCTGCAGCACCAGCCGGTCGAACACATGCAGGCCAAGGGCGTTGTAGGAAGCGGTGTTGGTGATGTGCGGGTCCACCGACGCCACCGGGGACGCCCCGGCGATGGTGACGGTCGTGCGCTGCGCGGCCACCGGTAGGGCGGCCGCAAGGCCCAGCAGGGCGCCCAGCGGCGCCGCCAGCAACAGACGATGAGAGATCACGGAAGGCTCCGTTCAGGCAGGGAATACGGGAGGGCGGGTTGGCCGTTCGGGCTGGACCATCCCGCGACATCGCGCGCTCGCACCTGCCGCGCCGGGTACGGCGCTGTGGTTGGGCAGGGTTCGGCAGGCGGGCGGCGGCATGATTCCACTCACGAAGTGTGTTCTTCGTGAGATACACGCTTTAATTACGTTTTGAAAAGATGGTTCGGGTTAATTACGCGTGGAATATAGCATTAATGCATGCGGGTGGGAGCTAGCGCACTCCTGCCCGGCGGCGCAGGCCGCGCCCAGACTATTCCGCCCGCAGCGCCGCCCCGGCCGCGATCGGCGCCAGCGGCAGGGCCGCCGCCGTCAGTGCCGCCAGCAACAGAACGAAGGGCCGCCAGGCGACGCCGCTGGCCGCGGCCTCGATGCCGGCGGCACCGAAGATCATGGCGGGGATGGCCAGCGGCAGCACCAGCAGCGGCAGCAGCACGCCGCCGCGCCGCGCCCCCAGCGTCAGCGCCGCCCCGGCGGTGCCGAGCAGGGAGAGGAACAGCGTCGCCAGCCCCAGCACCAGGGCGGCGACACCCCAGGCCCCGACCGGCAGGTTCAGCATGGCGGCGGCCACCGGGCTGGCCAGCAGCAGCGGCCCGCCCGTGGTCAGCCAGTGCGCCAGCGCCTTGACCAGGGCGATCTGCGCGCCGGAGAGGCCGGAGAGCAGCAGTTGATCCAGCGAGCCGTCCTCGGCCTCCGCCGCGAACAGCCGGTCCAGCGGCAGCAGCGCCGCCAGCAGCGCGGCGGAGAGCAGCGCGCCGGGCGCGATGCGGGCCAGGGTCTCCGGCGCCGGGCCGACGCCGAAGGGGAACAGCGCCGTCACCAGCAGGAAGAACAGCATGGCGGCCAGGGTGTCGCCCGGGTGGCGGGCGGCCAGCAGCCATTCGCGCTTCAGCAGGGCGATCATGCCGCCCCGCCCAGGCGCAGGGCGCGGGCGCCGGGCAGCGGCAGGTCCACATGGGTGGCAGCCACCACCATGCCGCCGGCCTCCCGGTGCGCCGCCAGCAGGGTACCGAAGCGAGTGATGGAGGCGGCGTCCAGCCCGACGCTCGGTTCATCCAGCAGCCAGAGCGGCACCGGCGCCAGCGCCAGCCTCGCCAGGGCCCCCCGCCGCTTCTGCCCGGCGGAGAGCATGCGTGCCGGCAGGTGGCCGAGCCCTTCCAGCCCCACCGCCGCCAGCGCGGAGCCGACGCCGCCGCCCCAGAGCCGGGCCCAGAAGGCCAGATTCTCCTCCAGCGTCAGGCCGGGCTTCAGCGCATCGGCATGCGCCAGGTAGCGCAGGCGGGCGGCGTGGGCGGGGCCGTCCGCCAGGGCATCGCTGCCATGCCACAGCAAGGAACCTTCCGCCGGCGGCACCAGCCCCGCCAGCAGCCGCAGCAGCGTGGACTTGCCGGCGCCGTTCGCCCCGGTCAGCAACAAGGCTTCTCCTGGCGACAAGGAAAAGGACAGTCCGGCGAAGACCACCCTTTCGCCCCGTATTGCGGCCAGTTCGTGCGCTTCCAACATGATGTGGCGTGAGGCTCCCCAGGGTCCCCGGCGCCGATGGACCAAGGGAGGCAAGCGTGTAATAAGCGGCAGCGTTCGCAGCAATATGACGTGGGGTACCCCAACCATGCGCTTGATCGGGCAGGATAGCCTCAAAACGCGCCGCACCCTGGCGGTTGATGGCAAGACCTACCACTATTTCAGCCTGCCCGAAGCCGCGAAGAGCATCGGCGACATCACCCGGCTGCCCTACAGCCTGAAGGTGTTGCTGGAGAATGTTCTTCGCTTCGAGGACGGCCGTTCCTACTTCACCAAGGATGCGCAGGCGATTGCCGACTGGCTGAAGGCCGGCAAGAGCGAGCAGGAAGTTCCCTTCCGCCCCGCCCGCATCCTGATGCAGGATTTCACCGGCGTTCCCGCCGTGGTCGACCTGGCCGCGATGCGCGACGGCATCCTGAAGCTGGGCGGCGACCCGCGCCAGGTGAACCCGTTGGTGCCCGTCGATCTGGTCATCGACCACTCCGTGATGGTGGACGTCTCCGGCAGCGCCTCCTCGCTGCAGAAGAACGTCGACATCGAGTTCGAGCGGAACGGGGAGCGCTACGAGTTCCTCCGCTGGGGCCAGGAAGCCTTCAACAATTTCCGCGTTGTCCCGCCCGGCACCGGAATTTGCCATCAGGTGAACCTGGAATACCTGGCGCAGGGCGTGTGGACCTCCACCGACGCCGGCGACACCTACGCCTACCCTGACTCCTGCTACGGCACCGACAGCCACACCACCATGGTGAACGGCCTGGGCGTGCTGGGCTGGGGCGTGGGCGGCATCGAGGCCGAGGCCGCGATGCTTGGCCAGCCGATCGCCATGCTCATCCCCGACGTCATCGGCTTCAAGCTGATCGGCAAGGTGCGTGAGGGCATCACCGCCACCGACATGGTGCTGACGGTGACGCAGATGCTGCGCAAGAAGGGCGTGGTCGGCAAGTTCGTCGAGTTCTACGGCCCCGGCCTGGCCGAGATGCCGTTGGCGGACCGTGCGACCATCGGCAACATGGCCCCGGAATACGGCGCCACCTGCGGCATCTTCCCGGTCGACGAAGTGACGCTGGGCTACCTGCGCCTCTCCGGCCGCGACGAGCACCGCATCAACCTGGTCCGCGAGTACTACAAGGCCCAGGGCATGTTCCGCGACGAGAACACCCCGGACCCCGTGTTCACCGACACGCTGGAGCTGGACCTCTCGACCGTCGTGCCGTCCATGGCCGGCCCGAAGCGTCCGCAGGACCGCGTGGCGCTGGACAATGCCGGCCCTGCCTTCGGCAAGGAGCTGGCGTCCGGCAACCTCGGCGTGCCCGGCGACAAGGCCGACCTGCGCGTGCCGGTGGCCGGCGCCAACTACGACCTCGGCCACGGGGACGTGGTGATCGCCGCGATCACCTCCTGCACCAACACGTCCAACCCGTATGTCATGATCGCCGCCGGCCTGGTGGCGAAGAAGGCGAACGAGAAGGGCCTGACCGCCAAGCCGTGGGTAAAGACCTCCCTGGCGCCCGGCTCCCAGGTCGTCACCGACTACCTGAACCAGGCGGGGCTGACGCCGCACCTGGACGCGCTGGGCTTCCAGACGGTCGGCTATGGCTGCACCACCTGCATCGGCAATTCCGGCCCGCTGCCGGACCCGATCGTGGACGCCATCGAAGGCAACAAGCTGGTCGCGGTGTCGGTGCTCTCCGGCAACCGTAACTTCGAGGGCCGCGTGCATCAGAACGTGCGCGCCAACTACCTCGCCTCCCCGCCGCTGGTGGTGCTGTACGCGCTGGCCGGCACCATCAACCTGGACGTCACGAAGGAGCCGATCGGCACCGGCAAGGACGGCCAGCCGGTCTACCTGAAGGACATCTGGCCCTCCACGAAGGAAGTGGCGGACACCGTCGCCTCCGTCGTGACGCGCGAGATGTTCCAGGAGCGCTACTCGGACGTCTTCAAGGGTCCGCAGCAGTGGCAGGCCATCCGCGTGGATGCGGAGTCCGAGACGTACAAGTGGAACAGCGGCTCCACCTACGTGCAGAACCCGCCCTACTTCGAGGACATCCAGCCGGTGCCGGAGCCGATTGCCTCGGTGCACGGCGCGCGCGTGCTGGGCGTGCTGGGCGACAGCATCACGACCGACCACATCTCGCCCGCCGGCAACATCAAGAAGGCCTCGCCCGCCGGCGAGTACCTGCTTGAGCACCAAGTGCGCCAGGCGGACTTCAACGGCTACGGCTCCCGCCGCGGCAACCACGAAGTCATGATGCGCGGCACCTTCGCCAACATCCGCATCAAGAACGAGATGGTCCCCGGCATCGAGGGCGGCATCACCAAGCACCAGCCTTCGGGCGAGGTCATGCCGATCTACGACGCCGCCATGCGCTACAAGGCCGAGGGTCGTCCACTGGTCATGTTCGGCGGCAAGGAATACGGCACCGGCTCCTCCCGCGACTGGGCGGCCAAGGGCACCTTCCTGCTGGGCGTGAAGGCCGTCATCGTCGAGAGCTTCGAGCGCATCCACCGCTCCAACCTCGTCGGCATGGGCGTGCTGCCGCTGGTCTTCAAGCCGGGCGAGGATCGCAAGACCCTCGGCATCACCGGCGAGGAGATCATCGACATCGAGGGTCTGGAAGACCTGAAGGCCCGCATGGTCCTCGGCCTGGTGATCCACCGCCCGGATGGCAGCGTCACCCGCACGGAAGTGCAGTGCCGCGTCGATACGGCCGATGAGGTCGAGTACTACAAGAACGGCGGCATCCTGCACTACGTGCTGCGCAACATGGCCGGCAACAAGTCCGCCGCCTGAGGCTGAACCGCTCCGGCCCCCTCACCGGGGCCGGGCATACGAAAAGGGCGCGGTCCGGTTCACGGGCCGCGCCCTTTTTCGTGGGCACTCGGTGGGTCGGTGGGAACGCCGCCTGTCAGGGCTTCCGTGGCAGCGGGGAAGGCAGGGTGCCGAACAGCGGGGCGCACCAGGGCAGGTCGATCAGGGATTGCAGGGTGCTGATGGGAGCCTTGGGGTTCGAGTTCATCGGGACTTCTCCTGTTTGATGTCCGTAGACTCAATATCGGCGCTAATAGTGAACGCGTCCTGAATCGCCCCTAAAAATTTAGACACATGGACCAATCGCAACCTCGGCCTTGCCAGGGCGTTGGCGGGGCGCCTGCATGACTGGACCCTGCCCTTGCGCGCCGCCCTGCTGCTCAACCCCCGTGCCGGCACGATGCTCGACCGGCCGGAGTTGCTGACCCAGCTGCCCGCCGCACTCCGGCAGGCCGGATTGGAGATTACCGAGATCGGCGACGAAGCCGGGAAGGACCTGGCCGCCAAGCTGGACGCCGCGCTGGCGCTCCACCCCGATGTGCTGGTGGTGGGCGGCGGCGACGGCACCGTGCGCTCGGTCGCCGCCAGGCTGGCGGGTGGTAAGGTGGCGCTGGCGGTGCTGCCGCTGGGCACGCTCAACCTGCTGGCGCGCGATCTCGGCATGCCGCTGGAGCCGGAGGAAGCCGCGCGCGCGCTGGGCCGGGCGACGCTACGCGCCATCGACGTGGCCGAGGTGAATGGCGAGGTATTCCTCTGCCAGTCCGTCATCGGCCTGCCCAACCGCATGGGCCTGCACCGGGAGAAGGTGCGCGGCAAGGACGGGCTGGCCAGCCGCTGGCGGGTGGCACTGGCCTTCGCCCGGGCACTGTGGCGCTACCCACCGAAGCGGATGGGCCTGCGCTGCGACGGCGCGCCGATGCAGCGCATCTGGACCCGCGCGCTCTCCATCGTGAACAACCGGTATGTCGAGGCGCCGGGCCGGCTGTTCCATCGCCCAAGGCTGGATGAGGGCGTACTGAACCTGCATGCCGCCAGGGATTTCGGCGTCTGGTGGGCGGTGCGGCTGCTGGCCGCGATGGCCATGGGGCGCTGGCGCCGGCACGATGACCTGATCTCCCGCGAGGCCACGGCCCTGGAGATCGTCAGCCGCAGCCGCCATGTGCGGGTGATGAATGATGGTGAGGCGATGCTGCTGGAAACCCCCCTGCGTTACGTCATCCGCCCCGGCGCGTTGCGTGTACTGGCCCCCGCCCCCAGGCGGATGGCCGGGTAGAGGATGCGGCATGAGGGTGATCGACCATATTTCCGACCTGCATTTCGACCGGATCGACGCCCTGGCGGCGGAGGCGCTGGTCACTGAGCTGAACGACCATCCGGCACACCTGGTCGCCGTCAGCGGCGACCTGACCATGCGGGCGCGCAACCGCGAGTACCGCGCCGCCGCCGCCTGGCTGGGGCGGCTGAAGGCGCCGATGATCGCGGTGCCGGGCAACCACGACATCACCGCCTTCTATCCATGGGAACGGTTCATGGACCCGTTCGGCCGCTGGCGGGCCCATGTGGCGCCGGAGACCGAGCCGCTATGGCAGGATGACGAGATCGCGGTGATCGGGCTGAACACCGTCATCCGCGGCGGGCTGCACCTCTCCTGGGAAGGCGGCCGCGTCGGCAAGCACGGGCTGGAGAAGTTGCTGGAGCGGCTGGAGGCGCTGCCCAGCAACCTGTTCCGCATCGTCGTCGCCCACCATCCCTTCCTGGCGCCGGAGGAGCAGCCGGATACCCCGCTGGCCAAGCACGCCGCCCCGGCGCTCGAGCGGCTGGCCAAGGCGGGGGTGCGGCTGATCCTCTCCGGCCACCTGCACCGCGAATATGTGCGGCTGCATCGCGGTGCCGCCGGCCCGCGCACCGGCCTGCTGCGCCGGCAGCAGCCGGACCTGATGGTGGTGCAGGCGGGCTCCGCCATCTCCACCCGGCTGCGTGGCGACCCCAATGCCTTCAACCGCATCATCATCGAGCAGGGCACCGCCCGCATCGAGCCGCGGCGCTGGAACGGCACCGCCTGGGTGCCCGCCCCCGCCCCCGCCTGGCCGCAGGAGCGGGTGACCGACATGGCGGCCCGTGGCGCCGCCGAGTAGCGGTGCTGCCACGCTGCCGGCGCGCTTCCCCCGGCCCCGGCCCGGGCGTATGGCCAAGGCGCATCTTGTGGCTTGGAGGCCTCGGGCAATGACGGGCAGCGTGCGGCAATTCGGCGCGTACAGCGTGGTGCATCTGCTGGACGGGGTGTTCGAGCCGTCCTCCGACGTCCTGCTGCACCCGGGCGGGCCGGCGTCCCGGCAGGCGCTGATCGACCAGGCCGGGCCGACGCTGCGGATGGACGTGAACTGCTTCCTGCTGCGCGGGCCGGACGGCATCGCGCTGGTCGATGCCGGCACCGGCGATGCCTGGGGCCCGCAACTGGGCCATGCCCGCGCCGCCCTGCAGCAGGCCGGCGTGGCGCCGGAACAGGTGGCGCGGGTACTGCTGACCCACCTGCATGGCGACCACGCCCTGGGGCTGCTGCAAGGCGCGGACGGTGCATCCGCCTGGCTGCCCCGTGCCGAGATCCTGGTGCCCGAGGCCGACCTGCACTTCTTCACCGACCCCGCCGCCCGCGCGGCATTGCCCGTGGCGCGGCATGGGGCCTTCGACATCACCGCCAAGCTGCTACGCGCCTATGAAGGCCGCATCCGCCCCATCCCCAGCGGGCCCATCGCCGCCTTCCCGGGGATCGAGGCGGTGCCCCTGCCCGGCCACACGCCCGGCCATACCGGCTACCTGCTGCACGGCACGCCGCACAGCCTGCTACTGTGGGCCGACCTGCTGCACCTGTTCACCGCCCAGGCCGCCGACCCGGATGCCGGCCTGTCCTACGACATCGACCCCACCCTGGCCGCCCAGAGCCGCCATGCCACCCTGGCCCGCGCCGCCGCCGAAGGCTGGGTGGTGGCCGGGGCGCATGTACCGGGCTTCGGCGTGCTGGAAGCGGCGGGGGCCGGGTATCGGGTGGTGCCGGCCTGAACGCGGGCGCTTCCGGGGAAAGAAGGAAGGCCGGGGAAGGAATTCCCCGTCCTTCCTCCCGATGCCGCGCAGGGCGAAGCGGTCAGACCGCCCGCCCGCCATCGGCGTAGCGTGCCTCGGCCAGGTCGATCTCGCGCACCATGCGGGCCAGGGTGGTGTCCTCGATCTGCCGGGCGCGGCGCAGGCGGTAGAGCGCGTCGCGCTCCGCCTTCAGCCCGGCCAGGCGCAGGCGGCGTTCGATGGCGGCGATGCGGGCGTGGCGGTCGGCTTCCTCGGGCGCCAGCTGGGCGCCGTCCACCTGCCGGCGGTAAGGTTCCATGCTGAGCGTCGCGGCCTCGGCATACAGGTCAGCATCGGATTTGCCGGCGGCGAGTTCGTGTTGCAGGCGTTCGATCTCGGTCACCGCGGCGTCGGCGGCGGCGCGGCGGGCGCGGTCCTGCTCCTGCGCCTCATGCGCCTCGGGCGGCAGTTCCAGCCCGCGCAGCACGGGCGGCAGCAGGATGCTGGCACCGGCCAGCGACACCAGAATGACACCCATGGCCAGGAAGATCGCCAGGTCCCGCGCCGGGAAGGGGGAGCCATCCTCCATCACCAGCGGCAGGGTCAGCACGCCGGCCAGGGTGATGGCGCCGCGCACCCCGGCCAGGGAGGCCGCGACCAGCACGCGCCAATGGACCGGCGGGCGCGGCTGCCCTTTCCGCCGCGCCTTGTAGAGGGTGAATTGCAGCGAGGCCCACACCCAGAACAGTCGCAGCAGGCCGAGCGAGAGCGCGATGACCATGACATAGGCCAGCAGCGTCCAGGGCTCGGTCCCTTGGAGGGTGGCGCGGTCCAGGATGCCGGGAAGCTGCTCGCCCAGCAGGACGAAGATGATGCCGTTGGCGGCGAACTGCACCGTGTCCCACACCGCGGTGCGGCGCATGCGGGTGGCGGCCAGTGCCTGGCCGAAGATCTCGGCGTAGTTCATCGTCACGCCGGCGGCGACGGCGGCGAGGATGCCGGAGAAGTGGAAATGCTCGGCCGCCAGGTAGGCACCGAAGGGAATCAGCAGGCTGACCAGCGTCTGTAGCCCCGGGTCCTCGCCGATGCGGCGCACCAGGCGGCCAAGGCCCCACATCACCACCCACGTCACGGCGATGCCCAGCGCGATGCCGCCCAGTGCCAGCGAGACGAAGGTAAGCGCGGCGGAAGAGAGCGAGAAGCTGCCGGTCAGCGCCGCCGCCACCGCGAAGCGCAGGCAGACCAGGCCGGAGGCGTCGTTCAGCAGGCTCTCGCCTTCCAGGATGTGCATCAGCCGGTGCGGGATGGGCACGCGGGCCGCGACGGCGGAGACGGCGATGGGGTCGGTAGGCGAGAGCACGGCGGCCAGGGCGAAGGCCACCGCCAGCGGCATCTCGGGGATCATCCAGTGGATGAGGACGCCGACGCCGAGCACGGTGAAGATCACCAGCCCCAGCGCCAGCTCGACGATCGTGGCGCCATCCCGGAACAGGCCGCGCTTGGGGATGCGCCAGCCATCGAGGAACAGCAGCGGCGGCAGGAACAGCAGGAAGAACAGCTCCGGCTGCAGTTCCACTTGGAAATGCGTGCCGTAGGCCAGCAGCGCCCCCAGGCCGATCTGCAGGATCGGCAACGGCAAAGGGATGGGCGAGAGGCGGACCATGAAGCCGCTGGCAACCACCGCCAGCAGCAGCACCAGCACCATCGTCACGGTTTCCATCGGGGTGCTCCTTTCTGCTGCGCCGCAACACGGGTAGAGCCGGCTTCGCCAGCGCGCAACGCAGGGCCACGGAATCGGCCGCGATGCCCTTGCCGCTGCTCCGCTCCGGCCGCACCCTGACGGGGAGAGACCGGGGAGTCGAACCATCCATGCCGCGCCGACCTGCACCCTGCCATGGCGCATGAGCGCGATGCAGGCCCCGACCGCATGATCGGTACAAACCCGATGCGCCCCCACACGATGCACGCACCCTGCGCATGAGCGGCAAGAGTTCCGCGGGAGCCGGCGCGATGCCGGCGCCCGACAACCTGCGCGGCGCCGCGCTGATGGCCGGCGCCGCCATGGTGTTCTCGGCCGAGGCGCTGTTTGTCCGCTGGCTGACGGTGCGTGGCGTGCCGGTGACGACGCAACTGCTGTTCCGCGCCTGTGGCCAGTTGCTATGGGTGATGCCGCTGCTGGCTTCCGGTGGCTGGGGATTGCTGCGGACGCAGCACGCGCCGATGCATGTGCTGCGCGGGCTCTGCTCCCTCGCCACCTGGGCGCTGTATTATTTCTCCCTGGGCAAGCTGAGCCTGGCGACCGCCACCGCCCTGTCCTTCACCAACGTCATGGCCACCACGCTACTGGCCGGGCCGGTGCTGCGGGAGAAGGTGGGGCTGGTGCGCTGGGCGGGGGTAATGGCGGGCTTCGCCGGCGTCTGCGTCATGCTGCGGCCGTGGGAAGGCGCCGGGCTGATGGCGATGGCGCCGATCGGCGTGGCGGCGGCGCTGGGTTCCTCCATCACCTGGTGCGGGCTGACCCTGACCACCCGCCTGCTGACGCGCACCGAGAGCACCGGCACCATCCTCGGCTGGGTCGGGCTGGTGACCTCGCTCGGCGTGCTGCCGGCGGCGATCTGGGGCTGGCAGCCGATCGGGCTGGCGGATCTCGGCCTGCTGGTGGTGTTCGCGGTGTTCAGCCCGGCCATCATCTACCTGATGACGGAGGCCTTCCGGTACGGTGAAGCCTCGGCCGTCGGGCCGTTCCAGTACCTGCGGCTGCCGGTCATGGCGGTGACCGGCTGGATCATCTACGCCGAGGCGCCGGACGGCATGTCCTGGCTGGGCGCCGGCATCATCCTGGCCGGCGCCGCGCTGGTCTCCACCGCGGAGGCCCGGGCGCGGCGATGAACCCGATGCTGCGGGCGGTGCTGCTGGCCATTGCCGCCGCCTTCCTGTTCAACCTGGAGACCACGCTGGTCAAGCTGATGGATGGCGTGCCGGTGGCCACCATCGTGCTGGCGCGCTCCGTCGGCCAGTTGGCCTGGGTGGCGCCGCTGCTGTTGGCCACCGGGCCGGACCTGTTCCGCACCAGGCAGATGCCGATGCAGGCGCTGCGCGGCCTGCTCTCCATCATCTGCTGGGGGCTGTACTATATCGGCTTTCTGCACCTGACGCTGGCGACGGCGACGGTGCTGGCCTTCACCTCGGTCCTGTTCATCACCGCCCTGGCCGGGCCGCTGCTGGGGGAGCAGGTGGGCTGGCGGCGCTGGAGCGCGACGCTGGTGGGCTTCGCCGGCGTGCTGCTGGTGGCGCGGCCGGGCACCTTGCAGATCGGCTGGCCGTTGCTGGCCTCCCTGCTCTCCGCGCTGTTCAGCGCCGGCATCGCCATCACCACCCGCAAGCTGGCGCGGACGGAGCGGACCGGCACCATCATGCTCTATATCGGCCTGTTCACCACGGCGGGCACCCTGCCCTTCGCCTGGGGCGGCCTGGCCTGGCATGGGTGGGAGAATTCGCTGCTGCTGGCCGCGATGGCGTTGTTGGGCCCGGCGGGGATGCATCTGTGGATCACTTCCCTCAGGCTGGCCGATGCCTCCGCCCTGGCGCCGATCTCCTATGTCCGGCTGGTCTTCGCGGCGACGGCGGGGGTGGTGCTGTTCAACGAGGCGATCGATGGCTGGCTGATCGCCGGCGCCACGTTGATCATCGGCAGCGCCATCTACATCACCAAGCGGGGCGCGGCGAAGGCGCGGCGGAACGCGTAGCGGACCGCCAGACAGTGATCCAGAACCCAGACCATCCCGGCCATTGATGCCAGCAAGCAAACGCGGCATCGAAAATGTTACGTTTCCGATTTGGATATCGCTCGACAGAGTGCGGCGTGAAGCGCAGGTTCAGGTGGAACGCGACGCCATGTCTCTGGGCCATGCCCGTGGGATCTGCACTTGATCCGGCAGCGGGCATCGTTCCGGGAGCAACTGGGGGTGGGTAATGTCCACATCCGAAATCACGGCTGTGCCCGCGGCGAGCAACTGGCGCTTCAAGCTCGGCATTGGCATTTTTGTCCTGGCATTCGCGCTGTGGCTGCTGATTCCGCTGGCGGCCTCGCAAGGTGCCACGACGGCGCGCATAGCCGGGATGACAGGGGCCATCTTCGTCGCCAACAAGGTGCTGCTGTTCACCTGCATCGCGGTCATGGGCAAGGCGGGCTTCCAACAGCTGAAGTCCCTGGTCTTCGGCTACGCCAAGGGATTGGCGCCAGCCGGCCCGATCGGCCCGGCGCGCCACTTCGTCGGGCTCGTGATGTTCTCCCTGCCGCTGATCTCGGCCATGCTGGAACCCTATGTCGACCAGTTCTGGCCGGGCTTGCGGCCGAATATCTGGCAACTCCAGGCGCTGGGCGACCTGATGCTGCTGGCGAGCTTCTTCGTCCTCGGCGGGGATTTCTGGAGTAAAATCCGCGCGCTGTTCATTCGCACGGCCAAGGTCGTGGACAGCAGCGACACCGGTACGGCCGCCGGTGCCTGAATGGATCGAGAGGTCGCCAACGAGGCCGGGAAGGCCGCCGCCCCGGTCGTGATACCCGCCAACCCGCTGCGGCGGGTTGCGCTGTTCGTCGTGCTGGCGGTCGTGCTGCTGTTCGGGATGTCCATCGTGATGGAGCGCCTGACCCCGTCCTCATCGCAGGCGGTGGTTCAGGCCTATGTCGTGCAGATGGCGCCCGACGTCTCCGGCCGGGTTATCGAGGTCAACGTCACCGACAACGCAAGGGTAGAGACCGGCGCTGTCCTGTTCCGTATCGACGCACGCCCCTTCGAGATCGCAGTGACCGAGGCACAGGCGCAGGTCGAGCGCATCGGGCAGACCATCGGCGCCTCGACCGCGGCGGTGGATTCCGCCCAAGCCAAGCTGGTCAAGGCCACTGCCGATTTTGACAACATCCAGGCGCAGGCGCAGCGCACCTTCGAGCTGGTGCAACGCGGCGTCCTCTCCAAGGCGAAGGGCGACGAGGCTCGGGCCGCGTTGGAAGGCTCGCGCGCGGCGGTCAGCGGCGCCGGGGCCGATCTTGCCAGGGCGCGTGAGGAGCTTGGGCCGCGCGGCGCGGACAACCCTCAGCTCAAGGGAGCCCTGGCGGCGCTGGAGCGTGCGCGGCTTAACCTGCTGCACACGTCGGTCATTGCCCCGGCGCCCGGCGTGGTCACCAATCTTCGCCTCGCGACCGGCCAGTACATCGGCGCGGGACAAGCCGCGCTTACGTTCATCGATGCGAGCTCGATCTGGGTTTCCGCGAATTTCAAGGAGAACAGCCTGGAGTACATGGCCACCCTCGACAACGCCGAGGTGGTTTTCGACTCGCTGCCAGGCTCGGTGTTCCCGGCCCGTGTCGAGAGCATCGGCTGGGGTGTCTCGCAGGGGGGCATCGATCCATCGACGGGGCTGCCGTCGATCCGCAGTGACAGCGGATGGGTACGCGAACCTCAGCGCTTCCCGGTGCGCCTGGTCTTCGAGAACGGGCCGCCACGCGGCATCCGCTTCGGTTCGCAGGTCAACGTGGTCGTCTATACCGACAGGAACCCGGTGGCGAACGCACTCGGCGCCTTCTGGATCCGGCTGATCTCGATCCTGACCTATGCGAGCTGAGGCCGCCGCCGCCCGGGCGCGGCAGCGAAGTGCTGGCCTGCGGGTCGCGCTCGCGGTTGCGGCCGGGCTGACATTCGACATCGGCACGGGCGCGGTGATCCCCTTTCTTGGCGCGGTCTTCGCCACGCAATTCCTGCTCGGTGGCGGGCCACTGCCTTTCGGCAAGGCACTGGGCATGGTCGGGCTGATCCTGGTTGTCGGGCAGGCCATCCAGTTGCTGACAGGCCTTTTCAGCGACCGTCCGTTGCAGTTGCTGGCGCTGCTCGGGCTGTTCTACCTGCTGTGCTTCACGGCCCACGCGCGGGGCAAGGGCGGCCCCGCGGTGTTTCTCTGCCTTGTGGTGGCGATCATGGTGCCGCTGCTGGACCTCCTGCATGCCGATCTCGACCAGGCCATGGTCACGATCTTGCTGCATGGCGTCGCCAGCGGCATCGGGCTGTCCTGGCTCGCTCATCTGGTGCTGCCCGATCGTGGCGCCCCGGCCAATGCGCCGGCAACGGCGACGGCTCTGGAAAGCCCAGTGGCGCGCGGTATTGCCAATACGGCGATCCTGCTCGGCGCCGTCACGCTCTGCCTCACCCACAGTGCGTTTTCCTCGGCGCTGGTGCTGCCGATCACGGTCGCTTCGCTGTTGCTCCAGCTCGACCTCGCCAACAGCGCGCGGGCGGCGCTCGGGCTCGTGGCCGTCAATTTGCTTGGGGGTGTAGTGGCTTCGCTGGCCTTCACTCTCGTGGAGCTACGCCCTTCTTTGCTGCTGTTGTTCCTGGTTACCCTTATGGTCGGATTGATTTTTGGCGGACGCGCAGCCGGCTCATCGAGCCTCGGCAAGGTTTATGGGGGGGCGTTGACGACGTTCCTGATCCTGTTCGG
>Ga0308171_1002453_pt1 | contig 19492 bp, 15 predicted proteins | sample PhyGR1_FD_202135 | JGI IMG/M metagenome (GOLD analysis project Ga0308171, IMG submission 202135) | Phyllosphere microbial communities from UC Gill Tract Community Farm, Albany, California, United States - DLSLSG.R1 | ecosystem: Host-associated > Plants > Phyllosphere > Unclassified | place: USA... | reverse complement strand
CGACGACGGTCGGCACCGGGCTGGTCGGCATCGTCACCTTCGGCTCGCTGGCGGGATCGATGCTGCCCTTCCTGCTCCAGCGGCTGGGCTTCGACCCCGCCAGCGCCTCGGCCCCGTTCGTCGCGACGCTGGTCGATGTGACCGGGCTGGTGATCTATTTCACGATCGCGCTGGCGATCCTGTCCGGCACATTGCTCTAACGCCGCCAGTAGCGGACATAATCGACCTCCATGCGCTGGGGCAGCGCGGCGTCGTCCACGCCCTTCTTGCCGCCCCAGTCGCCCCCGACCGCCAGGTTCAGGATCAGCGAATAGGGGCGGGTGAAGGGCCAGGCCGCCGCGCCGCCCGGCCGGTCGTTCTTCACTCGCATATAGGCGCGGCCATCGACGCCGATGGTGATCGCCTGCGGCGTCCAGTCGAGCTGATAGCGGTGAAAGGCGGTGCACGCGCCCGGCACCGGCGTCTCGGCCCCGCGCTGCGTGCCCAGCCGGTGGTTATAGGCCGCCGAGTGGACGGTCGCATGGATCACGTCCGGGTTCCAGCCGACCATTTCCATGATGTCGATCTCGCCCCCGTCGGGCCAGCGCGAGCCGTCCATCGGCAGCAGCCAGATGGCGGGCCACATGCCGCGCCCGCATGGCAGCTTGGCGCGCACCTCATAGAAACCATAGCCAAGCGGCTTTTGCGTCACGAGCTTCGCCGAACTGTACTTTTGGCCGCCCCAGTCGGCCTCGTCGCGCAGGGCCTCGGCCTTCGCCTCGATCACCAGCGCGCCGTGTTCGACCCGCGCATTGGCGCGGTCCGGCCCGGCATAATATTGCAGCTCGTTGTTCGGCCAGCCCTTGCGGTTCTGGCTGACGTCCCAGCGCCAGCGGGTGGGGTCGATGCGGCGGCTGAATTCGTCCCCGAAGCTGGGCGCGGTGCGGGGGGTGGTCATCGGCCCGGCAAATCCGTAATTGGTCGCGCCCAGCGTGTCGGTCCGGACAGGGGCTTGCGTCTGCTGTGCCGCCCCACCCGTCGCCAGCGCCGCCACACCGGCCAGCACCAGCCATCCCCGCCCGATCATCGGCCATCCTCCCATCTCGTCCGGCCGCCAGCCTAGCCCCGCCCATCGGCGAAAGCCATGCTGGCGGCCTGCGGGAAATCAGCCTGCAATCGTAAAAACCGACCCGGAATCAACGCGTATGCCCGCACCGTTGATGAAGCTCGCCCGCTCCGACACCAGGAAGGCGACGGCGGCGGCGACCTCTTCGGGGCGGCCGCGCCGCTTCAGCACCATGCCGGGACGCTCTTCGTCGAGGAAGGTCGCGATCGCCTCGTCGAAGCTGACGCCCTTTTCCTCGGCGCGCTTCTTCATCATCGCATCGGTCATCGGCGTCGCGATAAAGGCCGGGGAGACGGTGTTCACCAGCACATTGTCCGCGCCGTATGCCTTGGACAGCCCTTTCGCCAGGCTGAGGATTCCCGCCTTCGCCGCGCAATAGGGGAGTTCGTCGACATAGGGCTGGACCGCATCCTCGGAGGCGAAGAGGACGATCCGCCCCCATCCCTTGCGACGCATCGCGGGGATCGCCTCGCGACACATGCGCACCGCGCCCATCAGGTCGATGTCGAGCGTCTCCAGCCAGCCCTTGTCATCGATCTCCAGGAAATCGCCGGTCGCGCCGGTCACTCCCGCCGCGTTGACATAGATGTCCGGCTCGCCCAGCCGCTCGCGCACCTCGCGCCAGATCGCGGCGACCTGATCGGGCTTCGTGACGTCGCCGGTCACCGCCACGATCTCGCCCAGCGGTGTCAGCTCGTCCACCGCCTGGTCCATCGTGCCGCCCGGCTTGTCGGTCAGCGCGACGCGGACCCCAGCTTCGAGCAGCAGCCGCGCGGTTTCCTTGCCCATGCCCGAGTCCGCGCCGCTGATCAGTGCGATGCGGCCCTTGATGCCCAGATCCATTCACCTTCTCCCTCGCATGTCCCGGTCCGTAAGGGGCGAGACGGCATAGGGTTCCGCCGCGAGCGATCCGGTAAATGCCTGATCCGTCACGGAACGACGCCGCACCCCGCCCGTTCGGGGTTCGGAATTTCAGGGGATGCCATCGTCCGTGCGCAAGCTGTCCGACACCCAGATCGCCACCATGCCGCCGGTCGGCGACGGTCCCGTGCCCCTGCTCGGCATCGCCGAACTGGCGGCGGGCGTCGCCGGGCATCTGGCGAAGGACGATGTCCTCCTCGCCGTCACCGACGAGACGCGCGCCATTGCGGTCGCGCGGATGCTGGCCGCGATGGCGCCCGACGCAACGGTGCTGTTCTGCCCCGGATCGGATGCGCTGCCCGGTGACGACGCCCCCGCCTCCCCCGCCAATGTCGGGCAGCGCGTGTCGGCGCTTCATGGCGTGCGGGTGGCGCTGGCGCAGCCCAGGCGGGGCCGGATCGCGCTGGTCACCTCGGGCGAGGCGCTGGCCCAGCCTTTGCCCTCGCCCGCGACCTTCGATGCCGAATCGCCCTGCGTCGCGACGGGCGAGCCATGCGAGTTGGCCGCGCTGTACGCGACGCTGATCGACCTGGGCTATGTCGCCGATGATCGGGTGGACGAACCCGGCGAGATCGCGTTGCGCGGGCAGGTCCTCGACATCTTTCCTGCCGATGCCGAACAGCCGCTGCGGATCGAGGTCGGCGACGACCGGATCGTGGCGATCCGCGCCTATGACCCCGCCGACCAGCGCAGCACCGGCGATATCGCCCGGCGCGAACTCGGCCGCGTCGCGGAGCCGGTACAGGGCGACCGAACCAGCAGCCTGCTGGACCATTTGCCCGACGCGCTCGTCATCGTCGAGCCGGGCGCGGACGAGCGGCGCCGCCGTTTGCTGCTGCTCAGCGCCGATGTCGCCAGGCGCGGCTCGAAGCGCGCCGCCAGGGACATGATCGGCGACGCGGCCTGGAAAGACGCGCTGGCAAAGCGCCGCACCGCCACCGTCGTGCGCGAGGGCGAAGAGCCGCCCCGCTTCGTCGAGACGCGCGCGCCGCTGCGCGACTTCGCCAGGCTCGCCCGCCCCGCGCTCGACGCCGGGGACCGGGTCGTGCTGATCGGCAGCGAGCGCGATCTTCGCTTCCTAGGGCGCCGCGTCGACCATGTCCTGAAGGCCGAGGCGAAGCGGGTCGAAGGCTGGCGACAGGCGACCAGGGCCAGACGGGGTTCGCTGCTGACCCTGGTCGCTCCGGCCGAGCGGGGGTTCCGGCGCAAGGGGATCATCGCCATCGCCGCCGCCGACCTGCTGGGCAGTCGCGCCGATCGCGGTGACGGCGGCACGCCGCATGTCGACCTGTCGCTGATCCAGACCGCCGAGATCCGCGTCGGCGATACCGTCATCCATGAGGATCATGGCATCGCGACGGTGGCGGGCATCGTCCCGCTCGACGGACAGGACGGGGTGCAGGGCGATGCCATCAAGCTGGTCTATGCCAAGTCCGCGACCCGTCTGGTCCCGGTCGCCGAGGCCGATCGGCTGTGGCGCTATGGCGGCGAGGACGACGTGGTCAGGCCCGACACGCTGGACGGCAAGAGCTGGCAGGAGCGGCGCGGCGACATCGATGCGGCGATCGCGCAGACCGCCCGCCAGCTGACCGACATGGCGGCGGACCGGGCCGAGCGCCATGCCCCGGTGCTCGATCCGCCTGTGGCCGACTATGAGCGTTTCGCCGCCGGTTTCCCGTTCAGCGAAACCCCCGACCAGCTGACCGCGATCGAGGCGGTGCGCGCCGACCTCGCCTCCGGGCGGCCGATGGACCGGCTGGTGATCGGCGATGTCGGCTATGGCAAGACCGAGGTCGCATTGCGTGCCGCCGCCATCGCCGCGCTCGCGGGACGCCAGGTCGCGCTCGCCGCGCCGACCACGGTGCTGGCCCGCCAGCATCTCGACAGCTTTGCCGCGCGGTTCGAGGGGACCGGCGTCACCGTCGCCGGGCTGTCGCGCCTGTCGACCGCCGCCGAGAAGCGCCGCGTCAAGGCGGGGCTGGCCGATGGCAGCATCCGGGTGGTGATCGGCACCGGCGCGGTGGCGGGCAAGGGCATCGCCTATCAGGCCCTGGCGCTGGTGATCGTCGACGAGGAGCAGCGGTTCGGCGCGGGCGACAAGGCGCGGCTGCAGGAACTGTCCGCCGGTCATGTCCTGACCCTGTCGGCCACCCCCATTCCTCGCACGCTGCAATCCGCGCTGGTCGGCTTGCGGCGGCTGTCGATCATCGCGACGCCACCCGCGCGGCGGCAGCCCATCCGCACGGCGGTGTCGCGCTTCTCGCCCGAGACGCTGCGCGCCGCGCTGCTGCGCGAACGGTCGCGCGGCGGACAGAGCTTCGTCGTGGTGCCGCGAATCGCCGACATGGCCCCGCTGGCCGAGCGGCTGGCCACGCTGGTCCCCGAGCTGGAGATCCTCCAGGCCCATGGCAAATTGCCCGCCGCCGAGATCGATGACGTGATGGTTCGCTTCGGTCGGGGTGATGGCGACGTGCTGCTGGCGACCAACATCATCGAGGCGGGGCTGGACGTCCCCCGCGCCAACACCATGGCGATCGTCCATGCCGATCGCTTCGGCCTGTCCCAGCTCCACCAGCTGCGCGGCCGGGTCGGGCGCGGTCATCGGCGGGGCCAGGTGCTGCTGTTCACCGAGGCGGAGGACGCCATCGCCCCGCGCACGCTGAAGCGGCTCCGCACGCTGGAGGCGTTCGACCGGCTGGGCGCGGGGTTCGCGATCAGCGCGCGCGATCTCGACATGCGCGGCGCGGGCGACCTGCTGGGCGATACCCAGGCCGGGCATATGCGGCTGATCGGCGTCGAGCTGTACCAGCAACTGCTGGAGGATGCGCTGCGCACCGCACGCGGTGAGACGGTCGAGCGCTGGACGCCCGACCTGCGCCTGGGGGTCGAGGGGCGGCTGCCCGAGGACTGGATACCTGATGAGGATCTGCGCATCTCGCTTTATGCCCGGCTGGGTCGGCTGCGCGACGATGCGGCGATCGACGGGTTCGAGGCGGAGCTGGAGGATCGGTTCGGCACGCTGCCCGAGGATGCGCGCATCCTGCTCGTCACCGCCCGGCTGCGCGAGCGGATGCGGGGACTGGGCATTGCGCGCATCGATGCCGGTCCGGCCGCGATCGCGCTGACCCCGCATGGCGACGATGCCGATCTAGCGCAGGTGGAGGGGTTGGTCGAGAAGGACGGCCGCTATCTGCTCAAGGAACGCCATGACGACCCGACCGAGCGGCTGGAGCGGCTGGCGACGCTGCTCGGATAAACGCCGCCGCTTATCCCAGGCGATTGGCGGCGCGCGCGCAGCCGCCTAATCCTGGCCGCCAAAGTCAAAGAGGATGATCCCGATGCCCTTCCCCGCCCCCTATGCCGCCGATCCAGCGCGCTATGACGGTCGCATGCCCTATCGCCGCTGTGGGCGAAGCGGGTTGAAGCTGCCCGCGATCAGCCTGGGACTGTGGCAGAATTTCGGAGGCGCCGACGTGTTCGAGACCGGCCGGGCGATCCTGCGCCGCGCCTTCGACCGGGGCGTCACCCATTTCGACCTGGCGAACAATTACGGCCCGCCCTACGGATCGGCGGAGGAGAATTTCGGCCGCGTCCTCGCCAGCGATTTCGCCGCGCATCGCGACGAGCTGATCGTCTCGACCAAGGCGGGCTGGGACATGTGGCCCGGCCCCTATGGCGATATCGGCTCGTCCAAGAAATATCTCATCGCCAGCTGCGACCAGAGCCTGAAGCGGATGGGGCTGGACTATGTCGACATCTTCTATTCGCACCGGGTCGATCCCGACACCCCGCTGGAGGAAACGGTCGGCGCGCTGGTCCAGCTGCACCGGCAGGGCAAGGCGCTCTATATCGGCCTTTCCTCTTACGAGCCCGGACTGACCCGGCGGGCGGCGGCGCTGCTGGCGGAGGAGAAGGTGCCGCTGTTCATCCACCAGCCCAGCTATTCGATCCTCAATCGCTGGATCGAGCGCGAGCTGCTGGCCACGCTGGAGGAACTGGGCACGGGCTGCATCGCCTTTTCGCCGCTGGCGCAGGGGATGCTGACCGCCAAATATCTGAACGGCGTGCCGCAGGATGCGCGGGCCAGCCGGGGCGGATCGCTGTCCGAGACATTGCTGACCGAGGACAATCTGGCCGCGATCCGGCGGCTGAACGCGATTGCGGAGGCGCGAGGCCAGACGCTGGCGCAAATGGCGATCGCCTGGGTGCTGCGCGATCCCCGGATCACCTCGGCGTTGATCGGGGCGCGGACCGTCGAGCAGCTGGACGACTCGCTCGATGCGGTGAAGAACCTCGATTTCTCGCCGGAAGAGCAAGGCGCGATCGACCGCGCGGCGGAGGATGGCGCCATCAACCTGTGGGCCGAATCCTCGGACATCGTCACCCTGCCCGCCGCACAAGGGGTGCCTGCCTAAAATACGATGATGCGCCCGGCCGTGAGACCGAGCGCATCGCTTGAGCAGAGGTGGCGCTTACTCGGCGGCGTTCTTCACCGCGCCCTTGCCCATGGCCGAGAGCAGCACCTGTCCCGATCCCGAGAAATTGGCGGCGGGCAGATCGGCGACCCGGTTGCCGACCTTCACCAGAACCCGGTCGACCGCGCCCTGCGCATTGGTGCGGACCGACTGGACCGCGCCGATCGCACGCCCTTTGGCATCGGTCACCGCCATGCCGGGATTGACCGGGAAGCCGCCGCTGCGTGCCGCGCCGCTACCGGCCAAGGCGAGATTGCCCGACAACAGGCCATTGCCGCCCGAGGCCGAACCCGATCCGGCCGCGCTGCCGCCGATAGTGCCGAGGTTCGATGCACGCTCGGTCAGGCCGGCGGCCGTGCCGCGCACCCGCTGTCCCACCGCGCCCGCCGTGCTGCGCGCGCCATCGGCGACCCGACCCACCGCATTCACCCCGCGACCGGCGGCATCGCGAACCGCGTCGGTGCCGACCAGCTGCGCATCGACCCCGCCACCGACCGAGCCCGAGGCCGAGCCATTGCCGCCGCCCGAAGCGCCGCCGATCCGCGTCGCGCTATCGAGCGTCGATCCGCCCGAGGCATTGCCCGAGGCCGACACGCGGCCGCGACGGGTGTCGACGGCGCGATCGGCGCGGACCGAACCGCGCGTGCGGGTCGCGCCCTCGGTGGCGATCCGGCCCTGATCCAGCGTGCCGTTCAGCGTACCGCCCGCAGCCCCGCTTAGGGTGCCGGTCGCTCCGCCGAGCGCACCACCCAGGCCGCCGCCAAGTCCTCCGCTGCCCCCAAGCAGCTGTGCCGACACGGGGGCGGCGATCAGAGCCACGGCAAGCATCGCGGTGCTGGACAGAAGCGTCTTCATCGTCATTCTCCTTTTCTTCTGCGGAGACAACGGCGCGACATCGGGGTTTAATCCCGGCGGCTGTCGAATTTATCGCGAAAATGTGCGGCAATCCCCGCAAACCATTCCACGACCAAAGAATTTATCTTGTCCGCGCGGCCCCAGATCCTCCGCCGAGGCGTCGACGCGCGCCAGCGCCGGTGCGATGGCGCCGGGATCGAGGCGCGGATAGAGTGCCGCGATCCGCCCGGCGACCAGCGGGGCGGCGAAGGAGGTTCCGCGCACCTTGAACCGCCGTCCGCCCACGCCCGCCGCCAGCATATCGGCCCCCGGCGCGGCATAGTCGACATGGCTCGCCTGACCCGCCTCGATCAGCCGCCGGTTGCGGCCATCGACGGCGGTGACCGCGATGACGCCCGGATAGGAGGCCGGATAGGCCGGAGGCGCGGCGGGGCCGTTGTTTCCGACCGCCGCGACGATCACCAGCCCGCGCGCCCGTGCCGCCGCGACCACCCGCGCCAGCAGCGGATTGGCGGGGCCGACCAGGCTGATCGTCGCGACCGACACCCCCTGTTGCACCATCCAGCCCAGCGCGCGGGCGATGGCGGTGGCGTTGCCGCCTGCCGGATCGGTGCCATAGACATCGGCCGAGGCGATCCGCGCACCCGGCAGCGACCCGATGATACCATGCCCGCCCGCGATCAGCGAGGCGACCGCCGTGCCATGGTCGTTGGCGCGCGGCGCTCCGGACGCGAAACCCTGCGTCACCGCCGCGCCTTCCACCCCGCCATCGATCACACCGACCAGCGTCCCCTGCCCGCCGCGCTGCGCCAGCGGCATCATCGCGAGGGTGCGGCCGCCACCGCTGGGCAGGTGGAGCTGGTCCGCGCTGACCTCTCCCCCCAGCGCGCGGAGCTCGTCCAGCGCAGCCTTCAGCGACCGCCCCGGCGGCAGCCGCAACCGCACGAAGCCGACGCCCAGCACATCCTCGCGCGCGATCACGCCATATCCCGACCGCGCCGCCGCGTTCAGCAGCGCCTCGCTGGGCGAATCGACCACCACCTCGCCCGCACGCGCCGGAAAGCCCTGCGGATCGAGCACGATCGCATCGGGGTGGTCGCGGACCAGCTGTGCGAACGCCGCCCGCCGCGCTTCGTCCAGCCGTGCCACCGTCGCGCGCGACACGCGGCCGACCTCAGACAGGATCGTATCGGGGCCGGGAATGTCGGGCAGGCCGCCGCCGATCCCCGGCATGGCGGGCAGCGAGGGCAGGCCCGGCAGCAGCTGTGCCGAGGCCGCCCCCCATGCCGTCATGCCCGCCACCAGCACCAGACCCATCATCACCGGCCGCATCGTCACGCTCCAATCGCCAAAACCGGCCCCATTGCCAAAATCGACACTGACATGGATTAAACGACATTCCTCACCCGTTTCATCCTGACAAACAAGGAATCAGGCTTGGCTGCGTTCGAACAGGAGTTGTTGGCCCTGCTGCCGCGTCTGCGGCGGTTCGCGCGATCGCTCACCCATGACGCGGCCGATGCCGACGATCTGGCGCAGGTCACGATCGAGAAGGCGTTGCTCGCCCGCTCGTCCTGGCAGCCTGGAACGCGATTGGACAGTTGGATGTACCGCATCATGCGCAACGCCTGGATCGACACCACCCGCGCCCGCCGCCGCGCGTCCGAGACCTTCATCGCGGAGGATGCCGGGATGGGCGTCGGCGCGCCGGGCGCGGCGGAGGCGCATGTCGCGCTGACCGAGGTGGAGGCGGCGATGCGCGCCCTGCCCGACGAACAGCGCGAGGCGGTGGCGCTCGTCCTGGTCGAAGGGCTGGCCTATAAGGAGGCGGCGGAGATACTCGATATTCCGATGGGCACACTGACCTCGCGGCTGGTGCGCGGGCGACAGGCGCTGATGGCGCGGCTGGGAGAAGCGGCATGACGATCGAACCCGAAATGCTGATGGCCTATGCCGACGACGCGCTCGATCCGCTGACCGCCAAGCGCATCGAGGCCGCCATCGCCGCCGATCCCGCGCTGGGTGAGGAGGTCGCGCGGCACCGGCGGCTCCGCGCGACGCTGTCGGGCGCCTATGCCCCGGTCGCCGACGAGCCCGTGCCCGACCGGCTGGCCGCGCTGCTGCGCTCCAATGTCGTCGCCATGCCGACCCGCGCGCCCGCGCCGTCGCGCTGGGCAGGGGCTCCGTGGCGCTCGGTCGCGGCGATGGCCGCCTGTCTCGTGATCGGCGTCGTGCTGGGGCAACGGGTGGACCAGGGGCCGGTCGCCGCAAGTGCCGACGGGCTCTATGCCGCCGGATCGCTGGCGAAGGCGCTCGACCGGCAGCCCAGCGGGACGGCGGGTGCGGTGCGGATCGCGGTCAGCTTCCGCAACCGGGACAATGGCTATTGCCGTGTCTTCCAGTCCGCCGCCGCCGACGGCATCGCCTGCCGCACCGATCGCGGCTGGGCGCTGGAGCGGACCATGCCGGGCAGCACGCCCGAGCGCGGCGGCGGCTATGCGCAGGCGGGCTCCTCCGACGCCGCGCTGATGGCGGCGGCGCAGGATATGATGGCCGACATGCCGCTCGACCGCGATGGCGAGCGGGCGGCGCTCGATCGGGGCTGGCAGACCCGATAGACCCGGTTACGCCGATCGGGAAAACCCAGCGTTTCCCGATCGGTGCCCCAGCCCCCCGTGCAAGGCGGCCATGCCCGCGCTATCTTGGGGGCATGAAGAAGATCGGATTCCTGTCGTTCGGCCATTGGTCGCCCTCGCCCCAGTCGGCCACCCGCTCGGCGCAGGACGTGCTGCTCCAGTCCATCGACCTGGCGGTCGCCGCCGAGGAACTGGGCGCAGACGGCGCCTATTTCCGCGTGCACCATTTCGCGCAGCAGCTGGCCTCGCCCTTCCCGCTCCTCGCGGCTGTCGGCGCGCGGACCTCGCGGATCGAGATCGGCACCGGCGTCATCGACATGCGCTACGAAAATCCCTTCTATATGGTCGAGGATGCGGGCGCGGCGGATCTGATCGGCAACGGCCGGTTGCAACTGGGCATCAGCCGGGGTTCGCCCGAACAGGTGATCGAGGGCTGGCGGCATTTCGGCTATGGCCCCGCCCAGGGCGAGAGCGATGCCGATCTCGGCCGTCGCCATGCCGAGGTCTTCCTGCACCTGCTGAAAGGCCAGGGTTTCGCCAAGCCCAATCCGCGCCCGATGTTTCCCAACCCGCCGGGCCTGTTGCGGCTGGAGCCGCATTCGCCGGGCCTGCGCGACCGGATCTGGTGGGGCTCGGCCTCCAATGCGACCGCGATCTGGGCGGCGCAGCGCGGCATGAACCTGCAAAGCTCGACCCTGAAGGCCGATGAAAGCGGCGAGCCCTTCCATGTCCAGCAGGCCAGGCAAATCCGCGCCTATCGCGAGGCCTGGGCGACGGCGGGCCATGCCCGTCCCCCGCGCGTGTCGGTCTCGCGTTCGATCTTCGCGCTGACCACCGACCAGGACCGCGCCTATTTCGGGCGCGACGACAGCCAGGATCAGGTCGGCATCATCGACAATATGCGCGCCGTCTTCGGCCGATCCTATGCCGACGAGCCCGAACGGCTGATCGAACAGCTCCGCGCCGACGAAGCCATTGCCGAGGCGGACACGCTGCTGCTGACCGTGCCCAACCAGCTGGGCGTGGCGTATAACGCGCATGTGATCGAGAACATCCTGCGCCACATCGCGCCCGCGCTTGGCTGGCGCTGAGCCGCACCGGCGTCGGCGCGGCCCATGGCTGCGTCGGCGCTGGCGCGCGACGACTGGCCCCCGGCGGGGTGGCACTACCGATGATGTGGAAGAAATGGCGCGCCCGGAACGATTCGAACGTCCGACCCTCAGATTCGTAGTCTGATGCTCTATCCAGCTGAGCTACGGGCGCGCATAAGGTCATGAAGACCTGTTATGTGATCCACTGGCGCGCCCGGAACGATTCGAACGTCCGACCCTCAGATTCGTAGTCTGATGCTCTATCCAGCTGAGCTACGGGCGCGCTGTGGAGGTGGGCTGATAGAAGCGGTTTCCGATCGTGGCAATATACAAAAAACAGTTATCCACATTTTCTTGCAATCGGGTCCGCTTTGCCGTGCCGGGCATTTTCCACCGGCCGCTTCCACGGCTAGGATGGGCGACGATGACCCAGTTCCGCTTTCGCAAGACCGCCCGCCCCCTCCTCGCACTCGGCCTGATGTCCGCCGGTTTGTTGGGGGGATGTTCGCGCGACACCGGCGCCTATCCCTCGCTGGCGGTGCGGCCGGTCGAGAAGCGCGGCTTTGCCGAGCCCGAGGTGGAAACGCCCGAGGCCAGGCCCGACCCCGCGCTCGACGCGCAGATCGCACAGCTGGCCGGGCGGCTGGACGGCATCCAGGACGAATTCGCCAAGGCCTATGACCAGGCCCGGGCCAGCGCCGCCAAGGCGCGGGGGCAGTCGGTGGGCAGCGATGCCTGGCTGACCGCCCAGACCGACCTTGCCGCACTCGACGAGATCCGGGCGCGCACCTCGGGCCTGCTGACCGAGATTGACGACAGGGCGATCGCGCGCGCGGCGGCGCTGGAGGCTGACTATCCCGCGCTCACCGCGCTCAGGACGCGCGCGGTCGAGGCGAACACGCGGCAGGGCGAACAGATCAAGGCCCTGTCGGCCAGCCTGCCCGCAGGCTGAACGTCGCTCAGAAGTTGCGGATGAAGGGCAGGACCGTCGAATAATCGTCGGTCCACGCGGCCAGCCCGCTGGGCGCGGCGACCCGGCGCCAGTCGCCGCCCTGCGCCGCCAGCCGGGCCAGCAGGTCCGCATCACGCGACAGCGCCAGCCAGACCGACCCGGTCGCCTCCGCCTCTCGGTCCAGGTCGGTGGGCGTATAGGCCAGCTTGCGCACCGCCCATCCGCCGTCGCGCGCCGCCGCCGCGACCAGCGGCTCCAGATCGACGAAGCGGTTGGAGATATGGATCAGCAGCAGCCCCCGGCTGGACAGCACCCGCGCATAGGTCGCAAAGGCCTCGCGCGTCAGCAGATGCGCGGGCACCGCGTCGGACGAAAAGGCGTCGAGCGCCAGCAGGTCGAGGCTGTCCGGGGCCTCCGCCGCCAGCCGGATGCGCGCATCGCCGATGCGGATCACCGGATCGGGCTGGCACCGCCGCAAATAGGTGAACTGCCCGGTATCACGCGCGATGCGGACGATGACCGGATCGATCTCGTAGAAGCGCCAATGCTGCCCCGGCCGGGCATAGCAGGCCAGCGTCCCCGTCCCCAATCCGACGACCCCGATCCGCGCGCCCGGACCATAAAGCGAGGGCGCCGCGCGCATCGCGCGGCCGACCCCGGAATAGGGGGCGTAATAGGTGGTCGGCGTCCGCTCCCGCTCCGCCGAGCCGCGCAGCTGGATGCCATGCACGGTCGCCCCATGGTCCAGCTCGCGATAACCCGGCCCGTCGCGGACCGTATAGACGCCGAAATAGCTGCGCATCCGCGCGTCGCGCTCCATCGACAGGGACAGCGCGCGATAGCCGCCGAACAGCACCAGCGCCCCCGCCAGCAGCAGGACGAACCCCGTCCGCGCGCCGATCGTCAGGAAGCCCAGCGCCGCGATGACCAGGAACGCCAAGCCCTGCCGCTCCTCGCCGAACCAGGCCGAAGAACCGACCAGCCGCAGGTCGAGCAGCACGCCCACCACGATCGCCAGCGCGACCAGCATGGTCCGGTGGTGCCGCCGCCACAGGTCGCGCAAGGAGGTGGTCATGAACTGCTGCGGGATCAGCATCCCCGCCGCCAGGATCAGCAGGGGGTATTCATAGGTCCAGTCGAACAGGACCGGCGCCACCAGACCCGTGAACACGCCGCCCAGCGCCCCGCCGACCGCCATCCACAGATAGAAGCCCGTCAGCCGGTCGACTGCGGGCCGCGCCCGGTACAGCGCGGTGTGCAGCGCGACCGACACCATGAACAACAGCATCAGCGCGACGACGACGTTGAAATAGGGCCGCTGCGGATAGCCGCCCATGATGACCCCGCCGAACAGCAGCAGCGTGACCGGTGCGATCCGGGTCAGCATGTCCGCGACTCCGCGCCGCGCGGCAAAGGCGATGATGAAGCTCAACAGATAGAGCCCCAGCGGCAACACCCATAGCAGCGGCATCGCGACGATGTCGGTGGTGATATAGGTCGAGGTCGCGAGCACCAGCCCCGAGGGCACCGCCGCCAGCGCGGTCCACAACGCGCGCCGCCGCCATCCGGGTGCGGGCGTCGGCGCGGGGATGCCCTCGGCCTTCTGCCCGGTCGCTGGCAGTCGCGCCGCACAGGCCAGCACCAGGCAGGCGAGCAGGCCATAGCCGATGCTCCACATCAGGCTCTGCCCCCGCAGCGCCATGGCGGGCTCGACCAGCAGCGGATAGGCGATCAGCCCGGCGAAGCTCCCCAGATTGGAGGCCGCGTAGAGCACATAAGGGTCACGCCCCGGCGCGGCGAGCGCAAACCAGCGCTGGATCAGCGGCGCCTGCGCGGATACGGCGAAGAAGAGCGGCCCGATCGACAGGCCCAGCAGCCAGGGCACCCAAAGGGTCGGCTCGGCATTGGCGGGCAGGTCGACCGCGATCAGCCCGATCGGCAGCCACAAGGCCGCCGCCGCCAGCACCCCGACATGAACCGCCGCCTGTACGCGCGGCCGCCATCGGCCCAGCGCATGGGCATAGGCATAGCCGCCGAGCAGCAGCGCCTGATAGACCAGCATCGCCGAGTTCCAGACGGCCGGCGCGCCGCCCAGCCGGGGCAGCGCCATGCGCGCGACCATCGGCTGGACCAGGAACAGCAGGAACGATCCCGTCAGGATCGTCGCCACGAACAGCGCGCGCACCAGTAGCACGGGCAAGCGGCCGGACCGGGAAATGGCGATGATCCGGCTCAGCCGTTCAGCAGTCGGGCGGCATGGGCGGCATGATAGGTCAGCACGCCCGAACATCCGGCGCGCTTGAACGCCATCAGCGTCTCCAGCACCATCGCATCGCGGTCCGCCGCGCCCGCCGCCACCGCCGTCTCGATCATCGCATATTCGCCCGACACCTGATAGGCGAAGGTCGGCACGCGGAATTCGTCCTTCACGCGGCGGATGATGTCCAGATAGGGCAGGCCGGGCTTGACCATCACGCTGTCCGCGCCCTCGGCCAGATCGAGCGCGACCTCGCGCAGCGCCTCCTCGGCATTGGCGGAGTCCATCTGATAGGTGCGCTTGTCGCCCTTCAGCAGCCCGCGCGTGTTCACCGCGTCGCGGAACGGGCCGTAAAAGGCGCTGGCATATTTGGCGGCATAGGCCATGATCTGGACGTTGACGAAGCCCTCGGCCTCCAGCGCCGCGCGGATCAGCCCGATGCGGCCGTCCATCATGTCCGACGGTGCGATCACGTCCGAGCCCGCGCGCGCCTGGGTCAGCGCCTGCTGGGCCAGCGCGTCGGCGGTGCGGTCGTTGATGACATAGCCCGCCGCATCGACCAGCCCGTCATGGCCATGCGTCGTATAGGGATCGAGCGCGACGTCGGTCAGCACGCCGATGTCCGGCACCGCATCCTTGATCGCCGCGATCGCCCGGCACATCAGATTGTCGGGGTTCAGCGCCTCGCGCCCGTCATCGGTGCGCAGGTGCGAGGGGGTGTTGGGGAACAGCGCCAGGCAGGGAATGCCCAGCGCCTCCGCCTCCTTGGCGCGCGCCACGATGCCGTCCAGCGACCAGCGCGACACGCCGGGCAGGCTGGCGATCGGTTCCTCCACCCCCTGCCCCTCGGTCACGAACAGCGGCCAGATCAGATCGGCCGGGGTCAGCACCGTTTCGGCGTGAAGCCGCCGGCTCCACTGGGAAGCTCGGGTGCGGCGAAGGCGAAGCGCAGGGTATGATGCCGTCATGATTGTCCGCATTTGGGGGATCGGACCGCGCTTGCCAAGCGTTGCATGCAAGCGTTCCGGGGGCGAAAGGAAATCCGTCTTGAGAGAGATACGATCGGCGGCGATGGTGGTGAACGCCAAGTCGCGGCGCGGACAGGCGCTGTTCGAGCGGGCCTGCAAGGCCATGTCGGGCCTGCCCTATCCGGTCGATGCGCGCGCGGTCGAGAATCCGGAGGATCTGGAGCCCACCGTCCGCGAGCTGCTGGCGGCCAAGCCCGACCTACTGATCCTGGGCGGCGGCGACGGCACGATCAGCGGGCTGGTCGACCTGATGGTCGGGCATGACGTGATGCTGGGCGTGCTGCCGCTGGGCACCGCGAACAGCTTCGCGCGATCGCTGGACATCCCGCTCGATATCGAGGGGGCGGTGGAGGTGATCCGGACCGGCCGGCCCCGCCGGATCGACCTGGGCATGATCGACAACGACTATTATGCCAATTGCGCCGCGATGGGGATGAGCCCCAAGATCGCCGAGACGGTGCCGCACAAGCTCAAGAAGGTGGCGGGGCGGCTGGGCTATCTGGGCTGGGCGGCCTATCAGTTCCTGCGCTTCCGTCCCTTCACCCTGATCGTCGAGCAGAACGGAACGCGCGAAAGGCTGCGCGTGGTCGAGGTCCGCATCTCCAACGGGCCCTATCATGGCGGCACCGAGCTGGTGGAATCGGCGTCGGTCGATTCGGGCGAGATCGTGGTCCAGGCGGTGTGCGGCCATGTGAAGCGGCGCCTGATCGTCAACTGGGCGGCCAGCATCCTGCGCAGCGACTATCGCAAGGAGAAGGTGCGCGAGTTCCGGGGCCGCGCGATCCAGATCAACACCATCCCGCCGCTGCCCATCTCGATCGATGGCGAGGTGCTGGCGCACACGCCCGTCACGGCCAGGATCGCGCCGGGGATCATCGAGGTGATGGCCCCGGCCTGATCGTCATCCGACCGGCATCGCCTTGTTGGTCGGCTGCCCCTCGGCCAGTGCCTGTTCCTCGCATTCCTGCGGGGTGGTCGCCTGGGCCAGCCTGCCCTTGCGCCAGCCGCCATGCCGGTAATAGGCGATCGTCATCAACATCGAGGCGAGCGAGCCCGCCGGGAAGCTCCACCAAATCGCATCCGCGCCCAGCATCGGCGCGAAGGCATTGGCCAGGCCGAAGCGGACCGGGAACATCGAGATGGCCAGGATGACCAGCGGCCCGACGACCGCCCCGTTGGCCCGCACCGTCGCCGCCAGCACCATCGAGACGCCGAACAGGATGAAGCTCCACCCGCCGATCAGGTTGATCCGCGCGGCGATGTCGATCGCGCCGGGCTCGCTGCCCAGGAACAGCCACAGGACATGCCGGTCGAGCAGGGTGACCAGCACCACCAGCGCCCCGGTCAGCAGCAGGTTCATGCGCAGGCCGGCTTGGGTGATCCGGCCCACCCGGTCCCATTGCCCAGCGCCGATATTCTGCGCCGCCATGGCGCTGACCGCTGCGCCCACCGCCATGGCGGGCATCTGGATATAGGTCCAGAGCTGGTTCGCCGCGCCATAGGCCGCCGTGGTCGCGGTGCCGTGCCGATTGACCAGCCCCATCATCGCCAGCGCCGAGGTGGAGACGACCAGCATCTGAAGCCCCATCGGGAAGCCTTTGACCAGGATCGTCTTCAGCAATGCGGGCGTGGGGATCAGATAGCGCCACTCCGCCCCGCGCAGCCGGATGACCAGGTCCTTGGCATAGAGATAGGCGACCAGCGCCAGCAGCGAGCCGCTATTGGCGATCAGCGTCGCGACCGCCGACCCCTCGATCCCCAGCGCCGGGGCGGGCCCCAGCCCCAGGATGAAGACCGGGTTCAGCACGACGTCGAGCACCGAGCCCAGCGCCATGAACTTGAGCGGGGTGATCGAATCCCCCACCCCGCGCAGCGCCATGGTCAGCAGGACGCTGATGAACCCCGGCGGCATCGCGACGAAGATGACCCGCAGATAGGCGAGCGCGAGCGGATAGACCTCCGCCGGGGTCGCCAGCGCGCGCAATATGGCGGGCGCCGCCCACCAGCCGATCCCGACCGTCAGGGTCGAGATGACCGCGAACAGCCCCAGCGCCGATCCCAGCACCCGGCGCACCGCATCAATATCGCGGCGGCCCATGTTCTGGCCGATCAGGATGGTCGCCGCCATGCCGAAGCCGAAGGTCGCCGCGACCAGCAGGAACATGATGATATTGGCGTTGGTCGTCGCGGCCAGCGCGCGCTCGCCCAGAAACTGGCCGATCCAGATCGCGTTGATCGACCCGTTGAGCGATTGCAGGATGCTCGATCCCAGCGTCGGCAGCGCGAACAGCAACAGGGTGCGGCCGATTGGCCCGGCGGTCAGGTCCCGGCGTCCGTTGGGCGCGGTCACGGTGTCTTGCCTCCGGCGTTGATTTCCTCGTCCACGAACCGCGCCATCGCCGCATATTGAAAGCCGGGCCTCTGGTTGCCCTGGCCCGCATATAGCCCGCGCAGATAGCCCCAGTCGAACGGGGTCAGCCCTTCCGGCGCCGCCTGCTCGTCGAACAGGGTCAGGATCGTCGAGATCCCCTCGGTCCTGCGCGGACGGACCACCGCCAGCGCGCGCATCGTGGCATAATCGGCGATCTGGTGGATCGTCTTGCCGTTCACCGCGTCCCGGTCGATCATCACCACCGCCGCCGCGATATGCGATTTGGTGGGCAGGGTGATCCGGCTGGCGCTGGGGATGTTGAGGGTCGGAATATTGTTGGCGCCCGGGATCAGCTGGTCGCCGTCGCGGCTGGTGATCGCGGTCATGTGCCAGGCATGGACCGGGCCCCTGTCCTTCGCCATCGCCCGGACATCGGCGAAGGGAAGGTCACCGAAGATGCCGGGCCGGTGATCGATCAGCCATGCGACCTGCTGCGCGCCATTGTCGACGAACAGGATCAGGACATTGGGGCGGCATTTGTCGCCGCCCAGCCGAATGCCCAGCCGCTCGGCATGGCCCAATATGCGGTCGGCAACCGGCAGCGCGGCCTTGGCCGCCAGGCCGGAGCTGGCGATGCACAGGGGTTCGGTCAGCCGCGACAGCGGTGCGTCGCCATCGGGATAGCCCGAAATCGCGCCGAACCAGCGCAACGTCTCTCGCCGGGGCGGCAGCGGCCGGGCGGTCACCACGACCGGATCGGCGGGCGATGCGCCGGTCTGCGCCTCCAGCGGCGGGGCGATCGACGCCCCGCCCAAGGAAGCAAGCCATGCCAACGACGTAAGAAACGTTCTCCGCATCGACCTGCCCCCCTTTGGCTACGTTCAACCGGCCAGTGCGTCCCGTACCGCCTGAACCGCCTCGGCGCCCTTGGTGCCGTCCGGCCCGCCGCCCTGCGCCATGTCGGGACGGCCACCGCCGCCCTGCCCGCCCAGCGCCGCCACCGCCTTGCGCAGCAGCTCGACCGCATTGTGCCGGGCCGTCAGATCGTCGGTCACGCCGACCGCGACCGAGGCGCGACCGTCATTGATCGCGACCATCACCGCGACACCGGATCCGCCCAGCCGCTGCTTGGCATCGTCCACCGCGCCGCGCAGCCCCTTGGCCTCGAAGCCGTCGAGCACCTGGCCGATGAACGCGACATCGCCGATCTGCTCGGGTCCGGCGGCAGCCCCTCCGGCCCCGCCGCCCATCGCCAGCGCCTTCTTGGCCTCGGCGAGTTCGCGCTCAAGGCGACGGCGATCCTCAACCAGCGCGGCAATGCGCGCGGGCACCTCGTCCGGCGTGGTCTTCAGCGTCGCGGCGGCGGCCTTGAGCATATCGTCGCGGTGGCCGAGATAGGCGCGCGCGCCCTCGCCGGTCAGTGCCTCGACCCGGCGCACACCGCTCGACACCGCGCCTTCGGACACGATCTTGAACACGCCGATCTCGCCCAGCGCGCCGACATGCGTGCCGCCGCAGAGTTCGAGGCTGTAGGTGCCGTCGGCATCCTCGCCCATCGACACGACGCGCACCTCGTCGCCGTACTTCTCGCCGAACAGCGCCATCGCGCCCATTTCGATCGCCTCGTCGGGCGTCATCAGCCGGGTGACGACGGGGCCGTTGCCGCGCACCTGTTCGTTCACGCGTGCCTCGACCTCGGCAATGTCGTCGGCGGTCATGCCGACCGGCTGCGAAAAGTCGAAGCGCAGGCGCTCGGGCGCGACCATCGAGCCCTTCTGCGCGACATGGGTGCCCAGCCGCT
>Ga0308171_1002452_pt1 | contig 19501 bp, 17 predicted proteins | sample PhyGR1_FD_202135 | JGI IMG/M metagenome (GOLD analysis project Ga0308171, IMG submission 202135) | Phyllosphere microbial communities from UC Gill Tract Community Farm, Albany, California, United States - DLSLSG.R1 | ecosystem: Host-associated > Plants > Phyllosphere > Unclassified | place: USA... | reverse complement strand
CCGAAATCCGGGAACTTCTCAAGCTTCTGGACCAACCGGACATCATTTCCTTTGCGGGCGGTATTCCCGATCCGGCGCTGTTTCCCGATGCGGAATTCAAGGAAGCCTATGCGGACATCTTCTCCGGTCCGCAGGTCAATTCAGCGCTGCAGTATTCGGTGAGCGAAGGCTACAAGCCGCTGCGCGAATGGATCGTCAAGGACATGGCGAAGATCGGCATCGAATGCTCGGTCGATAACGTCTTCATCACGTCCGGTTCGCAGCAGGCGCTGGATTATCTCGGCAAGCTGTTCCTGTCGCCCAACGATACGGCACTCGTCACATGGCCGACCTATCTCGGCGCGCTGTCTGCCTTCAACGCCTATGAGCCGAACTACGACCAGCTGAACCCGGGCGGCAATCGCACGCCGGAGACCTATCGCGACAACGCGACCAAGGCCGGTGGCTCCGTCAAGTTCGCCTATCTTTCTGCCGACTTCTCCAACCCGACGGGTGAGACGGTCGATCTGGCAGGTCGCAAGAAGCTGCTCGAACTCGCCGATGAGCTCGATATCGCGGTCATTGAAGATGGTGCCTATCAGAACCTGCGTTTCGACGGTCAGCCTGTTACACCGATCATGGCGCTGGACATCGAGCGCAATGGCGGTATCGAAAAGACCCGTACCATCTATTCCGGCAGCTTCTCCAAGACCTTGGCGCCTGGCCTTCGCGTCGGCTTCGTCGTTGCCGCGATGCCGGTCATCCGCAAGCTGGTTCTGATGAAGCAGGCTGCCGATCTGCACTCTTCGACCATCAATCAGATGGCGATCGAGCATGTTGCCTCCCGCGGTTTCGACGGTCAGGTCGCCAAGATCAAGGCTGCCTATAGCGCCCGCCGCGACGCCATGCTGACGGCGCTCGACAAATACATGCCGAAGACGGCGCGCTGGACGAAGCCGGAAGGCGGCATGTTCGTCTGGGTGACGCTGCCGGAAGGTCTCGACGGTGCGGAGCTTCTGGCGCAATCGCTTTCCAGCGAGCGCGTGGCCTTCGTTCCAGGTAAGGCCTTCTTCGCCGATGGTTCGGGCAGCAACACGCTGCGCATCAGCTTCTCCTGCGCCAATGAGCAGATGATCGATGAGGGGATCAAGCGCCTAGGCCGCCTGATCGCCAATGCCGAGACCACGACCAGAGCGACGATGCCGATCGTGTGAGGCCAGGGAAGGGCGCTGTCTCTTCTCACGATGACAGAATGATGCTGGCCGACTTTGAGAGCGGCCAGCATTCGAAGCGAGCCTTCGCTCCATCATCTTAAGGATCTTTGCGCTGGTGCCACGCATCGTGCAACACGTCTGCTTTCCAATTTGAAGGATATGCGCCATGGCCAGAACCTACCCCTTCCATCAGGTCGATGTCTTTTCCGCCAAGCCCCTGAAGGGCAATCCGCTTGCCGTGGTCTGCGATGCCGACGACTGGTCGGATGAGGAGATGGCGGCATTTGCCAATTGGACCAATCTCAGCGAGACGACCTTCCTGATGAAGCCGACGGTTGAGGGTGCGGACTACCGTGTGCGGATTTTCACGCCGGTGGGCGAGTTGCCCTTTGCCGGTCATCCCACACTCGGCACCTGCCATGTCTATCGTTCGCATTCCGGGCAGACCGGCAAAGACGAGATCGTGCAGCAATGCGAGGCAGGTCTGATCAAGATCAGGATCACCGGCGAAAGGCTTGCTTTTGCGGCTCCGCCATTGCGGAAGTTCGGCGCGGTCGATCCAACATCTATTTCGCAGGTCGCAGCGGCACTGGGGCTCTCGCCAGAGGTGATCCTGGATGCAAGCTGGACGGATAATGGTCCGGGTTGGGTGTCGCTGCTTCTAAAGAGCCGCGCCGATGTTCTTGCCATCAAGCCGAATTTTTCTGCAATCGGTGGCTTCAAAGTCGGTGTCGTCGCGCGCTGCAAAGCGGAAGACGGGATCGATGCGGACTTCGAAGTGCGAGCCTTCTTCGAGGGCGGCGAAGATCCGGTCACCGGGAGCCTCAATGCTGGTCTTGCACAGTGGCTGATCGGCGCCGGTGTGGCGCCTGCTCGCTATATCGCGAGCCAAGGGACGGCTCTTGGTCGGGCAGGGCGCGTCAGCGTCGACAAGATCGGCGACGACATCTGGGTCGGCGGGCAGGTGACGACTTTGATCGAAGGAAAGGTTACGCTTTAACCGCGAATGTGACAGTCAAATCCTGTCTGTCACATACATGTTATGCAGGTGTGTTTTAGCGGTCCCAGCTTCAAACAGGGACCACACTCATGAAAACGCTTCTTTCAGCCTTCACTGCCATCGTGTCGCTCGGTCTTCTCATGGGCAGCGCCAATGCTGCCGATCTGGTGCTCTACACCAGCCAGCCGAATGAGGATGCCCAGGCGACCGTCGATGGCTTCAAGGCCGCCAATCCCGGTATCGATGTCGAATGGGTGCGCGACGGAACGCCGAAGATCATGGCGAAGCTGATGGCCGAGATCGAGGCAGGCAATCCGGTTGCCGACGTTCTGCTGATTGCCGATACCGTGACGCTGGAACGCATGAAGCAGGCCGGCCAGCTGATGGCCTACAAGTCGCCGGAAGCGCCCCATTATGACGCCTCGCTGTTCGATGCGGATGGCTATTATTACTCCACCAAGCTCATCACCACCGGCATCATGTATAACACGCAAGCCGCGATGAAGCCGACGAGCTGGAAGGATCTGGAGAAGCCGGAAGCCAAGGGCCTCGTGACCATGCCGAGCCCGCTGACCTCCGGTGCGGCCCTGATCCATGCGCAGACGCTCGCGGCCGTGCCCGCCCTTGGCTGGGATTACTACAAGGCGCTGAAGGACAATGGCGCGATTGCCGCCGGTGGCAATGGCGCGGTTCTGAAATCCGTCGCTTCCGGCGAGAAGGCTTATGGCGTCGTTGTCGACTACATGCCGATCCGTGAAAAGGCCAAGGGCGCGCCGATCGAGTTTGTCTTCCCGAGCGAAGGTGTGTCTGCCGTGACCGAGCCGGTCGGCATCCTTGCCCACACCAAGCATGCGGATGCGGCCAAGAAGTTCGTTGACTATGTGCTTTCCACCAAGGGACAGGAAGGCTTCGTCAAGCTCGGCTACATCCCTGCGCGCAACGATGTCGCTCTGCCAGCCGGCTTCCCCGCTCGCGACCAGATCAAGGTGCTGCCGCTGAACCCGGCAGAAGCGCTGAAGAATTCCGAAAAGGATCTCAAGACCTTCTCCGATATCTTCGGCGGCTCCAAGGGCTGATCCTTCTCTATGCCAGCTTTTTCAACTCATGGAAGCAGCCAGCCACGCTGGCTGTTTCCTTTTGTCGTCACGGTCGTCTTCATGCTGAGCGCATTGCCGCTGGGGCGACTGGCCTATACCGGCATCATCTCGTCACTCAAGGGTGACATGTGGCCGTTGCTGAGCGATCCGGCTTTGTGGCAAGCCGTGGGCAACACGCTCTCCACCTCGTTTTTTGGCATGCTGATCTCGCTTTCGATTGGCGGCGGTTTTGCGCTGGCGCTGACGCTTTGCAATATTCGCGGCAAGTCTCTGCTGAGCTTCCTCTTCATGCTGCCGATGATGATCCCGCCACAGGTGACGGCGCTCTCCTGGATCGGGATGACCGGGCCTTCCAGCACGCTGTTGAAGGCGATCGGTCTTGCGCCGCCGCTCGGCTCTGCCCAGCCGCTCTATTCGATCTTCGGCATTTCGCTGCTGCTCGGCGTCCAGCACGCGCCGCTCGTCTATCTCTCGCTCCGGTCCGGGTTGCTGGCCCTGCCGCAGGATGGGATCGAGGCCGCGAAGCTTTCCGGCGCATCCTCCTGGCGGGTATTGAAGGATATCATCCTGCCGCTCTCCATGCCGGGTCTGATTGCCGGTGCCGCGATCGCCTTTGTCTCGGGGGTTGGCAACTTCGGCATATCCGCCATTCTCGGCATACCGGCCTCCATCTTCACCCTGCCGACGCTGATCTACAGCCGCTTCTCCAGTTTCGGCGGCAGCACCTTCGGCGATATCGCCATGCTATCGGGCATGATCGCGATCATCTCGGTTCTCGGCCTCGCAATCCAGGAACGGGCTATGAAGGGGCGCGATTATCGCATCATCGGGCTTTCCGGCAAGGCGGCGACCTTCCAGCTTGGGGGATGGCGTCTGGTCGTCGAGGCCCTTCTGTGGCTCTCCATCCTCATCATCCTCGTCGCGCCTTTGACGGCGCTCGTCGCAAGCTCGCTTGCTCCAGCCTATGGTGTGCCGCTGACGCTGAAGACCGCGACGATCCATGCTTACGAGGAAATCCTGTTTCGGCAGGCCGTGACGCGCACGGCCTTCATCAATTCGCTTTTTCTGGCGACAGTCACCTCCTTGTGTCTCCTTCTGGTGACCGTGCTGACGGCCTATTTCCTTGTGCGGGGCAAAAGCCGGTTCATGTTCCTGCTGTCGGCGCTTGTGGATATTCCCTATGCGCTGCCGGGCGTGGTCATTTCCGTGTCCTACGTGTTGCTGTTCGCGGCCCCGATCCCGCTTGTCGGCATCACGCTTTACGGCACGCTGTGGATCATTCTGCTGGCCTATTTCTCCTCCTTCTTCGCCGTGAGCCTCAAGCCGATGGTCAGTGCTTTCACCCAGTTCGATCCGGTGCTGGAAGAGGCGGCAAGGCTTTCGGGGGCCGGTTTCTGGAGACGGATGAAGGATATCATCCTGCCGCTCGTCGGCCCCGCTGCGGGCGCCTCCGTCATTCTGGTCTTTCTGATTGCCTGCAATGAATTGACCGTCTCCGCGCTGCTCTGGTCTGCGGGCACGCAGACCCTCGGCGTGGTGATCTATAATCTCGATGACAGCGGCAGTTTCGATCTCGCCTCGGCACTCTCGGTGCTGGTGGTGGCGATGGTGATCGTGCTGATGCTGCTGCTCGAACTGCTCGGCCGCAAGCTGCCGAAGGGAGTTGTGCCTTGGCGAAACTGATCCTCAACCGTTTGTCGAAAAGCTTTGGCGGCGGCAAGCCTGCGGTCAATGATGTCTCGATGACGATCCGCGAAGGCGGCTTTCTGGCGCTGCTTGGTCCTTCCGGCTGCGGCAAGACGACGGTGCTGCGGATGATCGCAGGCTTCGAACAGCCGAGCGACGGGGCGATCCTTCTGGGTGAGCGGGTGCTGGCGGATGCCGGCAGCATGGTGCCACCGGAGCGCCGCAACATGGCGATGGTCTTCCAGTCCTACGCATTATGGCCGCATATGACGGTGGCGGAAAATACTGGTTATCCGCTGAAGGTGCGCGGCATTACAGGCGAGCGCTATCGCCGCAAGGTGATGGATGCGCTTGCCACCGTGCGGCTTGACGCTTACGCCGAGCGTCGTCCATCGGAACTGTCGGGCGGGCAGCGTCAGCGCGTCGCGCTTGCGCGCTGCCTTGTGACCGAGCCCGACGTTGTGCTTCTCGACGAGCCGCTTGCCAATCTCGACCGGCATCTTCGCCAGGAGATGGAAGAGACGTTTCGCGAGTTCCACGCCACCTCCGGCGCGACGATGGTATATGTGACGCATGATCAGGCCGAAGCCATGGCGCTTGCGACAGATGTTGCAGTGATGTCGGAGGGCAGGCTGTTGCAGATGGCGCCTCCGGCGGAGCTCTATGCACGACCTGAGGGAAGGCTCGTTGGATCGCTGGTCGGGCAGGGCGCCATTGTTTCGCTCAAGATCCCGGAGGCTGCGCCGCGGGCGTTGGATTGGGAGATGCTGAAAACAGCCATGAGGGCTGAAGAGGGGATATCTCCACTGAGTGACATTCTTGTCCGCCCGCAGGACGTGCTCCAGGACGCCGAGGGTATCGCCTGCCGGGTGAGCAGCATTCTATATGAGGGCGAGCGTTATGCGCTGCGCCTCACCTTGCCGGACGGGCAGGCACTGCGGGCCTATTCCCGGGAGCCTGCGGCACTCGGGGCGATCTATCCCATCGCCATCCGCTCGGCCTGGCGATTATAACCTGGGTCACTTGGCTTCCAGTCAGAAGCGACTAAGTTGGGCATTCATTCGGGAATGATTCATGTCGCTGCGGCTTGCCACCTTCAATATCGAGAACCTGCTGACTCGGTTCGATTTCACCGGGTTTCGCAACCAGACCCGTCGCGATCGTGCCATGCAGCTCTTCGATGTGCGCGACGAGGCGACCTATAATGCGCTGGAAAGTGCGCGCATGCTGGCGTCTACCGATGACACGCGCCAGCTTTCGGCGCTCGCCATTGCCGATGCCGACGCGGACATTCTTTGCCTGCAGGAAGTCGATAACATGGCGGCCCTGCAGGCCTTCGAATATGGCTATCTCTACCGCATGGTCGGCAATGGCTACCGCCACAAATATCTGGTGGAAGGCAATGACAGCCGCGGCATCGATGTGGCGGTGGTCATGCGTGACGAGACCTTGGATGGTGAGAAGATCGAACTTGTCGATATTCGCAGCCATGCAGCACTCACCTATCGCAATCTCGACCTGTTCAACGACGAACTGGCGCTGACCAATGCCATTGATGACAAGATCTTCAAGCGCGACTGCCTGGAGCTTGAGCTGAAGATTGGCGGCAAGCCTTTCTCTCTCTTCGTCACCCACCTGAAATCCATGAGCAATGCCCGCGAATCGACAGATGCGCGGCTTGGCACCATGCCGATCCGCGAGGCGGAAGTGCGCGCCATCCGTCGCATCATCGAGAACCGTTTTGGTCTGGATCAGGTGCGCCACAGCGATTTCGCCATCTGCGGCGACATGAACGATTATCAGGAGCGGGTCGTCATCGCCGGCAACCGCCGGACCGGCTACAGCTTCACGCCGGTGACAGAGGCGCGCAGCGCGCTCGACCTCCTGACCAAGGATGGCTTTGCCATCAACCCCATGCAGCGCCGCGACGTGATGGATCGCTGGACGCTGTATCACTCCAGAGGGCCGCAGGAGCAGCATCTTTGCCAGTTGGACTACATCCTGCTGTCGCAAGGCCTTGCCGAGCGGAATGCGGCACGCGTGCCGGAAATCATTCGCGGCGGGCAGCCCTACCGCACCGTCTTCCCGCCAGGGCAGGAGGTGGAGCGCTATCCACGCACAGGCTGGGATCGGCCGAAGGCATCGGACCATTGCCCGGTGGTGATGACGCTGGATTTGGGGTGAGGCGACCCGCAGGCGTTCCCGTTTGAATATTCAGCGAGCGGTAAAGGTCTAGTCGTCTGAAACACAATTGCCTGGGCCGAAGCCTAAGCGAGCCAGTTTCTCGCGAAGCGCATCGTCCGTTTCGGCCTCGAGCGACAGCAGGCCTCCATAGGGATCGCCGGATTGTTTCAGGGCCGACCAGAAAGCCGGCTCAGTCTTCAGGCCCTGTTGCCGCAAAAGCTTGATCGCATCTTTGAAACCCTGACCGCCAATGGCAAGAAGCCGTCTTTCGATCTCGAAGTGACGCCAGCCATTTTGGAGGGCAACAGGCTGAGGGCTTGCGAAGATCTCGAAGTCCCAGCCATGTGCATGAAACGTCACGATGATTGGTCGATCCTTGGATATCCACTGCCATATCCGCAGGTCGCTCATCGTGCCGTAAGCGTTCTGAATATCCGTCAAAAACGCGTTGGGGTCCCGCGCATGGCAGAGAATGTCGATATCGCTCTTCTCTGTGTCAACGCCAAGAGGCGGCGTCCCGGCGACCCTGGGGTCATAGGCTCTCAGGGCTTTCAGGATGCCAAGTTGCTGAACGGCGATTTCGAAATGAGGTCGCGTGATCTGCATCATCCCTGCAGCGAACATAACGGCTTATGGATGTTCGGGCCGAACCCGATCATTGAGACCTAGAGGTTTCAGCCCGTGACGATCAAGCGTAAGGCGCTTTACACGCCTTCGAACTTCACCGTCACACCACGCTGGCGGAAATAGGCCTGCATCAACTTCCGCCCGGAGCGGTTGTTGTGCGAAAGCTTGGATGCGTCGAAGGTCGCTTCCTTCAAGCCCTCGTGCTTCAGCGCCGCCTTCAGGTTGGCGATGTGCAGATCGATATCGGCATTGTCTGCGCGCAGCGATTCGTAAATGCGATCTGTCGCGTCCGCCACCGTCAATTCGCTCATCGTCATGCTCCTGTTCGTTCCGGCTGATGCTCAGCCTAAGTGCGGTTGTCAGAGCCACACTTTTTCCAGCAGCGCAAGCTTTTTGCCTGGGGAACCGGTGGAGGCTGTCTGGGTGAGAGGGTTGGTCCGGCCCCATCAATCAAACAGAGCGCTTCCCTTTTTGACCGGACGAACAAATTTCTTCTTTACATAGAGGGGGAATCTGATAATTCGGCGGCACTGGTTTGCCCTTGTAGCTCAGTTGGTAGAGCACCTGATTTGTAATCAGGGGGTCGCGGGTTCGAACCCTGCCGGGGGCACCAGTAAAATCAACGGCTTAGAGCCGTTTCCTCCCTGAAATATGGTGTATTGTACTGCAAAGCAGTTCTCAACGTTTGCGGGGCGTGTCCGTCTGCCCACGGCTGTTGCACGCAACATGGACTGCGACATGCAACACGAAAATGGATTATCCTGCACTCATTTGCTGTCATTTTGCTGTCGCGCGCGCTCGGCATTAGGTACGCTGCAGAGCCACTATTACGGCACCGATAAGAGCAGCGCTTGCTTCGACACTTCGGCCCGCTCACGCCCATCACCCAAGCGAGGGATCCTTTCATTGTCTCTTCATATGTCCTATCGTCACTCATCTCATGAGGGCTGAGTGATGGGCGAATTTCTGGTTTTTCTTGCGGGTTTGCCAAGCATTGCATTGAGCGCGATTTTTGGCGCCCTCTTTGGACTGGTTGGTGGTCTGCTCGGTGTCATTCTGAAGCGATGGGGGTTTACGAATGCGTGGAGGTACGCGGCTGGGATTGCGGTTGCGGTTTCTGTCCCCCTGACAAGCAATCTGATTAAACCCGCGATTCAGGACGCCGCTTTAAACGATGGCCTCCCGCAAAAGCTTGATGATTTCACCATCCACGAGGCGACGAAAGTCATACCTGGTGGTGTCGAGTACCGCTTCAGATTGGTGGGTGCCATCCCGCCAGACTTCAAAGTTTCCGCGGTGAAGCAAAATAACCTGCAAGGGCTTTGCCAGATTTGGAAGCCGGATTTAGACGCGGGTCGAGCAACCAAGATTGTATATTCGTACACATGGGACGGTGGCGCTGATGCCTATTCCCTTGTGCCAGGGGATTGCAAATAAGCGACCGAACGCGAGCCAGAACGCCATATCCGTCTGACTTGGCATTTTCTCGCAGTGGCGGTCTGGCGTGGTTTGTGTCCATGCTGCACGCCGTCATCGAGTTAACGAAAGAGAGGCTGAACTCGGCAATCTCTCGCACGCCTCTGGCCGGATGTTTCAATCGCAGGCATAGAATAGGCCTCGCTGTCGTCGCCTGGAGGAAGAGAATGTTCGAAGCCGCTTTCGTGCTCGTTTGGGGGCTGATTTACCTGGCCTGCTGGCTGCTGCCTTTTCAGCTGTCAAAGCGTATCGCGATGCACCGCTATGCGGGATGGCTCCGTTTCCTCGTGATTCTCCTATGTTCGGTGCTGGCGATCGCCATCTGTTTTGTCAGCACCATCACCGTATTCGCGTACCATATTGCGCCCGCCGGGACCTTCATGGAAACGCTGTTCGTCGGGATCGGGCTTTCTATCTGGGCGACCATGCGAGGCAAAAAGCGCGTGCCTGCCAGTGTTTTCGAATGAACGTCGGCAATTTGGCCCATCAGACTTCATCCTTTGCGTCGCCGTTCCCGTTGCCCCTGATTCCTTTATTGCCGGGCTTTCCACAATTTTGTCCCTCCTTCGCCTATCATGGTCACGTGCCGGACAAATTTGCGGGTGATTGGCTCCGGCGCGCCGTTTCACTTGCCGCGTTCTCTTCCGTGGTTCGGCGTTTTACGTTCAAAACCGCAGGCGAGGGGTGCCGTGGCTGGTGAAAATTGCGTATGATCCCGCCAGCCCTTGTGCGTGGTATCACCCGCAAAGGCGGATTTCGGTAATGCGAGTACAGGTGTTTCGGTGATCGATCCTTATGTTTTGCTGGGTGTTGAGCGCGAGGCCGATGAGGCTGCGATCAAGGCTGCCTATCGCAAGGCGGCGAAGAATGCCCATCCGGACAGCGGCGGGGATGCCGACCAGTTCGCCAAGCTGCAACTGGCCTATGATCTGTTGAAGGACCCGGTGCGCCGCAAGGTGTTCGACGATACCGGCTATGATCCGCAACTGGCCGATCCGAAGGATCTGAAGGGTCTCTTGATGCTGGAAACGCTGGTCAACGAGTTCATTCTCGATGAGCGCGAGCCGGGCAGTTTCGATCCTGTTGCGGCCATGCGGCGCAAGCTGACCGACGATATTCTCAAGAGCCGCTTCCATATTCTCGAGCTTGAACGCCATCGCACCCGCGTGCGCAAGCATATGGACCGACTTGGCATGAAGCCGGAAACGGATGTGCTGGGCTCTATGCTGCGCGCACGCAGCCAGTCACTTGCCGAAGCGATCCGCAATGCCGAGCATCAGATCGAGGTCATCGAACAGGCCTACACGATGCTGGAAGGCTATTCCTACGAGCTGGAACGGGCGATCTTGGCCGAGCCTGTGCTGAAGGGCGAGGCGGCGGAGTAACGTCGTTCGCCCAAGCGCAGTGGTGCCATGCCCGGCCATGTGGGTGCCTGCGGTCTGCGATTCATGTTCAGATTTGAACCACGACCGGCCTCCGCCGGACGTTCCTCAAGGACCGTTGACCAGTGCGAGAATGAGCTGATGCACCGCACCGCCATTGGTGAGTTCGACCTTGTCGAAATCCCGCCCGCGCTGGCGCTGCTCGTCTGAAAGCTCCTTCAGCCGCTGCTGTAAGACGGCGCGCACCTTCTGGCACTTCGGGTCGTCTTCTGCCCGCAGGCCGACGCTATAGGCCTCGATCTTCTTCACCATGTCGAGAATATGCTCGCCATGCACGCGTTCGTGCTTTTCCACGCCGGCAATGAAGCGCTGCCAGCTGGCCGCAACATCCGCCGGCAGTTTCGCCGGCGCCTTGGGCCATGTGTAGATGATCGTCAGGTTGGGGCGTGCGGTTGCCAGGATGCAGGAGCCATCCGGCTGCGGGCGGTAATCGCGCCGCCAGGTCAGCTTGAATGTCGTGTGGGCAACGGCCTGGACACCGGCCTGTGGCCCACGCTCGCCGATGGATCGATAGAGCTCGATGCCGGAACTGCCGGATATGGCATAGGTCTTGATCTGTTCGGAGGGTTGCCAGTTCGCGGTTTGGGCTTGCGCCGCCATGGGTATCAGAGATGCCAGGAAAAAGCCCGCAAGGGCGGCGAGGGGGCGGAAACTGGGCAAGCGGAAAGTCCTGTTGATCATGCGGGGGACGATAAGCGAAGTGATGGTCAGCGGGCAAGCGGCTTGCGGGTGCGCGTGATGCTAAAGCGCCTGGCGTCCTATTGGAGGCACAAAGAACGTTTCTTTTGAATCGACGCATCGTGCTTTCTGGAAATCGAGTCCGATTTTCGGGGCCGATGCTGTACATGGTTTGCCCTCGCACACCGCATGTGACTCTCGGGATGATCTCCCTCCACGGAGGCCCGAGACAACCGAGATGCGGAAATGCATGGAACGCGATCATCGCTCCATACTCCGGGCCTCCAGCGCGCATGAAAAAGGCCCCTGCGCGTAGAGCGCAGGGGCCGTTGATCGATCGCCCGAGGGCGCGTGCGATCAATCAATCGTCGAGCTTGTCGTAGTCCAGCTTCGGCGCGTTCTGCAGCGCTTCCTTGGTGGTGTCGACGTGAGCCTTCCACGTGCCATTGTCGTTGTTGATGGCAACGGAGGTCGGGTCGAGAACGACATAGCTCTCATTGATGCCGAGGAAGCCGCCGACGCTGGCGACGATACCGATGACGGCCTTGCCGTCGCCGATGACAACGTCTTCGATTTCGCCGATTTCTTCGTTCTGGGCATTGTAGATGTTCATGCCTTCGAGCTGATCAGCGGTCAGGTCGGTCTTCTGCACGTTGACAAACTTCAGCGGGCCAGCTGGCTTCGTACCCATGGTGAAACCTGGACCAGACATCATCGCATCAGCGCCGGCAGCGGCTGGTGCAGTTGCAGCCGGAGCGGCAGGTGCAGCAGTCTGGGCGAAAGCGACGGAGGAGGTCAGAGCTGCAACGGCAGCGAGTGCGAAAACCTTGTTTTTCATGAATGTTTCTTCCCTTTTGTATGCTGAACATTTTGTTCGGGGGAAGAACGGGTGGGGGCGATTTTGGTTCCGAAAAGATATGTAATGAGGCCTAATTAACAGATTTTCTCGACGTACGTCAGCTTGAAAACAACGTCGGATTTATTTACGTTTTGCTAAATATCTGTGGGGGGGATTCTGTGGTAATTACAACTACTGTGACAATTGCATCGTCGATGAATCAGTTCGGAAAAAGGGCAGGGGATACGGTGTATGACGCCTGTTCTGGAATTCTAAAAAAAGCGCTGAACTATACCAGGGTCGATATGCAGCTGGGGTTTGAATCTTATTTTGAGGTCAATAGATCTAAGTTTGGCAAGGTGAAGACTATCGTAAATAGGTTTCAGCCTGTTGAGCTTGTTGATATTTATGAAGACTCAGAATTCGAGATTGAGGAATCTTCGCAAAGGGTAACTGAGAGCGAAATCTTCTATAGTGAAAAGTACGAAAAGACTATAATCACCGGAACCGCTGGATCCGGGAAGTCTTTCTTCATGAAGAGATCCTTTCTGCGGTTTTGTGAAGGCGAAGGAGAAAGAATCCCTGTCTTCCTAGAGTTGAGAAAGATAAATAGCTCCGGTGAATCAATCTTTGAAAGTATTGTTGAACAGTTTACACCGCATATTTCTTTTTTCGATAGGGATTTTGTAAAAGAACTTTTTTCTCATGGCCGCGCGATAATTTTCTTAGATGGCTACGACGAGCTTTACGCAAACATGAAGCCTAAAGTATCAAAACAAATTGACGAACTAGCTTACAATTTTCCGAGGTTAAGGATCGTAGTTTCAGGTCGCCCGGACGAGCGGTTCGCTGCATGGAATGAATTCACTGAGCTGAATATTGCTCCCTTGAACAAAAAGCGTTGCTTGAGTCTGATCGCAAAATCTCAATTTCCGAATGATCTTCGTGACAGGTTTTATAAAAACGTTGAAGAAAGCATATACGAAAGTCATATATCGTATTTGCAAAACCCGCTTATGACTTACGTGATGTTGTTTACTTCTGATCAGTTCGTGGAATTCCCGAACGATATAGGGACATTCTACTATAAGGCGTTCGAGACTTTGTTTCGGGGTCACGACGTAATGAAGTCAGGCGAGTATCAACGTGAGGTGCTTTGTCCTATCAAGATGAAGGATCTAGAAGCTGTCGTCGGCTATTTCTGTGCGATATCGTTCTTGGAAGAGCGATATGACTACACTCCAGAGAAGGCAATTTTTTACTTAAAGAAAGCGATTAAACTTGCGGAGCTAAATGTATCTCCAGACGACTTATTGATCGACTTGGCAAAAAATTACTGCATGTTAGTTGTGGACGGCGGTAAATACAATTATATACATAGGACATTTCAGGAGTATTTTGCTGCTTCATGCCTTTCTTTGACGGAGATTATTGATTACTATGAATATAATGACTCAATTATCCAAAAAAACATCGACAGCGAACGGTATATAAAAATTCTTTCAGAAATAGGAGCGGAAAGGTTTTATAATAAATATTTAATTCCCAAGCTTAAGCAGTTCGTTGAAGAGTTCTATGTTATTCGTAATCGTAATCCCAAGAAACTGGTTACTTCGTTTGTGCAGGAATTCGGCGTAGACGAGCTTTATGAAGTTAGGATGATACGCGTTTCTGACGAAAGAAAATGGAGAAGGTTTGAATCTTCCGTATTAAATGTAGTGAACCGTGAAATGTTTCCATCGCTATTTGATATCAAGGAGGATCCTGATATTATAAACAATATCCCTCTGAAAAAATACCATGGTCTCACACTGCGTATAATGAGTTTTGAAAAGACTTCAGCTAGCCAGATAAGAAAAACTAAGATTTACGCTCACTACAAATCTTTGGTGGATTCTGCAAAGAAATATCTTGATTTCCTTACAAAACGTAATGCTAGGTTAAAAAGCATTGCTAATAAATGAAGAAATTTCCCTTAATATATATATTGGGGTAATGAATTCGGTTCACGATTAAGATACTAGATCATTATCAAGCTAAAACGATTGCTGCTGGAGGCAACCCATTGGTATTCGTGAATCATAAGTTCTCTATACATAGTAGGAGGACGCGTTTTGCAATCGGAGGGAAACTACGTCGATTGCTCTATCTAACCTGTGATGCCGTCCTCCTAGCGATTACAAATTTCCCTCGACGCTGTATAGCCCCACTCCGCATCCACAAACTTTAACGCATCGACAATTGACACCTTCCACAACGACCAAACGTGATCGCCATCGGTAATGCGCAATTCCGATTTGCGGTTGTCGGCCTGTAGCGTTTCGTGCAGGGCAACCGCGCCGCGCCAGAGGTAGAAGCCGTCGTCGTCTCCGACGGTCAGGTAGGTGGCGGGGAGGTCCTGGGATTCGGCGATGTGCTGGGCGACGAGGGTGAAGACGTTTTTCTCATTGAACAGCCTTGCGTCGAAGGGCGTGCCGAAGGCGCCGGAGAAGTGGTCGCCGGTGGAGGGCAGGACGATGCCGCTGGTGATGGTGGCGCGATCGATGCGGTGGAAGAAGGCACTGTCCTGGATGAGTTTCAACTCTGCCGGGGTCTTGTCGAGATCGGGGGCGGGGACGTTCTGCCAGATGGCGCCCGACAGGCTGGCGACGGCGGCGTAAAGATCTTCGTGCGCGTAGGCCAGATGCAGCGCGCCGAAGCCGCCCATGGAGAGGCCCGCAATGGCGCGGCCTTGCCTATCCTTGCGCACCGGCAGCGTCTTTTCCACATGGACACGCAGATCGCCGGTGATGGCGGTCTCGTAATCGCCGGGGCCATCGACGGCAGCGGAATTCACGTACCAGCTGTTCTTCACGCCCGGCATGACCACGACCAGCGGGCGAATGGTGCCGGCGGCGATCATGCCGTCCAGCGTCTTTTCGATATTGCCGAGATCGCGCCAGCTGTTCTGGTCGCCATCATGGCCGTGCAGCAGATAGAGCACCGGCCAGCCATTTTCCGGCGGTTCGCCATCCGGGCGATAGATGTTCACCGGGAGATCGGCGTTCAGTGCGTTGCTGTGAAAGGCGGCGTCAGTCAGCGTGCCGGCGAAGGCAGGCGAGGCGAAGCAGGCGAAGGCCAGGGCCGAAAGAGCAAGGTGGTACAGCCACATGGCGCTTCTCCTTCCGTTTCATCGCGCGCAACGGGAATGCCGTCGCGCGCTTGAAAGTTCCCGCGTTCGGTCTGTGTGTAGGCTATTGCCCCGGTCTGCCTGTCTTGCCCTTGGTGCGGCCCTTGCGCTTTTGTTCGCCGGGGTCTTCATAGGAGCCGACGCCGACCTTGCCGCGTTTGAGCGGGCGTGGATCATCCTTGTCGCCGGTGGCGCGCTCCGGCTGACCTTCCAGAAGCGGCGAAAAGCGCTTGCCGGATTCGGTTGTCGGTTTTTCCGGCGTCGCGCCGCGGACGGGTTTTTCCGTGCGGCCGACGGTCATTTCATCCAGCGTGTTCTTGCGGAACAGCGGCTTCACCATGTCTGTGCCAGGGCCCATGTCGTCCAGCGAGGGTTTGGCGAAGAGGGATTTTTCCGGGGTGCCCGGGCTGCCCCCCTCTGTGCTGCCGGACATCTGCCCCTCAACAGGGGAGGTCGACCCGCGGCTGGCGCTCGATCCAGTTTTTCTGGACCTGCTTCCGCCCTCTTGTGATCGTGCCTCGTCTTTCGCGATCGGATCATCCATGGCGGCGAGTTCGGCGGCTTTGAGGCGCTTGATTTCGTCGCGCAGGCGAGCGGCCTTCTCGAAGTCGAGATCGGCTGCGGCATCGCGCATCTGTTTTTCCATGGCGTTGAGATGCGCCTGGAGATTGTTGCCGACGAGGTGGCCGCCATCCGCAAAGCCCTTGCCGGAAACGCCGGAAATATCGGCCCTTACGTGGTCGCGTTCATAAACTGAATCAAGAATATCGGAGATCTTCGCCTTGACCGATTCCGGCGTGATGCCGTGTTCTTCATTATAGGCCATCTGCTTTTCGCGGCGGCGGCTGGTTTCTTCCATCGCCCGCTTCATCGAACCGGTGATGTTGTCCGCATAGAGGATGACCTTGCCATCGACGTTACGCGCGGCGCGGCCGATCGTCTGGACGAGCGAGGTTTCGGAACGCAGGAAGCCTTCCTTGTCCGCATCCAGAATGGCAACGAAAGCGCATTCGGGAATGTCGAGGCCTTCGCGCAGCAGGTTGATGCCCACCAGCACGTCGAAGGCGCCGAGACGCAGGTCGCGGATGATTTCGATACGCTCGAGAGTGTCGATGTCCGAGTGCATGTAGCGCACACGCACGCCCTGTTCGTGCAGATATTCGGTCAGGTCTTCCGCCATGCGCTTGGTCAGCACGGTGCAGAGCGTGCGATAACCCTTGGCGGCGGTCTCGCGGATTTCGCCGAGAACGTCGTCCACCTGCGTGCGTGCGGAGCGCACTTCCACCGGCGGATCGATAAGACCCGTCGGGCGGATGACCTGTTCGGCAAAGACGCCGCCGGATTGTTCCAGTTCCCAGCCGCCGGGCGTGGCGGAGACGGAGACCGTCTGCGGGCGCATGGCGTCCCACTCCTCGAAGCGCAGCGGGCGGTTGTCCATGCAGGAGGGCAGGCGGAAACCATATTCGGCCAGCGTCGCCTTGCGGCGGAAGTCGCCCCTATACATGCCGCCGATCTGCGGAATGGTGACGTGGGATTCGTCGATGAAGATCAGCGCATTGTCAGGAATATATTCGAACAGGGTGGGCGGCGGCTCGCCGGGGGTACGGCCCGTCAGGTAACGCGAATAGTTTTCGATGCCGTTGCAGGAGCCGGTGGCTTCCAGCATTTCGATATCGTAGCGGGTGCGCTGTTCCAGGCGCTGCGCTTCCAGCAGACGGCCCGCCTTTTCCAACTCGGCCAGGCGATGCTTCAACTCTTCCTTGATCGACTTGATTGCGCCGTTCAGCGTGGGGCGCGGGGTCACATAGTGCGAGTTGGCGTAGATCTTGACCGATTGCAGATCGCCGGTCTTCTGGCCGGTCAGCGGATCGAATTCGGTGATGCTCTCGATCTCGTCTCCCCACATGGAAATGCGCCAGGCGGCATCTTCCAAGTGGGCGGGGAAAAGCTCGATCGTATCGCCGCGAACGCGGAAGGAGCCGCGCTGGAAATCCATGTCGCGCCGCTTGTATTGCTGTGCCACCAGGTCGGCCAGCAGCTGGCGCTGGTCGAGCTTGTCGCCCACCTGCATCTGGAAGGTCATGGCGGTGTAGGTTTCCACCGAGCCGATACCGTAAATGCAGGAGACGGAGGCGACGATGATGCAGTCGTCTCGCTCCAGAATCGCGCGGGTGGCGGCGTGGCGCATCCGGTCTATCTGCTCGTTGATCGAGGATTCCTTCTCGATATAAGTGTCGGAGCGCGGCACATAGGCTTCCGGCTGGTAGTAGTCGTAGTAGGAGACGAAGTACTCGACCGCATTGTTGGGGAAGAAGTTCTTGAACTCGGAATAGAGCTGCGCGGCCAGCGTCTTATTCGGCGCCAGGATGACCGCCGGGCGCTGCGTCGCCTCGATGACCTTGGCCATGGTGAAGGTCTTGCCCGAGCCTGTGACGCCCAACAGAACCTGCGAGCGGTCGCCGGAATTGATGCCTTCCACCAGATCGGCAATCGCGGTGGGCTGGTCGCCGGAGGGCTTGTATTCCGTCACCATTTCGATGGCGATGCCGCCTTCGGATTTCGGCGGGCGGACAGGACGGTGCGGCGTCCACAGCTTGCCGTCCTTGAACAGCGGATTGCCGCTTTCAATCAGCTTGGAGAGCGCATCTACCGTGGCCGTGACCGCACCGGGCGCCAGCGACTTGGCGTCTTCCAGCGAGACATCCATGCCGGCCACAGGGTTGAGGCCAGCGGCGGCGCGCGTCTTCGGATCGGATGAGCCGCCGATGGAAACGCCGCGCGAGGTCTTGGACGCCGTCGGCATCTTGCTTGCCTTGGCGGCAGCCTTTTCCGCTTCCTTGCGCGCTTCGATCTCGATCTTCTTGCGGTGCTTGCCTGCCTTGGACGCAACTTCGCGCTGGGTCTCCACGGAGGTCGCTTCGGCGTCCGCCTCCAGCTGCTTCACCCAATCGGCAACAGAGCCAGAGAGAGGAGCGCCTTCGAAGGACGCCTGGGGCATCTCTTCAAAACCATTGGAGCGGGAGCTTTCGGAGGATTTTTTCGGTGATCTGGCCATGGGCAGAATATGGAGCGCTTAAACCCTAAAAGGAAGAGGTGCGCGTGAAAAAATGAGTACAAAGAGGCAACGATACCCTGCTGGAACAAGATGCTGGCTCCCGCGTTTTCTGCGGCTTTGAAGCACCTTTTTGAGGTGCGTCACATTTGTGTTCCGCTTTGTTCAAAGATGCACAAAGCAGACATCTCAAATCGGAACAGGCGACCGCCACCAGGCAAGAAGGGTGGTACACCCTAAGACAACCGCATTGGGACGTGTCGCCATCCGACTCCAAGCACCTCCCGATCCTGGCTTTTCCTTTTTCCTTTTACCAGCGCTTCATGCCATATGTGGGCTTGCGCACGAGCAATCCGTGCCTGCTCTGGCGGTCGTCTTCGGAACGCGCCCGCGCGCACAGGTCCATAAGCTTGCAGAAAAGAGGTAGTGCCATGATCACGCGTCCCGCAACGATAGATGATGCCGAGGGAATGGCGGCGGTGCAGAACGAGATTTTTGCGGCGGGGCTGCGCAAGACGCCGACCGATGTCGAGACTGTCACGAACACCTATATTTCAGACCCCGACCGGATTGCTTGCACCGTTGCGGTGGATGAGGACGGGCGCATTCTCGGCTTCCAGTCGTTGAAGCTCGCCACCGCTGCCGGCAATCCCTACGGCGTGGCAGAAGGCTGGGGCATTATCGGTACGCATGTCAGCCCGTTCGCGGCGCGAAAGGGTGCTGGTAAGGCGCTGTTCAGGGCAACGCTCGAGGCTGCGGAGGCCTTCGGTCTGAAGGATATCGACGCCAGTATTGGCGCCGATAATGATATGGGGCAGGCCTATTACGAAGCCATCGGGTTTCGCACCTATCGCACGACGGACGATCGTGTCTGCAAGGCCTATAGACTCGGGTGACGCTTATCTTTCGTCACTCGAGCCAAGGATCGGTTCAGGATGTTGCGGCGGTTTTTCTTCGCTGTCCGAGCTTCTGCACCGCGAGATCCAGGAGAAGCATGACCAGCAGGCTTGCACCGACCAGCGGAAAGATGATGCCGCCCACTGCGAGCATTGCGGCAAG
>Ga0308171_1002451_pt1 | contig 19519 bp, 17 predicted proteins | sample PhyGR1_FD_202135 | JGI IMG/M metagenome (GOLD analysis project Ga0308171, IMG submission 202135) | Phyllosphere microbial communities from UC Gill Tract Community Farm, Albany, California, United States - DLSLSG.R1 | ecosystem: Host-associated > Plants > Phyllosphere > Unclassified | place: USA... | reverse complement strand
AGGTAGCTGGCGGCGGCCACGCTGCGTGCGACCGGGGGCGCCCCGGGCACGGCCAGGGCGACGTCGGTGCGGGCGGGCAGGGCGGGTTCTTTCACACCTTCTCAGGCCACCACGACGGGCGCGCCGTCCGCGCGGTCGGCGATCTTGCCGATGGCGTATACCGTCTCACCGGCGGCGCGCAGCGTGGCGGCCGTGGCCTCGGCCGCTTCCGCCGCCACCACCACCACCATGCCGATGCCGTTGTTGAAGGTGCGGTTCATCTCGATGTCGTCGATGCGGGCGGTCTTCTGCAGCCAGGCGAAGAGTTCGGTCTGCGGCCAGCTGCCGGCCTGCAGGTGCGCGGCCAGGCCATCCGGCAGAACGCGCGGGATGTTCTCCAGCAGCCCGCCGCCGGTGATGTGGGCCAGGGCCTTGATTCCGCCGGCCGCCGGCGTGTGCGGGTGCTGGGCCAGGGCGGCCAGCACGTTCTTCACGTAGAGGCGGGTGGGCTCCATGATGGCCTGCTTGAAGGGCTTGCCGTCCAGCGTGGCCGGGGCCGAGTCGCCCGCGCGGTCGATGCACTTGCGCACCAGGCTGAAGCCGTTGGAATGCACGCCGGCGGACGCCAGGCCCAGCACCACGTCGCCCGCGGCCACTTCCCTGCCGGTCAGGATCTTGGACTTTTCGACCGCGCCGACGGCGAAGCCGGCCAGGTCGTATTCGCCGGCCGGGTACATGCCGGGCATTTCGGCGGTTTCGCCACCGATCAGCGCGCAGCCCGACAGCTCGCAGCCCCGGGCGATGCCGCCCACCACGGCGGCGGCCGTTTCCACGTCGAGCTTGCCGCAGGCGAAGTAGTCCAGGAAGAAGAGCGGCTCGGCGCCCTGCACCAGCACGTCGTTCACGCTCATGGCCACCAGGTCGATGCCGACGGTGTCGTGCATGTTCCATTCGAAGGCCAGCTTGAGCTTGGTGCCCACGCCGTCGGTGCCGCTGACCAGCACCGGTTCCTGGTAGCGCTTGGGCACCTCGAACAGCGCGCCGAAGCCGCCGATCCCCGCCAGCACGCCCTCGCGCATCGTCTTCTTGGCCAGCGGCTTGATGCGCTCGACCAGCGCGTCGCCCGCGTCGATGTCGACGCCGGCGTCTTTGTAGGAAATGGGGGTGTTGGAGGCGGAAGAGCTCATGGAATGGAAGGGGCTGGTGGCCCGCGCGGCGGGCCGGAACCGGTGGATTTTAAGCGGCTGGCCGCGGCGGCCCGGCCAATGACCACGCATGGGCCGGGCCGTCCGCGCAGCCGCCGCTTGCGGACGAAAGCGCCCGTGGGCCTGGGCGACAGCTAAAATCCCTCGCCGCACGCCCGTTTCCAAGCCCCGGGGCGGTGCGCGCACTTGCCGGAGGCGAGACGCTCCTGGCGCCTCGCCTCTCGCGGGCCTTCACCCGTTCCGGTGCTGGCCCGTCCCGTCCGTTCCGCCGCTTCCGTCCAAGCCCCGCCGTCCATCATGCCTGCCCACCGCTTCCCGCCGCCCCATGCCGCCGCGCCGATCGCATCGCCCGGTCGCGATCGCGTGCGGCGTGCAGCTCTGGGGGCGACCGGGGCGGCCGCCATGCGGAGTGCCCGCGCATGAAGCAGCTGGCGCTGGACATCGGCCTGGCCCCCGGCCCCACGCTCGACAGCTTTCACGCGGGCGAAAACACCGCCGCGCTGCAGCACCTGCGCCTGGCCGTGGGCGATGGCGCGCCGGCGGCGCCGCGCTCGCCGGTGCCCACCTACCTCTGGGGCGAGCACGGCAGCGGCAAGAGCCACCTGCTGAAGGCCGTGAGCGAGGCCCTGCGCGAGCAGGGCGGCCGCATCGGCTGGCTCGATGCCTCGGTGCGGTTCCCCACCGCCTTCGACGACCGCTGGACCGCGGTGGTGCTCGACGAAGTCCACCTCTACAACACCGCGCAGCAGGCCGCCGCCTTCAACTGGTTCGTCAATGCCATCAGCCCGGCCGTGGGCGCGCCGCGCTGGGTGCTGGCCGCCGGCGACCTGCCTCCTGCCGACCTGCCGCTGCGCGACGACCTGCGCAGCCGCCTGGGCTGGGGCGACGTGTTCCAGCTGCACCTGCTGGACGACGCCGAGCGCCGCGCCGTGCTGCGCGAGGAAGCCGGCGCGCGCGGCATCGCCCTGTCCGAAGAGGTGGTGGGGTTCATGCTGGCCCGCTTCTCGCGCGACCTGGGAAGCCTGATGGAGTTGCTGGGCAAGCTCGACAGCTTCGCCCTGCAGACCCGCCGCGCCGTGACCATTCCGCTGCTCAAGACCATGCTGGAGACCGAGTGAGGGGCGCACCCGCTCCCGCACCCGCGCCCGGCCTCTCACCTGCTACATGACCGATTCGCCCTCCCGCCGTCCGCACCTCGCCCTGTTCGACCTCGACCACACGCTGCTGCCGCTCGATTCCGATTACGAATGGGGCGAATTCACCATCCGCCTGGGCTGGTGCGACCGCACCGAGTTCGGCCGCCGCAACGACGCCTTCTACGCCGACTACCAGGCCGGCACGCTGGACGTGCTGGACTACGTGCGGTTCGCCACCGAGGCGGTGCGCCTGCGGGGCCCCGAAGCCAGCCAAGCGGCGCATGCCCGGTTCATGCAGGAGGTCATCGCCCCCGCCATCCGGCCCGAGGCGCTGGCGCTCCTGCGCAGCCACCGCGATGCCGGCGACGAGGTGGTCATCATCACCGCCACCAACGAATTCGTGACCCGTCCCATCGCCCAGGCGCTGGGCGTGCAGCACCTGCTGGCCGTCGAGCTGCAGCGCGACGCCAGCGGCTGGATCACGGGCGAGGTGCAAGGCGTTCCCTCCATGCGCGAAGGCAAGGTGCGGCGCATGGACGACTGGCTCCAGGCCCGTGGCTGGGGCTGGAGCGATGTGGAAACCACCTTCTACAGCGACTCGCTCAACGACGTTCCCCTGCTGGAAAAAGTCGATCATCCGGTGGCCACCAACCCCGACCCGCGCCTGCGCGCGCTCGCCCAGCAACGTGGCTGGCGCATCCTGGACCTGTTCCCTTCCAACCCATGATCAAGAAGTTCATCGACAAGCTGCTGGGCAAGGACTCCAGCTCCGCCCACGGCGGCAAGCACCGCTTCGGCAAGCGCGAGGAGGTGCCCGCATCCGTGCACGGCATCGACCCCGAGCTGGTGGACCGCCGCGCGGCGGACGTGGTCCGCACCCTGAAAGAGGCCGGCTTCGAGGCCTATATCGTCGGTGGCGCCGTGCGCGACCTGCTGCTGGGCCTCAAACCCAAGGACTTCGACGTGGCCACCAATGCCACGCCCGAACAGGTCAAGGGCCTCTTTCGCCGCGCCTTCATCATCGGCAAGCGCTTTCGCATCGTGCACGTGGTGCACGGCCGGGGCCGCGAGCACGAGGTGATCGAGGTCTCCACCTTCCGTGCCTACCTGGACAACACCGCCATCGAGCAGCAGGTCAGCGGCAACGAGAAGACCTCGCGCGCGGCGCTCGCCGGCATGACGCATGCGGTGGACGCCAGCGGCCGTGTGCTGCGCGACAACGTCTGGGGCCCGCAGGACGAAGACGCCACGCGCCGCGACTTCACCGTCAACGCGATGTACTACGACCCGGAAACGCAGGTCGTCGTGGACTACCACAAGGGCATCCAGGACGCGAAGAAAAAGCTGCTGCGCATGATCGGCGACCCGGCCACGCGTTACCGCGAAGACCCGGTGCGCATCATCCGCGCCGTGCGCTTCTCGGCCAAGCTGGCCGGCCTGGGCTTCACCATCGAGCCCAAGACGGCCGGCCCGCTGATCGCCTCGCAGGCCCTGCTGGCCGACGTGCCGCAAAGCCGCATGTTCGACGAGATGCTCAAGCTGCTGCAGACCGGCCATGCCCTCGCCACCATCGCGCAGCTCAAGAAATTGGGCATGGCGACCGGCATCTACCCGCTGCTGGACGTGGTGGTGGAACGCGCCGACACGCCCTTCGTGCAGGCGGCGCTGACCGACACCGACCGCCGCGTAGGCGAAGGCAAGCCGGTGGCGCCGAGCTTCCTCCTGGCCTGCGTGCTGTGGCAGGACGTGAGGACCGGCTGGGACCGGCGCCTGGCGCAGCGCGAACACCCGTTCCCCGCGCTGCAGGGCGCCATCGACGACGTGTTCGACCAGCGCATCGGCGACGTGTCGGGCCGCGGCAAGCTGGCCGCCGACATGCGCGAGATCTGGGTCATGCAGCCGCGCTTCGACAAGCGCGCCGGCACCACGCCGTTCAGCATGGTCACGCACCTGCGCTTCCGCGCGGGCTTCGACTTCCTGCGCCTGCGCGCCGACGTGGGCGAGGTCGAGGAGTCGCTGGCCGAGTGGTGGCAGGAGTTCCAGCAGGCCGACGAGGCGCGTCGCCAGGACATGCTGGACCAGGCCCGCGAGGAACAGCGCGCCCGCCAGAAGAAAGCCCAGCCGGTGGTGCGCCGCGTGCCCAAGCCGGCAGCGCCTGCCGCGCCGGGCAGTGTGTCCACCGCCAGCCAGCGGGACGACGGCTTGCTGCCGGGCGACAGCCAGGCCGCAGGCCCGGATGACCGCGATGCGCAGGATTTCGGCGGGTCGTCGGAAGGCGAGCCCGGCAGCGCCCCCAAGAAGCGCCGCCGCCGCCGCCGCAAGCCCGGCGGTGGCGCCGGCGAGGGCGCGGCGCCGGACGCCGGTTCCGGCCCCGCGCACGATTGATTGATTGATTGGTTGCGGCGGCGGCTGATTGCCAGCCCCGCTTCGCCCCACCAGCCCCTCTAGCCCGCGATGCCCGCGATGCCCGCGATGCCCGCCATGCCGTCCCCGCTGCCTCCGGCATCCACGCAGCCGGCAGATGCCGCCACCCGGCCGGCCTGGATCGGCCTGGGCGCCAACCTCGGCGATGCGCCAGCCGCGCTGCGGGGCGCTCTGGAGGCCATCGCCCGCTGGCCGGGCAGCCGCGTCGTACGCGTGTCGTCGCTCTACCGCAGCGCGCCGGTGGACGCGGGCGGCCCTGATTACTTCAACGCCGTGGCCGAGGTGGCCACGCCCATGGCCGCGCACGATCTGCTGCAGGCACTGCAGGCCATCGAGCAGGCCGCCGGCCGCCAGCGCCCCTATCGCAACGCGCCCCGCACGCTCGATCTGGACGTGCTGCTCTATGGCGAGGGCGGCGGCCAGCGCATCGACACCCCCACGCTGACCGTGCCCCATCCGCGCATGCAAGAACGGGCGTTCGTGCTGCACCCTCTGGCCGAGATCGCGCCCTGGCGGGTCGACTTGGGCCAGCTGGCGGCCGTGCAATGGCAGCGGGTCGAGCGGATGGATGGGCGGTTCTGGGGCTGAACGGACCGGCCCGAATCAGATCCTGCAATTCAGGCCGGCCCGTCCCATCGACGCCGGCGGCGCCGCCGGCGCCTCAGCTCCCGCTCAATCCACCTTCGCGCCCGACGCCTTCACCACCTGCTGGTACTTCGCCCGCTCCGACGCCATGAACGCATCGAACTGCTCCGGCGTGGTGGGCACCGGCTCGGCCAGCAGGGCGGCGAAGCGGGTCTTGGTCTCGGGTGCTTTCAGTGCGTCGGTGAACGCCTTGTTCAGCTTGGCGACCACGGCCTTGGGCGTGCCGTGCGGGGCCACCAGGCCCCACCAGGTGTCGATGGAAAAGCCCTTGTAGAGGCTCGAGAGCGCGGGCACGCCGGGCAGCATGGGGCTCGGTTCCAGCGAGGTCACGGCCAGCGCCTTGAGCTTGCCGGCACGGATGTTCGGCGCGGCGGCGGCCAGGTTGTCGATGTTGAAATCGACCTCGCCCGCCAGCAGGGCCAGCTGCGCGGGGCTGGCGCCCCGGTAGGGAATGTGCAGCGCGTAGATGCCGGCGCGCTGCTTGAACATCTCGCCCGCCAGGTGGCCGGCGCTGCCGTTGCCGCCGCTGCCGTAGTTGAGTTTGGCGGGGTTGGCCTTGGCGTAGGCGACCAGGTCGGCCAGCGAGTGGATGTTCAACTGCTCGGCGCGCGCAGCGTTCACCACCACCACGTTGGGCACGCGAACCATCTGCGTGATGCCGACGAAATCCTTGGCAGCGTCGTAGGGCATGCGGGTGTAGAGCCAGGGGTTGACGGCGTGCGTGGCGGTGGCCGAGATGCCGATGGTCAGCCCGTCCGGTGCGGCCTTGGCCACCACGTCGGCGCCGATGTTGCCGCCCGCGCCGGGCTTGTTGTCGATCACGACCACGCCCAGCGCGTCGCGCACCCGTTCGGCCAGCGCGCGCGCGGTCGCGTCGATTGGGCCGCCGGGTGCGTAGGGCACGACGAGGCGAATGGGCGCGTCCTGCGCGAACGCGAGCGGAGCGGCGAAGGAGCCAGCCAGAGCGGTGGCGCCAAGGAGGAGGGTTCTGCGGTTCATGAGCGGGGCCCTGGTACGTTGGAGAGGCATGGAAAAGCGGAAGATGCGCGGCCGCAGGAGGCCGCCGCGCGGGGTGCGCTGTCTGGCAGGGGCGGGGCCGCCGCTGCCGCGACGAGGGAACGCAAGCGGAGGGATTGTCCGCTGCCTGATGCCCGCGCGGGGAACCGGGCAGGCTCCGGCTTTCGGCTGCGTCCTGCGGTCCCGCTCCACGGAAAGCCCTGGCCCAGGCGATCAGCCGGCGTGCTTGTCGGCTTCCGAGGTGAAGGCATCGGCGAAGAAGTCGTCAGGCGGCAGGCCGCGCTCGGCGGTGTAGGCGGCGCGGGCCGAGTCGACCACGACGGGCGCGCCGCAGGCATACACCTGGTGGCCCGACAGGTCCGCGAAGTCGTCCAGCACGGCCTGGTGCACGAACCCGGTGCGGCCGGTCCACGCGTCCTCGGGCAGCGCGTGCGACACCACCGGCACGTAGCGCAGGTGCGGCATGTCGGCCAGGCGCTCGCGCAGCCAGGCGTCCAGATACAGGTCGCCCGGGCGGCGGCCGCCCCAGTAGAGCGTGGTGGGCCGCGCAATGCCCTTGAATCGCATGTGCTCGATCAGCGCCTTGACGGGCGCGAAGCCGGTGCCCGATGCCAGCAGCACGATCGGTTTGTCCGAATCCTCGCGCAGGAAGAAGCTGCCGAACGGGCCTTCGACCCGCAGGATCTCCTTTTCCTTCATGCCGGTGAAGACGTGGTCGGTGAAGCGCCCGCCGGGCATGTGGCGGATGTGCAGTTCCACGCCCGGCGCCTCGGCCTGGCCGTGCGGCGCGGTCGCCATCGAATAGGCGCGCCGGGCGCCGTCCCTCAGAATGAATTCGATGTACTGGCCGGCGTGGTAGCGGAAGGTGTCCGCCGCCGGCAGCTGCAGCCGCACGATCATCACGTCGTGCGAGGCGCGGGTGAGCGACGACACCCGCACCGGCAGCTTCTTGATCGGGAAGGCGCTCTCGTCGGTGACGTGGCGCGACTCCAGCACCACGTCGGTCAGCGGCTGGGCGCAGCAGGTCAGCACGAAGCCGGCGTCGGCCTCGGCGGACGACAGCGCCTTGGCCTGGTGGTCGCCGTGCACCACCGAGCCGCTGAGCTTCTTGCATTTGCACGACCCGCAGGCGCCGTCCTTGCAGCCGTAGGGCAGGCCGACGCCGCTGCGGATGGCCGCCGCCAGAATGGATTCGCCCGCCTGGGCCGTGAAGGTGCGCCCGCTGGGCTGCACGCTGATCTGGACTGCCGCCGCTGCGGTCTCTGCGCTCGTCATGGTGTGGGTATCCTCGGGTTCTCTGCGGCGCGGTGCCGGTCGCATCGCGTTCTTCTCAGCTCGACGGACTTTCGATTTTGCCTTCAAACCAGAACCCCCTCGGCGCCCTGCCGGCGCGCTTTCGGCGCCAGCGCGTGCTCATCATCGGCTGCGGCGACGTGGGGCTGCGCGCGGCGCGGGCGCTGGGCGCGCAGGCGGGGGGGCACCGCCCTCGCGTGCTGGCGCTCACCTCCAGCCCCGGGCGGGCGCCCGCGCTGCGGGCGGCGGGCATCGTGCCGCTGGCAGGCAACCTCGACCACATCGCCACGCTGCGGCGGCTGTCGGGCCTGGCCACGCGGGTGCTGCACCTGGCCCCGCCGCCGGGCGAGCGCGACTGCGGCCCCGAATGGTGGCGCGACAACCGCACCGTGGCGCTGGCGCGCGCGCTGCGCCTGCGCACGCTGCCGGCGGCCCTGGTCTACGGCTCCACCAGCGGCGTGTATGGCGACTGCGGCGGCGCGCTCGTGACCGAGACCCGCCCGGTGGCGCCCGCCACGCCCCGCGCCCAGCGCCGCGTGAACGCGGAGCGCGCCGTGCGCCACCTGGGCCGCGCCGGCGTGCGCGCCAGCATCCTGCGCATTCCGGGCATCTACGCGCCCGACCGCGAGGGCGGCACGCCCGAGGCCCGGCTGCGGCGCGGCACGCCGGTGCTGGCGCCCGAGGACGACGTGTTCACCAATCACATCCACGCCGACGACCTGGCGCGGGCCTGCGTCGCGGCCCTGTGGCGCGGCCGGGCCCAGCGCTGCTACCACGCCAGCGACGACAGCCACATGAAGATGGGCGACTACTTCGACCTGGCGGCCGACCTGTACGGCCTGCCGCGCCCGCCGCGCGTGGCGCGCAGCGCCGCCCAGCAGTCGCTGCCCGTGTCGCTGCTGAGCTTCATGGGCGAATCGCGGCGCCTGGACGCCACCCGCCTGGCGCGGGAGCTGCGGGTGCCGCTGCACTATCCGACCGTGGCCCAGGGCCTGCGCGGGCAGCGAGCCTGAGCGAGCACAGGGGCAGCCAGCGCACGCACGCGCCGTTGCCCGGGGGCGCCTATCGCGGGTAGATGTTGCCCTGCCGGTCGTAGCAGCGGAACACGTTGCACTGCGTGATCTCGGCCGGCCGAGCGGGCGCCGGGCGGGGCGGCACCACGACCACCGGAGGCCCGTAGTAGGGCGGCGCATAGCCTGGCGCCGTGGGGTAGGGCGTGGCGTACGCCGGCCGTTGGGCGCGCGCCCGTTCGGCCTCCAGGTACTGCGCCGGGCCGAGGCAGGCCTGGTCGGCCTGGCGCTGCGCCGCGTCGAGCCGGGTGGCCTCGTCGACCATGCCGCGGCCCAGGGTGGCGGTCACTTCCTGCAGCTGGCGGCGGGCGCTGCGGCAGGCGGCCGACTGGGACGGGTCGGCCGCGTCGCGCCGGGGCTGGGCGCGGCGTTCGCGGGCCTCGCGGGCTTCATCGCGGCGCTGTTGTTCGGCTTCGGCCTGCAGGCGCTCCTGCCGGCGCTCCAGCGCCTGGGCCGCCTGTTCGCGCTCTTGCCGGATCTCCTCGTCCGTCTTGCGCGGCTCCACCTCGCGCGTGGCCGCGCCGCTGCCGCAACGGCCGTCGGTGTAGGTCACCTTGCCGGTGGCCGGGTCGGTGCAGCGCAGCACCTGGGCGTGGGCGGCTCCGTGCAGCGCCAGCCCGGCCGTCAGCACGGTGGCCAGGACCGTGACGGGGACCAGGCGCGGGCGCCGGGCGACGGGGCGGCGGGGGTTGGACGGCATGGTCGGCTCGTGGGAGGCGTGGGGCTGTGCGGGAGGACGGCGGGAGTGGCGGGTGTGGCGGGGCGCGTCGGCTGGCCCGTCAGCGCCAGTCGGGCTTGGGCGTGCCGCCGCCGCGGCGGCGGTTGTTTTCCATGTCTTCCCACGCGCGGCGGTTGCGCTCGGCCTCTTCGCGGCGGTTGCGTTCGACGTCGGGGTTGGGGTGGGGCGGCAGCCGGTTGGCGTTGCGCTGCACGTCGTCGGCGCGGCGGCGTTCGAATTCGCGCCGCTCCGCCTCGCGCCGTGCGTCGTCGTTGCGGCGGCGGTCGTCGGCACGGCGGTCGGCCTCCCGGCGGTCCGCGTCGCGTCGCATGGCGTCGCGGCGCTCGTCGTCGCGCCGGCGGGCCTCCCACGCCTGGCGGTCGCGGCGCTCCCGCCAGTCGTCGTAGCCGGGCCGCTGGGTGTAGATCGGCACCGGCACGACCGCCGGGTTGGAGTAGATGTAGCGCGGCGATTCGTACACCGTCACCGACGAGCTGGTGGAAGGGTAGCCGCCATACGGATAGCTGCCGGCGGAATAGCCGCCCGCGCTGGGGTAGCTGCCCGCGGGCGGGTAGTAGCCGCCCTGGTCGTAGTACGGATCGCCGGGCATGGCCGCGCAGCCCACGAAGAGGCTGGCCAGGGCCGGGGCGGCGGCCAGTCGGAGCAGGAAGGGAAGATGGCGCATGGCTGTCTCTTTCTGGTGGGAGCGCGCAGTGCGCTGGGAAGGACGGCGGCCGCGGCCGCCAGGGCGCGCCTGCTGATGGAGTCCGTCTGACGCGCTGCGGGCCATTTTGGTTGACTCCGGCGGGCGGGCTTTGTCGGGCTTTGCCGGGTCTTCATGGTCGTGTCCGAATGTGGACACGCGGGGCCTCGGGCCCTCGGGCCGATGGACGGCTGCGCCAGGCGGCGCGCTGCGTCTGGAGGCGCCAAGGGGCAGCCGGCATGAAGGGAGCCCGCCGAGCCATGCCGCGCTCATCAGAAAAATGCTATCGTTATGATAGCTGAAAGACCATTGCTGACAAGCGCTGGAGGCCGATCGGGCTCTGAATCCAGTGCCGCCCCCGTCCGGCGCGTACGGCCAGTGGGCAGGGGCGTGGCGGGCTGTTCGACGCCGTCTCAGGCCGCCAGCACGCGGCGCATGGTCTCGGCCAGATCCTCGGCGACGAACTTGGCCACGTAGCCGTCGGCCCCTACGCTGCGCACGTGGTCTTCATTGGCCGATCCCGACAGCGAGGAATGGATCACCACCGGGATGTGCTTGAGCTTGGGGTCCTGCTTGATGTTGCGCGTCAGGGTGAAGCCGTCCATCTCGGGCATCTCCAGGTCGGTCAGCACCAGCGACACGCGGTCGGCCACGGTCTTGCCCTCGGCCTCGGCGCTGCGGGCGATGGCGTTGAGCCGGTCCCACGCCTCCTTGCCGGACTTGGTCATCTCGTAGGGCGCGTGCAGCGCCTGCAGCTCCTGCTCGATGAGCGAGCGGGCCACGAAGGAGTCGTCGGCCGCCAGGATGATGGTGCCGGGCTTGAGCTTCAGCTTGGGGCCGATCTTGGAGGCGTCGACCTGGTGCGTGTCGGATGGGGACACCATCTGCAGGATGGCCTCCACGTCCACCACCTGCGCGAGGCGCGAGCCGTCGGTGTTGCCGTCCAGCCGGGCGATGCTGGTCACCAGCTTGCCGCCCGTGCCGCTGCTTTCGGCCGACAGCACCTGCTTCCAGTCCAGCCGCACGATGTCTTCCACCGATTCGACGGCGAAGGCCTGCGTGGTGCGGGCGTATTCGGTGACCAGCATGATGTTCAGGCCGGTCTGCGGCTTGCAGCCGACGATGGAGGGCAGGTCCAGCACCGGGATGATCTGGCCGCGCAGGTTGACCACGCCCAGCGAATGCGGCGTCGACCCCGCGATGGGCGTGATGTTGGGCATGGCCACGATCTCGCGGATCTTGAACACGTTGATGCCGAACAGCTCGGACTTGCCCAGCGCCTCGTCCTGCCCCAGGCGGAACAGCAGCAGCTCGAACTTGTTGGTTCCGGTAAGGTTGGTCCGCTCGTCGATTTCCTGCTGCACGGCCTTCATGGCATTTCCTTGGTAATTGTGTACCTTTGTAAATTCTAGGGGCGAAGCGCAGGCAGCGGTGCCTCGATCTGGCGGATTTCCGCAGCTTGCGGGTTTCACCCGGGGGCGTGTCGTCCGGCTGTGGCGGTCGGGCGACATCGGGGGCAACATCGCGGGGCGTCATCGGTGTCCGGTGGCGGACCCGCGCCGCCCAAGCGGTGGGGCAGCCCTACACGATCCCCGCCGCCCGCCATTCGCCCAGGCGCTCGCAGCCGATGCCCCAATCGGCCAGCACTTCCTCGGTGTGCTGCCCCAGGGCAGGCGGCGCGCGGCGCAGCACGGGCGGGGTGGCCGACAGGCGCAGGGGGCTGGCCACGGTGGCGATGCGGTCGATGCCGTCGCCCGCCGCCAGGCGCCGGGCGCCGTCATCACCCTGGCCTTCGCTCCAGCGGGGCAGGTCCACCCGCAGCCCGCGGGCGCGCACCTGCGGGTCGTCGAATGCCTGGGCCACGTCGTTGATGGGGCCGCAGGGCACGGCCTTGTCTTCCAGCAGCGCCACCCAGTCGGCGGTGCTGCGCGTGCGGGTGACGGCTTCCATCAGCGGAATGAGGGTGGCGCGGTGCTGCACGCGCAAGGTGTTGGTGGCAAAGCGCGCGTCGTGCGCCCATTGGGGCTGGCCGGCTGCGGCGCAGAAGCGGGCGAACTGCCCGTCGTTGCCGATGGCCAGCAGCATGTTGCCGTCGGCCGTGGGGAAGTCCTGGTAGGGCACCAGGCTCGGGTGGCTGTTGCCCATGCGGCCGGGGGCCTGGCCCGTGGCCAGGAAGCCGGCGGCCTGATTGGCCAGCACGGCCATGCCCACGTCCAGCAGCGCCATGTCGATGTGCTGGCCTTCGCCGGTGCCGTTCGTGGCGTTGTCGCGCACGTGCAGGGCCGCCAGGATGGCGTTGCTGGCGTAAAGGCCTGTGAACAGGTCGATGACGGCCACGCCGACGCGCAGCGGGCCGCCGCCGGGGGCGTCGTCGGCGCGGCCGGTGATGCTCATGAGGCCGGTCATGGCCTGGACCATCAGGTCGTAGCCGGCGCGCTCCGCGTAGGGGCCGGTCTGCCCGAAGCCGGTGACCGAGCAGTAAATGAGGCGCGGGTTCAGCGCCCGCAGGCTGGCATGGTCGAGGCCGTACTGCCGCAGGCCGCCGACCTTGAAGTTCTCCACCACCACGTCCGCCTGCAGCGCCATCTGGCGGATGAGTTGCTGGCCTTCGGCCGTGGCGATGTCGATGGTGATGGAGCGCTTGTTGCGGTTGCAGGCCGTGAAGTAGGCGGCCTGGTCGGTGTCGTTGCCGTCCGCATCGCGCAGGAAGGGCGGGCCCCAGTGCCGCGTGTCGTCGCCGACGCCGGGGCGCTCCACCTTCACCACGTCCGCGCCCAGGTCCGCCAGCACCTGGGTGCACCAGGGTCCGGCCAGCACGCGCGAGAGATCGAGCACCTTGATGCCCGCCAGGGCGCCTGCGTTGGGTGAAGTCATGATTTGCTATGAATAAGATAGCTGAGAGCGCTTGTGATGCGAGCCCAGGAGCCTGAAAACGTCTGGAATCGGCACGGCGATCAACGAGGGCGTGCCTGAGGCCAGCGGGCGCCGTGGAACTGGCTTTGCCAGGCCACCGGCGCCGTCCCCCTTCCCACGCGCAGCGTGAGAGAAGGGGGAAGCGGCGCAGCCGCTCAGGGGGATGTCCCTTAGAACGCCGCCAGCCCGGTCTGCGCCCGGCCCAGGATCAGCGCGTGCACGTCGTGCGTGCCTTCATAGGTATTCACCACTTCCAGGTTGACCAGGTGGCGGGCCACGCCGAATTCGTCGCTGATGCCGTTGCCGCCCATCATGTCGCGGGCCAGCCGGGCGATGTCCAGCGCCTTGCCGCAGTTGTTGCGCTTGATGATGGACGTGCCTTCGACCGACGCGATGCCCTCGTCCTTCATGCGGCCGAAGCGCAGCGCCGCCTGCAGGCCCAGGGCGATCTCGGTCTGCATGTCGGCCAGTTTCTTTTGGATGAGCTGCGTGGCGGCCAGCGGGCGGCCGAACTGCTTGCGGTCCAGCGTGTACTGGCGCGCGGTGTGCCAGCAGAATTCAGCCGCGCCCATGGCGCCCCAGGCGATGCCGTAGCGGGCGCTGTTCAGGCAGGTGAAGGGGCCCTTCAGGCCCTGAACTTCGGGGAAGGCGTTCTCTTCGGGCACGAAGACGTCGTCCATCACGATCTCGCCGGTGATGCTGGCGCGTAGACCCACCTTGCCGTGGATGGCGGGGGCCGAGAGACCCTTCATGCCCTTTTCCAGCACGAACCCGCGAATGGGCCCCACGGCGCCGCCTTCGGAGACTTCCTTGGCCCAGACCACGAAGACGTCGGCCACCGGGCTGTTGGTGATCCACATCTTGGTGCCCTTGAGCTTGTAGCCGCCGTCGGTCTTGTAGGCGCGGGTGGCCATGCTGCCGGGGTCGGAGCCGTGGTCGGGCTCGGTCAGGCCGAAGCAGCCGATCCATTCGCCGCTGGCGAGTTTGGGCAGGTACTTCTGCTTTTGCGCTTCAGTGCCGAATTCGAAGATCGGCACCATCACCAGCGAGCTTTGCACGCTGGCCATCGAGCGGTAGCCCGAATCGACCCGCTCCACCTCGCGGGCGATGAGGCCGTAGGCCACGTAGCCCAGGCCCGGGCCGCCGTACTGCTCGGGAATGGTCGGGCCCAGCAGGCCGACTTCGCCCATCTCGCGGAAGATGCTGGTATCCATCTTTTCGTGGCGGAAGGCGTCCAGCACGCGGGGTGCGAGCTTGTCCTGGCAATAGGCCGCCGCGGCGTCGCGGATGGCGCGCTCGTCGTCGGTCAGTTGCTGGTCGATGAGGAACGGGTCGTCCCATTGAAAGCGGGCGTGGGCCATGGTGTGTCTCCGGAGTCGAGGTTGAAGGAAGAGGCTCCAGACATGCCGTGATGGCATGGTGGGAGCGGTTGGAGGCCATCCTAGGCTGCGTTGTACCCTGTGGCAAACGACTTGTTTTCATCCAGAAATGCGTGAATGGAATGTCTGGGGATCTCTGGGATAAGCTTGCAGGCATGCACCGGCATCTTCCCTCCACCCAGGCACTGGCTTGTTTCGAAGCCGCGGCACGCCATGAAAGCTACACCCGGGCTGCGCAGGAGCTGTCGCTCACGCAGAGCGCGGTGTCGCGGCAGATCCTTGCGCTGGAGGAATGGCTGGGCGTGCCGCTCTTTCGGCGCACCCGCCACGGCGTGGTGCTGACGCCCGCCGGCTCACGCTACGGGCGGCAGGTGGCGCGGTGGCTGCAGGGGCTGGAGCGCGACACGCTCGACGTAATGTCCCACCAGGGCCGGGGCGGGGCGCTGTCGCTCGCGGCGGTGCCGACCTTCGCCACGCGCTGGCTGATCCCGCGGCTGCCCCGGCTCGCCGCGCTGCATCCGGAGATCGTCGTCCACATCGACACCCGCACGCGCCCGTTCCTCTTTGCCGACACCACCTTCGACGCGGCGCTCTATGCCGGCACGCCCGAGCAGATCGCCCAGTGGCCCGGAGTGCAGGTGCAACTGCTGATGCGCGAAGACGTGGTACCGGTTTGCAGCCCGCGCCTGCTCGCCTCAGCCGCTGCCCGGGGGCCGGGCCGGGCACACCAGCCCGTGGCGGCCGAGGCGCTGGCACAGCTGCCGCTCCTGCAGCAGAGCACGCGGCCGATGGGCTGGCAGCAATGGTTCGCCGCGCAGGGGGTCGACGCGCCGCGTGCGCTGGACGGGCCGCGCTACGAGCTGTTCTCGATGCTGGCCGTGGCCGCCACCCATGGCCTGGGCGTGGCGCTCATGCCGCCGATGTTGATCGAGGCCGAAATCGCCCGGGGTGAGCTGGTTGTCGCCTGCGCCAAGCCGCTGCGGGGCGAGCGCGCCTACTACCTGGTCAGCCCGGCACAGGCCCAGTCGCCCGTGCTCGCGGCGTTCTCCGCCTGGTTGCAGGACAACGCCGCGACTTGAACGCCCTGGTGCCGAAAGCACCCCTTGGCCGGTTGCAACCCCTGCCGGGCGGCACTACCCTGGGGATGTAGAGCCCCATTTCGAAGTTCACAGTTCAAAGGAGTCGTGTTCATGTCCGCCATCCCGTCCACCTACCATGCCCCCACGTTCGAGCCCACCCTGGACGAGATCGAGACCCTGAAGCAGCTGGAGCTGGGGCGCGGCATCAGCATCCCGGAAGCGCTCAAGCACCATCTGTCGGGCCGCCTGCTGGACTGGAAGCTGATCGCCCGCACGCCAAGCGGCGACCTGCAGATCACCGATGCCGGCCGCGACATCATCAAGCGGCAGAACAACTGAGCGCCGCCAATTCCGCGGCGGCCCACCGCCGCCAACGCCCGTGTGCATGCCGTCCCCGTCTCACGACAACGGACGGCTTTTTTCCGCCCACGACTTCCGTGTCGACGGGGTGCATAGGGGGCTTGCCGCGGAGTGCGCGGGCAGGCAGGCGCCGTCGTCCTACACCCCGGCTCTATCTCGGCGGCTAAATTTCCCTGGCGGTCGGAAAGCCTTGGTGCACCGGCCCACCCCGTCGTCGCGCTGCAGGAAGTTTTGCTGCCCTTCATCAGATCGCTGGTCGATCCATAGGCAGGCTGGGCCCCGCGACCCGACGACCGTACCGTCCACCAGCGTCGTCTTGCCGGTCCCGGCGCATTCTTTTGTTCACCCCTATTGAAGGAGCGACCCAATGAAGAATGCGCTGACCGTGGTGGCTGGATTCATGCTGTTCTCCAGCGTCAGCATCGCCTATCTGGCCGCTTCGGTCATGTACGGCGTATGAGGCGGGGAACGGATCCATCCTGCTGCCGCCCGCGAGACGCCGCGCTGCTTGCTCTCTTTCCATGACTTCAGCATTCCCTCAGCCGACACTACTGGCCGCCGCCGCTGCCGGCGGCATTCCGGGCCAGCCCGTGGAGCCCGACGTGCCCGGACCCGCGCCGGACCCGGCCGACACCCCTCCATACGTTCGCTTCGCCATGGTTCAGTAAGCGCGGCCTTCGCTGCGCCGGGGATCGGGCGGCGAAGGCACGCGATACCGCGCGGGCCTGGGTGCCAGTGCCTCAACCGCGCACGCCGCGGCGGCCGCCCGTGTGGCCTTCCAGCGCGATCCGCACACGCCGCGCCAGATCGCCCATGCCGTATGGCTTCTTCAGCACGTCGAACTCCGCGCCTTCCGACACATCGCTGATGTTGCCGTCGCCGGCATAACCCGTGGTCAGCAGGATGGCGATGCGCGGGTTGCGCCGCCGTATCTCGCGCGCCAGCATGAACCCGTTCATCCCCCCGGGCATCAGCACGTCGGAAAACACGAGGTCGGGCACCAGGGGGGCGTCCTTGGCGTCCAGCCGCGCAAGGGCCTGCGCCGCATCGGTGGCGATCTCGACCTGGTAGCCCAGGCTTTCCAGCATCGCACCCGCCAGGTCCGCCACTTCCTGGCGGTCGTCCACCACCAGCACGCTTTCGGTGCCGCCGCGCTCGGCGGGCTTGTCTTCCGGCGCGGGCGTCTGCAGGCTCATCGGCTTGCCGGTGGCCGGGAAGTACAGCCGTACCGTCGTGCCCACTCCCACCTCCGAATAGATGCTGACCGTGCCGCCCGACTGCTTGGCGAAGCCATACACCATGGACAGGCCCAGGCCCGTGCCCTTGCCCTCGGGCTTGGTGGTGAAGAAAGGGTTGACCACCTGCTTGATCAGCTCGGGTGGAATGCCTTCGCCCGTGTCCGTGATGGAGATCGCCACGTACCGCCCGGGCTGCAGGCCACCGAAGGCCACCACGTCCGAGCCAGTCACCTCCACGTTGCTGGTCTGTATGGTCACCTTGCCGCCCTCGGGCATGGCGTCGCGCGCATTGGTCACGATGTTGATGATGGCCGATTCCAGCTGGGTCGGGTCCACCTGGCAATTGCCCAGGTCGTCGGCTAGCTCCATCTTCAGCACGATGCGATCGCTGAGCGTCTCTTCCATCATGGCGCGGATGTTCTCGGCCGTGGCATTCAGATTGATGGGTCGCCCCTCCAGCCGCTGCTTGCGCGCGAAGGCCAGCAGCTGCTGCGTCAGCGTGGCGGCGCGCTTCACGGCCTCGGTCGCGCTGCCCACGCTGGTCAGCACGGCCTCGGCGTCCTTGCCGGACTGGATGCGGCGCTTGGCGATCTCCAGGTGCCCGGAGATCACCTGCAGCAGGTTGTTGAAATCGTGCGAGATTCCGCCCGTCAGCTGGCCCAGCGCTTCCATCTTCTGGGCCTGCGCCAACGCCAGCTCCGCATCGCGGCGGCGGCTTACGTCCAGCTGCGAGGCGAAGAAATACACGAGCTGCTGGTTCTTGTTGTAGACCGGCGAGACGAACAGGGCATTCCAGAAGGAGGAGCCGTCCTTGCGGTAGTTCAGGATCTCGGTGGTGAATTCACGGCGGTTGGCGATGGCCTCGGACAGCGCGCTCACGGTGGAGCGGTCGGTGCCGGGCCCCTGCAGAAAGCGGCAGTTGGTGCCCAGGATCTCCTCGCGCGTGTAACCCGTCATTGACAGGAACGCCCGATTCACGAACACGATCGGGTTGTCGTGCTGGCGCGGATCGGTCACCAGCATCGGCATGCGGGTGGTTTCGATGGCGGTGAAGAAGATGTCCTCTTCATGGTCCTGCAAGGTACGGACATCGGACCCAGCCATGGACACCTCGGGCGCCCGCGAGCCGTGGATGGGGGGCTTTTCGTCGTGCGAATTCATGCCGCATTAGATCAGTGCCCGCCATGGTTCGCGTAGGCGCTGGCGCTGTTTTGTCTGTCGGCGCGAGCCGTGCGAACGAGACGAGCCTGCGCGGAGAGAAAAGAGGGGGGATGGGAGCGACAACGATGCCAGGGCACGCCTGAACGGTCGCAATGCGTTGGTGAACCAGAGGCTGCAAGCTTTGGTGCCTGCGGCCGGAATCGAACCGGCACGCTGCGCATTCAGATCGTGACGGCCATTCTGGCGTTGCTGGGCGTCGTGGGGCGCGCACTGGCTTGGCACCAGCTTCAGCACCCAGCGCAAGAGCGACCCGCCAGTCGCAGTCGGGTAGGAAACAAAGCAGTGCGGACTGCACCATAGGCCATCGCGCGATGGGTCGGTTTCTCACCCACGGCGATGCAAAGCTCTCACGCGAGTTTTCAACCAAGGAGTGCTGGATCATGTTCGGTAATCAGCACAACTTCCGTGTCTCTGCCGTTAGGAAAGCGTTAGTTCCACACCGGTGTAACACGCCACCGCGGCTGACACAACGAAGCTAGAGTTACCGCCTGTCGCAACCCTCCGAAGGCCGAAATGAGAATTCGAAATAGCTGCTTGTGCCTTGCCTTGACGCTTACCGGCGCGGTTGGGTTTGCACAAGGCGCAGCCCCCGGCCTTTATGTGCCACCGGGCTCATCGCTCGACACTTCCGTTTTTGGGAGTTCTCTGGACCTCGGTTGCACTTCAGTCTTGGTTGAGGGTGCTTTGACGGTTGGAGGCTCCACAGTGCAGGGCGCAACGGATGTTCTCGTCAACGGCGGCAGCGTCGCAGGCGATACGGGCACGATCAGCCTGAGCGGCACTTTCAACAACGCAGGCACCTTTGATCCTGGCACTGGCACAGTGGCGTTCGTTGACACTTGCGGCGCTGGGGACGCAAAAGTCGTGGGCCCCACGACCTTCACGAACCTCTCGTTCGTCAGTGCCACCGGCCGCCGGCTCGTGATTCCCAGTGGCACTTCCATCACGGTAACGGGTACCTTGACGTTGCAGGGCACGCCAGGCGCGCCTGTTTCGATCGTCACAGCTGATGGCATGCCGGCAATCATCAATGTCGCTCCAGGCGCAACGGTAGTGAGATCCAACGTCACACTTCAACCCGGCGTGACCATCGGAGCCCCGGTAGCCGGCACAGCTTCACCCATTCCCACCATGAGCGA
>Ga0308171_1002449_pt1 | contig 19546 bp, 26 predicted proteins | sample PhyGR1_FD_202135 | JGI IMG/M metagenome (GOLD analysis project Ga0308171, IMG submission 202135) | Phyllosphere microbial communities from UC Gill Tract Community Farm, Albany, California, United States - DLSLSG.R1 | ecosystem: Host-associated > Plants > Phyllosphere > Unclassified | place: USA... | reverse complement strand
TCCGTGGCGTGTCTGGCGAACAGTGGCGGACGACTATGTGGCTCCGATTCCATGAACCGTTCGACTGGCGCCAGCCAGGCTTCACCATCGCCTATAAGGCTGGCCTCTACAACGTCACACGCAAGTGCGCTGCGGCTGCAATAGCTGCTAAGGCTGCTGAACCCACCAAGGATCGACCGAATGCCAAAACGCAAGAGATCCGGAGCGGGGTCGCTCAGTGAGCGCATCGGTTTTGAGGCCGAGGTCGAGGGTGACGATGGATATGGTGGCGTGGTCGTCGGCTTCGCGGAGCAATTCGTAGAGTCCGCACGTCTTGAGCCGCGCGTCGGCAGCGAGCCTGTCATTGCAAGCCGCCTTCAGGGCTTGCAGCCCTACACCATGACCGTCCGCGGCAACGAACGCACGCGCACCATCACGCCAGCTTGGCGGGCGCGGAATAAGCGGTCTGGCGTGGTCTACGCAATCAAGGCTGCGGTCAACATCGACGAACGCAACCAGTGGATTGAGCTGCTTGTGGTGCAGGGGGAGGCGGGATGACTATTCTAGGCCTCGCTAAACTGAACCGTAAGCTTGCTAAACTGCCGGCTGCTGCTGAAAAGCGCATCAAGGAGGCGATGGGGCAGGGCGCCGACGAGATTGTCGCCCTCATGAAATCGCTTGTCGCCGTCGATAGCGGCGAACTTCGCGATTCGATTGGCTGGACATGGGGCGATGCTCCAAAATACAGCCAAAAGATTGCCACCGTGAAGTCAACTGACGGCAAGCTCGTGATCACGATCTACGCCGGGAACAGCAAGGTACGATACGCTCACCTCGTAGAGTTTTCCACTCGTGCCCATGAGAACGCTGGCCAGTTTGCTGGGACAATGCATCCTGGCACGTCAGCACAACCATTCTTCTTTGTCTCTTACCGAGCGCTCCGCCGACGGACCAAGTCTCGCATCACACGGGCGATCAACAAGTCTGCGAAGGAGGTGGCTTCCGGTGGCTGATCCAGTTCTCGAGTTACAGGGCGCCATCATTATGCGCCTCAAGGCTACGCCAGCCGTTACAGCTCTTGTTGGGGCTCGGATTGGGGACATTCCACAGTCCACGTGGGCCAAGCCTTACATCAGCATCGGTCCTTCAAACTACGTTACAGAGCTCATCGACTGCATCGACGGCGGTGAGATCATGATGCAGATCGACTGCTGGTCAGATGCGACTGTGCTTTCTCAAGTGAGGCAGGTTGCTGATGCGGTGCGGCGCGCACTGCGCAGTTGGGATCCCCCTTTGGCGACCAATGCTCTGGTTTCATTCGAGCCTTGGCGCACTGACTTTATCACGGACGGCGCGCTCAAACAGGCCTCGCTTCGCTACACGGCGATCATCGAAGAGCCGTAGCGCTCCACCATTTATCCGACATTTTCAGGAGGCCTTTATGGCTCAAGCAACCACCATCAAGGGCGGCAAGATTCGTGTGCTTTTGGGCAACGACGCCGATCCTATTGTTTACAGCTCGCCGTGCGGCTTCACGCAGCGTTCCATCAACCTCGGAAAAGGCCTTGAAGAGGTCAACATTCCTGACTGCGACGACCCCGATAAGGTCGACTGGGTAGGTCGCGATGCCGTGTCTCTGACGATGGGTATCAGTGGCGAGGGCGTCCTGGCTTCCGAAAGCGTCGAGACATGGCTCGATGCGTGGGAGAGCATCGAAAGCGTGCCGGTCAAGGTCGAATGGGAATTTCCGGCAAAAACCATCACGTGGACGGGAAAGATGCACGTCGAAACAATGGAAGTCGGCGCCAACAACGGCCAGCGCGCAACCAACAATGTCTCGCTCCAGAGCGACGGCGAAATGGTCCGCGTCACTACGCCGGTCACGCCATAATGCGGGATGCGCGCGTAACCTTCGATTGGGCAGACGGAACATATTCGTTCCGTCTCGCCTGGGGGCAGCTGGCAGAGCTTCAAGAGAAGTGCGACGCTGGCCCGTATGTCGTGCTCCAGCGGCTGCACAGCGGCGCGTGGCGGATAGAAGATATCAGCAACATCATCAGGCTCGGCCTGATCGGTGGCGGCATGGAGCCCGCTCCAGCGCTAAAACTCGCAAGGCGCTACGTCGAGGAGCGCCCGCCGATGGAAAATTTAGTCCCCGCGCAGGTCATCTTGTCTGCCGCCCTTACCGGTGCTCCGGAGGAGAGGGTGGGGGAGGACGACGCAGCAAGTCAAACGGAAAACAGCTCGACGAACTCCCAAACGGGAAGCTGAGATTTGCTGCGCTTTACGGGACCGGTGCTGTGATGGGCTTTACGCCTCAGCAGGTCAATGAAATGTCAGTTTGGCAATTCATGGCAGCGGTCGACGGATACGTCGAGGCGAATTCGCCGGATGACGGCGGGCTGACGGCGAAGGAAGTCGATGAGCTTTGGGATTGGGTGCGTGTATAAAAACAATTTCCCCTAGACAAACACTATTTAGGGTTGTCAACTCTCGCTATTGGTGGCGGAGGGGAAGTCATGGAATTCACCGTAATTGATATCGAGACAGCCAATGCGGACTACGCATCAATTTGCCAGATCGGTGTTGTGGATGTTGTTGGTGGAGAGGTCGCCGCGCGTGAGGCGTACCTTGTGGACCCTGAGGACTATTTTGATGCATTCAACGTGTCAGTTCACGGCATTACGTCCGACCAGGTCCAAGGAGCGCCTACATTTCCAAAGATTATGGAAAGCCTCCACGAAAGATTTTCCGGATCGATCATCGTGCACCATGGTCCGTTTGATAGAGTGGCATTTGCTCGCGCTCACGAGCGTTACCAGCTGAATGGATTTGATGCGAAATGGATTGATAATCAAAGGGTTGTACGTCGTACATGGGAGCAGTTCAGCCGATCTGGATATTCTCTAAAAAACATAGCTAAACACTTTTCAATCGATTTTCGTCATCATGACGCCCTTGAAGATGCTCTTGCCACTTGTGAGATATTTAGACGCGCATTGTCAGAAACCAAAACCAGCGTTGACGACTGGTCATCCGGCATGTCTAGGCACACACTCTTTGGCCAGAAGAAGTTCGTAGGTGATGGTGCCTCCGAAGGTCCATTCTCTGGCGAGGTTATCGTATTTACTGGCCAACTACGGATACCACGCTCAGAGGCCGCGGTGATCGCACAAAAGCTAGGATTCCGAGTCGAAGATGGAGTTAATAAAAGAACAACTGTTTTGTGTGCTGGCGTCCAAGATAGGACTAGAACAGGTGGCTATGACAAAAGCTCTAAGCACAGGAAAGCAGAAATGCTTACTGAATCTGGGCAGGACATCAGAATAGTTTCTGAAGAGGACTTTTGGGCTTTAATTCCAACAAATTTGGTACCAGACGCGAAAGCGCACTCGAGCAAATCCACGCCTAGACCACTTGGATCCATGCGCCTGTCTCTGTCGCTTGAAGACTTGTTCACCGAAGAAGAATTGGCTGAGCTTTTGAACGCTTAGAATTAAAAATTACTATCTTTGTCAGCAGCGGTCACGCTACTCGTAGTCAACGTCCCTGATACGGCAGTCAGCCTTTTGAACATTCCCGTCTTGGGGGCCATAGTTTTTTGCGTAGGCGTAACCGCCAGGATCAATGTTTTGTGCAATTACAGAGATCATGGATAACGCCTTGCCATCTTTACCCAGTAGGCCGCAATCAGCCGCGATAAATGCTATTTTCTTGGTGGATGTGTTTTGAAACTTGAGCACGATCTCTGCGGCGCCGGTCGATGTGCGTCTAAAGCTTTCGTATTTGAATTCCGCGGATTCCGATACTGATCCCCCCGAGATGGCCGCGATCGCGCCGATGATTATCGCAAACCTTTTCATTTTTCCGCGCCTCCCGAACCTACAAGATAGTTTATAAGGACATACTCACAGATGGCAACTGACCTTGAGCGTCTTGTCGTTCAGCTTTCGGCTGACGTAAAAGGCTATCAGAATGCGCTGAATCGTGCCCAAGGTCTTACAAACCAGCGTGCGCGTGCAATCGAAAATCGATTCAGGAAGATGAATTCGGCCATCTCGGCTTCTTACTCCGGGCTAGCCGCAAGCGCCACAAAAGCGTTCGCCCTCATCGGCGGGGTGCAAGGCTTTAGGTCGCTTTCTGACAGCGCAACAAAGATTGATAACGCGCTCAAAGTTGCTGGCCTTTCTGGTGAGTCCTTAGAAAGAACCTACTCTAAGCTGAGAGACAGCGCTCAAGCGAATGCTGCGCCACTCGAAACACTTGTTCAACTTTATGGTCGCGTCTCTCTTGTCCAAGGTGAACTAGGCATCACGTCCGACCAACTAGTCGGCTTCTCAAATAATGTGGCCATGGCTCTGCGAGTGTCAGGGCAATCTAGCCAAGAGGCCTCCGGAGCGCTGTTGCAGCTTGCCCAGGCGCTTGGCAGTGGTGTCGTCAGAGCCGAAGAATTCAATTCTATCGTCGAAGGCGCCCCAACAATTCTTCAGGCCGCCGCGGCTGGCATAAAAGAGGCCGGAGGCTCGGTCTCCAAATTGCGGACCATAATGCTGGACGGGAAGCTATCGTCCAAAGCATTCTTCGACGGCATTAACGCTGGCGCTCCGGTGTTGGAAGACAAGCTAGCCAATGCCACGCTAACTATTGATCAACGCCTGGAGAACCTAAGAACATCGCTTGTCGATGCGGCACGAGAATTTAATAATTCTTCAAAGGCTGCTGAGGTCTTTGGAACGGAGATTGACCGCGTTGCGCAGTTTGTCAGCAACATCAACTTTGAAACTCTTATTGGAGAAATCCAAAAAGCTGCCGGTGAGTTCAACGCCGGCACTATAGCCGCTCAAGGATTTTTTGAGCAGGTCGGAAAGCTCAGCGGTCTCGCCGGCATCGGCGACAGCATCGTTAATGCGTTGGGCGGGAAGGACGGCAAGGTCGAGTTTCTCGGTGGTGCGTTGGGCATCCAGTCCACGATCAGCGGTGAAGAAAAGATCAACGATCTGGCAGAGCGACGACTTTCTATTGAGAAGCAGATTGCCGAAGTAAAAAGCAATCCTGCAAACGTTCTTGGACAGGCGGAATTGCGTCAACTCGAGGCGCAACTGGCTGCGGTAAATGCGCAGTCTTCAAAGCTAGCTGGTAGCATTACCGGCGGTCCGCTTGATTACAATCGCTTTCCTCCACCAAAGAGCACTGCTGCGGTTAAACCAATCACCCTTGCTGACCCTACATATCAAGTTACCGATAGCAAGTCAGGAAAATCTGGTGGTGGTCGTGGCACACGCGAGAACGAATACCAGCGCGAGATCGAACAGATCACGAAGCGAACAGACGCCCTCAAGGCCGAAACAGCGGCACAGGCTGGCCTCAATCCGCTGCTCAACGACTACGGTTTTGCGGTTGAATTCGCGCGTGCCAAGCAGGACTTGCTGACCGCCGCGCAAGAGGCTGGCATCAAGATCACGCCAGAACTCACGAAATCAATTGAGGGCCTAGCATCCGGCTATGCCAACGCCGTCGTCGCCTCCGAAAAGCTTGCTGAAAAGCAGGACGAAATTCGCCAGCGTGCCGAAGAAGCCATGGCGACAGCCAAAGACGTGACGCGCGGGATGATTGATGGATTTATCGAGGGCGCGAACGCAGCTGACATTCTGGCGGACAGTCTGAAGAAAATCGGAAGCGCCTTGCTCGATGATGTGCTGAATAGCATCTTCAAGGTGAACAACGCGGCTGGTGGAGGCGGCGGCGGTTTCCTGTCCAGCGTCTTCGGTGGCTTGTTTGGTGGCGGTGGCAAGGGAGGCTTCCCTTCGGCTCCTGGCGGCCTTTATTCTGAAGGCGGCTACACCGGCGACGGCGGCAAATATCAGCCGGCAGGCGTAGTTCATAAAGGCGAGTACGTCTTCGACCAATCTGCAGTAAAGGCTGCCGGCGGCCCCGCGGCGATGGAAGCTATGCGCCGCAATCTGAAGGGCTACGCCAACGGTGGCCCTGTCGGGATTTCGGTTCCGTCAATCCCGTCGCTGCGCCCGGCAAACGACAATGCTGTAAAGGTCAACTACGCGCCAGTCATTGACGCGCGCGGGGCTGATGCTGAGGCTGTGGCCCGACTTGAGAGGGTAGTCGCAAAGCAGGGCGCCGAAATGCAGGGCCGCGTCGAGGCGGCTGTGCGATCGGCTCAAAAACGAAACGTGAAGTTGAGGTAGGGCGACGCAGCGGAAGGCGCGCGGTAGAATGGTCTAACTAAAAAATTTGAGTGCTTTGGCGGATCTCTTGACCTCGCCACAATGGACTGCCTTAGCGCCGGCATTCATTTTAGTTTGCTGTTCTCCCGTGCGAAGTACACTCGAACGGAATGCTGATCCGAATCTCAAGGTGCCCCGTTCATCGGGTGGTGCGATACTGAAGAGATAACCCGAGAGCTTGTTGTGGTTGTATTTGAAACCGCAGAAGCTTTCAGCGGCCACGATCACTCCAAGTTCCTCGGCGGCTTGTCTGTAATCTCTTTCGGGTGCGGCTGTTAGCGCCGTTGGCAGCATTGCCGCGGCGATCATGATCGTTGTGCCCTTCATTTCCTCCCCCATTGTCGCCAGCCGAGCATACTACCCCAGCGCAAAAAAACACGGACGCAATCGGGAGTCGAGTCCCCGCAAGAGGCGGAATCCACAATGACAATCACATACCCGCTCCCAACTTCCTTCTTTGATGACTTCCCAGGCTGGTCGACCGAGTTCAATCTGCTTTGGCGGCAAGAGCAGTCGCGCACGGCTGGCGGCCGAACGGTCGTTAAGGACATGGGCTCGCCGCTCTGGCAGATGACGGCGCAATCGCGCTCGATGAAGCCGAACGAGCTGGACTACTGGCGTGCGCGGCTCACGAGCTTGGAAAACGGGCTCAAGACGTTCCGCGCATTTCCGAAGTCGCGCTGTTTCCCGGTGGCGTATCCGAACGGCAGTTGGCCGACCGGCGGCGCATTTACCGGGGTGGGGCAGGTGGCCACGATTGCGAGTAACCGCAAAGCAATATCGCTATCGGGCCTGCCCGCTGGCTACAAGGTCACGGTCGGCGATTATATCCAGATAGGCGACAAAGACTTGCATATGGTGATGGAGCCAATGACGGCCAGCGCTGGTGGCGTGACGACGCAGTTTGAGGTTCGACCGCATCTTTGGCCGGGAGTGGCGGCGCCTGTTGCTGCAACGCTGGTGAAACCATCCTGCATCATGGCAATCGTGCCTGGTTCGATCTCAACGACTGCCGACATGGCCACCGGTCGCGGCACGGTCACGTTTCAGGCGATTGAAGCCCGCTAAGGGGTATCATGAGAAACATCTCAGCAGAAAACCTTGCTGCGCTTGAAGCGCGGCAGCTGGTGGCTCGCGACTTCCTCTGGTTTGTCGCGCGAGACCGGGCAACTGGCGCTCCGGTCACCGATGGCATGTGGTCGGACGTCGGTAACGTGTCGGCCGCCATAGTCCACCCGGACACAGGTCTGCCTGTCACTCGTGACTGGTATGGCTCCGGCACGCTGGTGCAGATCGATGACATTCCGCTCGTCGCCAACCTGTCGGTGCAGAACGTCAACATCCGCCTGTCTCAGGTCAGCGAACACGTTCAGACGCTTGTCCGCCTTTACGACTGCAAACAGGCTCGCGTCGAGATCTACCGCGGCTTGTTCGATCCGGATAGCCGCCAGATGGTCGCGCCGGCAGAGTGCCGTTTCGTTGGCTTCGTAGACACCATCACGATCAACACGCCCTCTGAGAACGAAGAGGGTAGTGTGACGATGGTGTGCGCCAGCCACACTCAGGAGATGACGCGCTCCAATCCGTCGACACGCAGCCACGCAACCCAGATCTTAAGGCAGGCCGGTGATGCATTCTACACCGATGCGGACACCTCGTCCGAGTGGGAGTTCTTCTGGGGTTCCGAGAAGGGCAAGGTCGCGACGCAGCCGAAGCGCAAGAAATTTCTCGGGATCTTCTGATGGACGTCCGCCCCGCCACAGCTAAGGACCGCGACCGCGTTGTCGCGTTGTTGCGCGAAAGCCATGAGGCCGCTGGCTTCACATTTCCGTTTCAGGCGGCTTACGCAGACCAGCTGTTTCAGCAACACATGCGTTCTCCAATGGCTTGCGTGCTGGTCACAGGCAAGCGTGCGCACGGCGTTCTGATGGCCGCTGCTTTTGATCATCCGTTCGGTGCTGGCCGCATTGCCAAGGAAACGGTCTGGTTCGTATCGCCAGAGGCGCGCGGGCGCGGCTCAATCAAGATGCTTGACGCCTACGAGGCATGGGCGCGCTCAGTCGGCTGCGTTTCCGTCGGCATGGCATCGTTGGCAACCAATGAAGTTTCCAGCCTTTACGAGCGGCGCGGCTACAGCGCCGTCGAAACACACTTCATGAAGCCGCTTTAGCGGCTGGCGCGCGCACGGCGCATCCCAAGGAAAATCGATGGCTATTTTTTCTGGTATCGCGACCGCGATATCCGGCGCGATCTCGGCTGTCTCCAGTTTTATTGGTGGCCTCGGCGTCGTTGGCTCTTTCCTGCTGAAAACTGCAGTAGGCGTCGGCGTCAGCCTGCTCGCCCAGTCGCTCGCCGGCAAGCCCAAAGATCCGACATTCTCCATCAACGGCACACTGCAAGGAGGCGGCGATATCTCGCGCTCCTTTATCCTCGGTCGTACTGCGACTGCTGGCTCCCTCGTGTTCGTCAATACGTGGGGGCAGGACGGTGACACACCGAACGCCTATCTGACGCAGGTGATTGCGCTTTCGGACATGCCAATACGTGGCCTTGCTGAAGTCTGGGTCAATGGCGAGCGCGTCACGCTCGGTGGACTTTCTGAGCGTGGCTATGCCGTCAACGAGTATCCAGACAGCCTCTGGGTCAAGTTCTACGATGGCACCCAGACGACTGCCGACAGCTTCCTGTTTACGTCAGTATCAAACGGTAACAGATGGTGGAACCCTGACCGTATCGGTAGGGGTGTTGCTTACGCGATTGTCACAGCTCGCGTTTCCAAGAACATGTTCTCTGGCGTGCCGTCCTTCAAGTTCGTGCTGGAAGGTATGCGCCTGTATGATCCATCTCGCGACAGCACCGTTGGTGGTGTAGGTGGCCATCGCTATGCCGATCCGGCGACGTGGGGCGGCGACGGCGACTTTCTGCCGGCGGTGCAGATCTACAATCTGCTGCGTGGCATCAGCTACAACGGCCAGTGGTTTTACGGCCTGCAGAACATGGCGGCGGCCCGCCTCCCTGCTTTGGCGTGGATTGCGCAGATCGAGAAGCACCGCGCCGGTACGCTAGAATCCACTGGATGGGTAAACACCTACCGAAGCGGCGGCGAAGTCCAGGTCGAGGCTCCGCTGACGTCTGCCGTTGAGGCGCTGCTCACGGCCTGCCAAGGCAAGATTTCGGAAGTTGGTGGCGTCTACTACCTGCATTCTGGTGCTCCGGATGCTCCGGTTATCGCATTCACGGATGACGATATCTTGTCGACTGAAGATCAGGAGTTCACGCCGTTCCTCGGATTGGCGGACACCATCAACGGTGTGTCGGCAAACTATCCTTCTCCGCAAGACGGCTGGGTATCAAAAACCGCGCCGCCGCTCTATCGAACTGACCTTGAAGCGATCGACGGCAATCGCCGTCTGATGGCGGACGTCGATTTGAACTTTGTTCCGTATGCGGAGCAGGTGCAGCGGCTAATGAGGTCGGCGCTAGAAGAGGCCCGACGCTTCCGCCGGCACACGATTGTTCTGCCTCCGAAATTCTGGGCCTATGCGACACCAGGTACGGTATTTTCGTGGACGTCAGAGCGTAACGGTTATATCGCGAAGCTGATGCGCCTCGACGGCGTGGCGGATCGCGCCAATCTCGATGTCATGGTCGACATCACCGAAGTTGATCCAGCCGACTACGATTGGAACACAGGCGCCGACTTCAAACCTCCGGTTGATGGACAGCTCGGCGTCATTCGCCCGTCGCCACAACCGATTGTTGATTGGTTCGCAGAGCCTGCCACAATCAAAGACGCGGCGGGTGATGATAGGCGACCTGCCATCCGACTGACGTGGGATAACAGCGACGGTCGCCTCGATGATGTCATTGGTATTGAGTATGAAGTCCGGCTTCAAGCCACGCTTGAAAAGGTAAGCGAGGGCCGTACAGACCAGCCACAAGTCGGCTCAATGCTGATCTCGCAGAGCCTTCTGCCCAATCAAAGCTACGTCGTCCGCGGTCGCTATATCCCCGGCGGAGACAGGCCGGTGTTGTGGTCTGGATTTATCCCGGTCATCACACCGAACGTGCTGCTCTCCGACAAGGATGTGTTCGTTGACGTCGATCTTTCCGGCGTTGAAGAAGCTCTAGGCTGGCTCCGCAACAGCACCAGAACCGCTCAGGACGCCATTGACGGGCTGATTGCAGCGCAGATGGAATTGGCGACGGTTGCCTACAAAGACACCCGCAATCTCGCCAGAGAGCTTTCCGTGGAGCTGGGAGCGGCGCGCGCCGAATATCGAGAGGATATCCAGCTTGCCGTTAACGAAACCATGGCCGTCGCTGGTAAGGTGGAGACGTTGACGGCGGCACTAGGCGGCAGCTCCGCGTTCGTTAATATTGCCTGGGCGGCTTTAGCCACACCGGCAGGCTACGCGGCTCGGTATGGCGTGACGGCGGCTGTCAACGACGGTCAGTATCGTTCTGCGGCGCTATTGTTGGATGTACCAGCAAACCCGCTGAGCCCGACGCGCCTGGTCGGCTTCGCTGACCAATTTGTCATAGCCAGCGGCGATATGTCGGTAATCAAGCAGCCGTTCGTAGTTCAGGGCGGTGTGCTCTACGCCAACGACATCAGGGTCAACAAGCTATCGGCATTTACCTCCGTGCTCGGGAACGTCAACATTGAGGAAGCCTACATTGGCAACCTTCAGGTTGGTACCTCTAACATCGAGCCAGGCGCAATCACGCGGGTCGACGCCAATGCGAGAACTGACACTGGTACGTTTGATGTCACCGTGAGCCACGGCCAAGGATCACCGACTGTGCGTCTCGATATCGTAAGCAAGCTGATATCTGGCGGAACGGTCAACGGGAAGTCTCAGATTGTTACCCAAAATATCACCAACGGTGGCGAAGTGAGCAACTTCTGCATCTTCAACTCGACGGATGATGCCAGCGGATTCCGCTACGTTGGCAGCGACATTGTTCTCTACACTCCCTTGCCCAATCAGTCTCAGACAACGTTTCGAGTAACCGTGTCTGGCGGACCGTTCATCGGATCGGTCGATAGAACCATTTTGATCGCATCCACCTTCAAGCGCTGAGGAAATCCCATGACCACCGGCAACACGATGCAGGTCGACGCTCTCGTCGCCTTGCGTGAAGCAGAAGTGCGCGAAGGCTTTTTGAAGCAGCGCACTCTGCTGTTATCCCAGCATCTTTCGATGCAGAAACAAGAAAACCAGATCCTTCTCGACAAGATCAACGGCCTTGAAGCCGATCTGCGCCTCGCTCGCGGTGAAGGCGAGACCAACGACGGAGCATCTCAATAATGGCGAACACCACCTGGTACGGCGACGGCACGGCAACCGTCGCTGTCGGCTCCCGCACGGTGACTGGTACTGACACAGGCTGGCTGACGGAAGTCGCTGGCCTGACCCCGATCAAGGCCGGTGACAAGTTCGGTATCCATGTCGGTCGGCCTATCGTAATCGAATCCATCGATAGCGATACGCAGTTGACGCTTGCCGATAATTGGCCCGGACCAGCACAAACGAATACGCCCTATAAGGTTGAACTGACATCGCCTACTATTGCGGCGGTGGAGGCTATGCGGCGGCTGCTTGCTTCGCTGTCGAACGGCAATCTGGACAGCCTGTCCGAGATCACCGTCGGCACTGATGATATCCCGATCGGTATCGGTCCCGGCGTCTTTAGCACGATCAACAAGGCCGCGCTGGTTCAAGGCGTCGAATACGACGCATTCGTACCGAACCTTGCGGGCAGGGCGGCTTATAACGGCGCTGCTGCTGGCTTCTCCGTTCTCGTCATCGATATTGGAGACGGCCGGTCGGCGCTGTATTTCAAGAATTCGGCAACGTCGGGGGACTGGAGTGCGCCTTCCTATGTAACCGGCCCTGTCGGTCCCGCTGGCGTTAATCAGCGCGGCAACTACAGCGCAGGTACCGCCTACGCCATCCGCGATATCGTTCAGTACGGCGGTTCTACGTGGATCGCCAAGGTTGCGACCACAGGCAATGCGCCTCCGACACTTCCGACGACCGAAAACACGCAATGGCTTTTGTTCGCTCGCTCTGGCACTCCGGGCGTCGTGGACCGCGGCACGTATAGCGGCGCGACGGCCTATGACGCGAATGACATCGTTCTCAACAACGGCTCGACATGGCTTGCGCTTCAGCCGACCACGGGCAATGCACCGCCAACTTTGCCGACTGAGAGCAATGCTTATTGGCGCCTGCTAGCTCGGAAGGGGACGGATGGCTCTGGTACGGGTGATGTTATTGGGCCTACCGGCGGTGTTGCGATCAATGACTTGGCGGTCTTTGCTGACGCTACCGGCAAACTTCTCAAGAAGTCCCCGAACAACGTTATCGGCAACGCACTTTTGTCACAACTCACCGCGCCTGCAATTAAAGGGCGGCTAACGGCGGGAACCGGCGACGTTGAGGATTTGACACCTGCGCAGGCCAACCAAATGCTTGGTGGGTGGGAGCCTATAGGTGGGCTTATCGATTTAGCAGGCAAAAATACTATTGACTGGATCGGTCTTTCTCCATTTTGCATGTTGTGGTTGGTTACGTTCCTGCGGGCGAACGCAACAAATGCAAGTATTACTGTGCTTAGAACGAGCACTAATAATGGATCAACCTTTGATGTTGGCGCTAGTGATTATGGGTATAGCCGAATAGGTGCAGAAGCGAACGCAATAGGTGCAGCCGACACAATTTCAGCAGCGCATATAGCCTTGACTCATGATCAGGTTGCGGCCGGAAATTGGGTCAACACTAATACGTTTATGTATGGTCTTAACGTTGCCGGTCCCATGACTTGCGTTTCTGAAGCGGCGTTCCAGCACCAAGGCGGCGCGTATCGTTATGAAAAGAGTTTTGGCTTCAGAAGCGCAGCAGTGGCAAGGAACGCCATAAGGCTCACATCTGATCAAACTTGGCAGTCTGGAAAGGCTAAACTATTCGCGATTAGGGGCTAACGATGAAGATATCTATCTACGACGCCGAGACCGGCGAAACAGTCGATCGCCCACTAACGCCTGATGAGATCGCAGAACTCGAAGCGATCCCAGCCGCGCCACCCACCATCACCGACTATGAAAACGCCATCCAAGAACTCGTTGACAGCAGCGCTCGTGAGCGTCAGTTCCGCGATGGTGTGACGTTGGCTTCCTACACGGCGTCTACCAAACCGAAGTGGGCGGCAGAAGCCCAGGCCTTTGTCGCATGGCGCGATAACGTCTGGTTTTACGCTAACGGTGAGCTTGCGAAAGTTCAGGCAGGCCAGCGACCACAACCTACTGTCGACCAGTTCCTTGCCGAGATCTCGCCTATCGCTTGGCCATAGGGATACCCGGGCAAATTTTGAAACTGTGCAGTGCAAGACCAAGAGGCCTCGTGTCAGTACTGGAGGGCTCCAAGGAGTTCGGAGCCGAATGGAATTTTGGCCTGAATTCGAATAGGAACGTCGGTGGAGCTTTATCATTCACTTTTTGTTGGATTATCTCCAGCGGGATAGTCAACTCCCTCTGTCCGCGTTTATCTTCATTTGTGAACGTCCAATCGGCAATTGGTATTCCTTCCACAGAAACGGCAACTCTCTGGGCTGCTTGTTTGCCGAGCAGAAGAGCATCGACATCAAAACTCAAGCTGATTTCCGATTGAGGTACAAAAGGAATTACCAGTGATAAGGTGTGGCTTTCACCGAGGCCCCATACTCCCCAGTCCTCGATGTCAGCCCACCCTTCTTTGAGGTAAGTTTTCAGAATATGGGGCGGTACCCAAGACCCAACGGACAACTCATGAAGCCGTCCCATTCGCCAATTGTTGAATTGGTCGGATGATGTGCGCGCCTTCCGAACTATTGCGCTGCCACCTGCGTCCGCAATTGGCATAAGACATTCTGGCTTGTCGGAAAAGAACTCATCGGCCGCGCTCTCTGCCCCATCCCAATGGAGGCTGGAGTAATCATGGATGATTATAAATCCGCCCTCCGACATCCGCGGGTAGAAATATTCCAGCGCGCTCATCATAGGACTGTACAAGTCACAATCCAGATGAACCGCTGCAAACCTCCTGTCGTCGGGAATTTGCGCCGCCGATTCTGGGAAGTAACCCTTTACGTACACAACGTTTTCCTCACCCACAAAATTCCGGACGGTTTCAAGCGATGTGTCGGAAAATTGGTGTGGGATCGCTTCATCAATCCCCTTCAGGTCTTTGGGGTCGAAGCCCTCAAACGTGTCAAACAAGTAAGCGGTCCGATCAAGAATCCGCGCAAAGCTGGCCAGAATGTAAGCTGTATTGCCCCTATAAACCCCGAGTTCAGCCAAATCTCCTTGGATGTTCTCTTTCCTTATTTGGTCATAGATAAGGGTAAAAGTGAAGAAACGGCCCATGTCTCCCTTGTTGTTATCTTCATTATGAAAGAACCCATCAGTTAGAGCGGCTGGGTTGAGGCTCTTCTCAAATTTTTCATAACGATGAACGTTGACGGAATAGCGATGCGGGACGATCGAAGAAAATTCTGATGGCCATTTCTGCTCGTCGAGCCCTTTTTTGGGGGCCATGGAAACTTTCCTGATTAGACGCGAAATAAGTTTCATCTGCGCTCCAGTTTCAGCTTTGTCAGTTGAACCGGTTTCGGCTCGTCTCGTTCATAAAACCAGAAAAACTAAAATCGGTATAACCGGCTGATGTCAACCACTGCGCGTAGATGACACAACTAACACGGCACCGGTAACCCACAATCAGGCGCAGGAGCAAAAAAAGAGGCCCGCAGCGGCTGGGGTTTGCTGCTGGCCTCTGTCAGGTCGCTGGGCGGAGCGACCACGCGCAAGGTGGCCTCGGCCGCACGAACCGCAGATGAACGACTCGCCTCTGGTCTGGGGCGAGAAACGACCCGTAAAAATCAGGAATCCCAAATGCCAATCACAAAAATCTCCTCACACGGGAGGGCTTTCGTGCGTCTGCACGAGGGCTGTAACGAAAGGAGCCGCCAACATGGCTAGAGAAAATCTTGCCGTCTCGCTCGATCTCATGTTCGGCCACGAAGGCGGATATGTAAACGTCAAGAGCGACCGCGGAGGCCCGACCAAGTATGGCATCACCCACAAGACACTCGCGGCGGCGCGTGGTGTCACGTCGGTCACTGCCGCCCAGGTCAAGGCGATGACCAGAGAGGAAGCGGTCGAAATCTATCGCCGGTCCTATTGGGCGCAGGGTGGTGGCGATTTATTGCCATCTGGCTTGGACTATGCGGCGTTCGACTTCGGTGTGAACAGTGGGCCGCAGACCGCAGTGAAAAAGCTGCAGGCGGTTCTCCAAGCGAAGAAGGTCTACGCCGGCAACATCGACGGTCACATCGGCGAGCAAACTATTGCGGCCATGTCGGCGTATCCTGGCGGCGTCAAAGAACTGATTATCGACTATTGCGAGGAGCGCATGCGCTACCTGCGCAGCCTGACGAACGCGAAGACGGGATTTCCTGTAAATGGCAGGGGATGGACCATCCGCGTCACTGGTGTCGACCCGCTCGGTAAGTTCAAAAAGCAGGCTGGCGTTGTTGGTAATGCCCTAAAGATGGTGAATTCCGTCACGCCTCTACCGACCATCGCGCCAGTTGAAGCTGAGGCAAAGGCTGTCGTGCAGGATACGGGCATCGCAGAAGTCCTCAAGAAGCCAGAAGCATGGGGTCCGCTCGGCGGCCTCCTATCGGCTGCGGGTGCCATCTTCGCCGGCGCTGGTCCTATCCAGTGGGCACTGGCGATCCTGATGATCGCGGGCGGCATCGTCGGTCTCGTCTACTTCATCCAGCGCATCAGATCGGGAGGCTAGCATGCCACTTTTTCTAGTGGGGCTTTGGTCCCGCATTTCTGGTTACCTAGCCGCAATCGGCACGGCGCTCGCGATCCTTGCGGGCGTCTTTTTGTATGGCCAGCGGGCAGGGCGCACCGCGGCGAAGGACGAGCAGGCTGCGGCGAATGCCAAGGCTATCAAGAAGGCCGGGGACGTCGAACATGAAATCAAAAATCTTGGCGACGATGATGTTGATCGTCGTCTTACTCAGTGGATGCGCGACAAGCGGTAATTACTGCGACATCGCGCGACCGGTGCGGCCCTCCTTCGAGGATAGCCTCACGCCGGAAACAAAACGGCAAATCCTCATCGAAAATGAGAAGCTGCAGAAGCTCTGCCGGGTGAAGCCATGACCGGCCCCGAGATCATGGCTGTCGGCGGGTTCTTCGTGCTGCTGTTCGGTTTCCTCTTCGGCCTCTGGAAGTACGTCGACGCGAAGATCAGCGCCGCAAAGATGGAGGCGTCTGGCGCGGCATCTGCGGCTTCGGCAATGGCGTCCCTTGCAAGGGAAGAGCTCGCGGCTCACCGCCTGCATGTGGCGGAAACCTACGTCTCAAAGTCCGGCCTTCGCGAACAGACTGAGCAGATCATGGGCGCTATCGGCGCCGTGAAGGATGCCGTCGACAAGATGACGTTGCGCGTGGATCGCATCGTCGAAAATCAATCAAAGCCGCGCGCGACGCGGGCTTCCTGATTCAACCCGCTTGCCGAGAGGTAGGCGGGTTTTTGTTTGGTCAGGCACGAATCGAGAACATCAAAAACACCTCGATAGCGCTATTGAGAACCGTTATGGTTTGCTGAGCGCGGCTTCGGCCCCTTCTAGCTACCGCTTCAACTCGTCCGTCTCAGCTCTCCCAAGCTCGTTGGTCGCTTCGACAACAGCATTCGTATACCTTCTGCTGCATCAAGCAGTACGTGCACCTTTTCATCTTCGGAGAGCCGGCCGGTCTCCATAGATGCGGTGCGGAGATAGCTCATCAAATCACGATTGATCGGTTCGCCCGGTACTTCCTCATGAAGTCGTTGGACCATATTAATCGTTCTATTCAGCAGCGTTCTCACTTGATGTGAAGTGAGGCTAGATACTTCGGACGCCGCTTGCTCCAACTCTGAAATAAGCCCCCTAGGCATACGTTCATCCCTCCCACCTGCACTATGTTCTCTCCTCTTCAAATGAGAACACGCGATAAGCGAAGAGTCTATGTGTGAAATCTATATGGTCGAGTGTGAGGACGCGCCGAATTTACTTAAAGCGCATAACAGATTTAAGGGGGATTCTCGCGATCAAATGGCCGTCGCCGCGAATAACTTCAAATGAGCTGCCATCTACGACTTCGTCCTTGAGGATTTTTTCTGAGAGCATTTCTCTCGCGGCTTGCACGGCCTCGTGTCTGGCCTGCTCATCAGTAGAGAGAATTGCACCCTCCATATCCACGGAAAGCCCTTCAGCGTCTCGGACGTGGAAAAAGTACCGCGGCATAGCGAAATTCCCGGCATGCGTTCAAAGAATTTCGATATCAACGACCAGTCACTTGATATTGTTCCGCAGCTTCATGCCCCCTGCAGATGCAGAACGCTCGGCGTTATTCGAGCTCACCTAAAAAGAAACCCTCCGGCAGGGAGGGTTCTAATCGTGCCGACTAAAGGGCACTAGGAGCAATGGGCGGAGGGGGAAAGGGTCCGTCCGGCCTTAAAAACTCGCGACGAGAAAATCGGTTCCGAAAAAATTCGTTATTCCACCACACGCAGCACCGGCGGCGCACCTTCAGCTCTGAACGTCTTTAGATTTACCTGCGTCATTGGGCCACGAGATGTATGCATCGTCAGGGTGCTGATATCGACGTCGAGGCCGGTCTTGTGAACTTCTTTGATGGCATCGTTTAACTGGCGAAGGGCCATTGCCAACCGTTGTTCCGCGTTCTTCTGGCGGGAAATGCGGGTTATCATTGTAGTGGCTCCTTATGCGGATAATGCGCCCAGCAATGCCAGGTGGATTTCTCGGCCTTCGATCGAGAATATCCGAAGCCGCCCCATTTCTTGCAGCCAGGATGCTCGCAATAGTGATTCTCGTGAATGCCGTCGCTGTTCTTGGATTGGTCGCTCATATGATGGTGTTTCCAGTGATGTCTATGGGCCCGTTAGACGTTTCAATCAACGGCCAGCGAACTTTCTTTTTCCATTTGTCCAACGCATCCTCAGCGGAGGAACAAAAGACCCATTCGATGAATGCGTCTGAAATGTTAGGGTGGTCGTATAGGATGGCAGCGATCCCCTTGCGCTGGCTGAACAAAATCTCCGTTCTTGCGCCTGTCGGTATGTCGTCATTGTCAGCGAGTAGTTCTGTGGCAACGTAACCGGTGAAGGCTGTGAGATCAGAATCACGGTCGACTTCATCGAGGATGCGCGGATCAAGGGCGTCGTGGCTGGCTTTCGTTGCGCCCACGAAGTCGCCTTCATTCATCGGGAATTTTGCGTATACGCCATGTTTTTCAAGCAGGTATGGACGAATGCGCATGTTTGCCTCCTATCCAAATAGATCCTGTTGCGGCCTTTCTTCCTCAACTGGCAGCAGCACGAGGCCGTCGTCAGGCAATGGTCGCTGAAGTACTTTCGCTTCCTCCCACGGCGCCGTAAGCCATGTCTCAATTTCATCTTTGTTTGTCAGGATTACCGGCATGGCCTTCGGGTGGATCGGTTTAACAATGCCGTTCGGGTCGGTTGTCAGGAACGCAAAAAGCTGATGATCGCCTTCGCGCGGGTTCTTCATCGATCCCCGAACACCATGCCAGTTCGTCCAAATGCCGGCGAAGAAGGCGAGGGGTGTTTCCTCGTTGATCGCAAACCAGCGCTTCGTCTTTCGGGGTTTGGTATCTTCCCATTCGCAAAAGGTCGTCCACGGAACCACGCAGCGGTTCTCTGGTCGAAGCCAGCGCCGCCAGTGCGGTGAAGTGACGTTGCGGATGTTGGTGACGCCGGTGTCCGGCTTGCCTTGTGTGACGAACTGCGGCGAGGGCATACCCCACGTTAGGCCGACCAACTCCCTGCCGGTTTCACCGTTGCGCACCACTGGTGCCGGCCGATCTGGATAGACCTCAACGTCTGGCTCCAGATTAAGCCGCTCCTGCATGGTACCCACGATGTCGCGGATAGATTCCTGATTGGTCTTCACACGGTACAGATTACACATGCTCACCTCGGCATCTTGGCTATGGTGATTTTGACGTCACCCTTGGTGTTGCACCTTTTGCACTTTAGCCGCTTGGCAATGTCGTCGACGGTGGTATCGGTTTTAGCCACGCGGTTCAGTTGCCAATGCTGGATATTCGAAACGTGACCGCAGTAGTTGCACTTGGCAACGATAATCTCCCAGTTCCGGATTTCCTTGACCTTAACGGCCGTCGGCGGCGCTTGTTTCAATGTTTCGATGAGGCTGCCTGCGCGGGCGTGGTATCTAAGTCT
>Ga0308171_1002445_pt1 | contig 19595 bp, 14 predicted proteins | sample PhyGR1_FD_202135 | JGI IMG/M metagenome (GOLD analysis project Ga0308171, IMG submission 202135) | Phyllosphere microbial communities from UC Gill Tract Community Farm, Albany, California, United States - DLSLSG.R1 | ecosystem: Host-associated > Plants > Phyllosphere > Unclassified | place: USA... | reverse complement strand
ACCGCCACATCTGGCACCCCGCCCTGTTCAACCTGGCCGTGTACGTGATCGTGCTCGGCGGGTTGTTTTCCCTGATGCGTTGGATGCAATCGTGAACAAGATCCTCAAGCAGACATTCCCGGTCGTGTTGACCCTCGTGGCCGTCGTGGCCGCCGTGCTGGTGCTGCGCCACCTGTGGGCGTACTACATGGACGAGCCGTGGACGCGCGATGCGCACGTCAGCGCTGACGTGGTCCAGGTCGCGCCGGACGTGTCCGGGCTGGTCGAGGCGGTGAAGGTCGCCGACAACCAGCCGGTCACGCGTGGCGAGGTGCTGTTCGTGATCGACCGGGCGCGCTATCAGATCGCGCTGGAGCAGGCCCAGGCCGCCCTGGGCGAGCGCCGCGCCACGCTGGACCAGCTGCGCCGCGAGATCGCGCGCGACCGCAGCCTGCAGGATCTGGTCGCCGCCGAGGACGCCGAAGTGCGCCGCGCCAAGCTGCTCGCCGCGCAGGCCTCGATGGCCACCGCGCAGGCAGCCGTGGATCTGGCCAAACTCAATCTGGCCCGTACCGAGGTGCGCAGTCCCAGCGATGGCCACGTCAACGACCGCACCGTGCGGGCCGGCGACTACGTGACTGCCGGGCGCCCAGTGATGGCCGTGCTCGATACCGGCTCGTTCCGCGTGGACGGCTACTTCGAGGAAACCCGCCTGCAGGGCGTGCATGCCGGGCAGACCGTCGACATCCGCCTGATGGGCGAAGCGCAGCCACTGCAGGGCCATGTGCAGAGCATCGCCGCCGGCATCGAAGACCGTTACCGCAGCGAGGGCAGCAGCCTGCTGCCGAACGTGACCCCGGCCTTCGACTGGGTGCGGCTGGCCCAGCGCATCCCGGTGCGCATCCATATCGACCGCGTGCCGGCCGGCGTCAACCTGATCGCCGGGCGTACCGCCACCGTCACCATCCAGCCGGACACCGCCGGGGCCACGCCGGCGCAACCGGCACGGACGGCGCTGTGAACCGCCCGGCGCTGCACCGCATCGCGCTGGGGCTGGCGCTGACCACGCTGGCCGCCTGCCGCACGGTCGGCCCGAACTACGCGGTGCCGGACGGGTCCGCCTTCCAGCGGCCGGCGGCCAATGCCGCCTTCCTGGCGACCGGCAATCCGCAGGTCGCCGCGGGCGCCGAGCTGCCCGCGCGCTGGTGGGAGCTGTATGCCGATGACACCTTGAATGCGCTGGTCCAGCAGGCCCTGCGCGACAACGTCGAACTGAAGGCGGCCGATGCCAACCTGCGCCGCGCGGCGGCCGTGTACGAGCAGGCGCTGGATGCCGGCGGCGTTGAATACGAGGCCGAAGCCGGCGTGAGCCGTGCGCAGCTGTCCGCCGAATCGTTCCTGCTTGAACACGAGCTGCCGCCGATCAACCTGGCCGACGGCAAGTTCGCGGTGTCCTATCAGTTCGATCTGTTCGGCAAGCTCAAGCGTGCCGCTGAAGCGGCGCATGCCGACGAGCAGGCCACCGCCGCCGCGATGGATCTGGCGCGGGTATCGCTGGTGGCGCAGGTGGCCGGCAGCTATGTCGAGATCTGCCACGTCAACCATGAGCTGCACGTGGCCGACCGCTCCCTGCAGCTGCAGCAGCGCAGCCGCGAGGTCACCCGGCGCCTGATCGCCGCGGGCCGCGGGACCGCCCCGGACCTGGCGCGCGCCAATGCGCAGGTGGCCATGCTGGAAGCCACCCTGCCGCCGCTGCGCGCGCAGCGCCAGGCCTCCGAATACCAGCTGGCCGCCCTGCTCGGCCGCACCCCGGGCCAGTTGCCCGAAGGCGTCAGCGACTGCAGCCATGCCCCGACCCTGGCCGAGCCGTTGCCGGTCGGCGATGGCCGCGCGCTGCTGCAGCGCCGCCCGGATATCCGCCAGGCCGAGCGCAGGCTGGCCGCCGCCACCGCGCGGATCGGCGTGGCCACCGCCGAGCTCTACCCGGATATCCGGCTGGGTGCATCGGTCGGCGCGGCCGGCCTGCTGGAAGATTTCGGCGCGCCGCTGACCCAGCAATGGTCGTTCGGCCCGCTGATCTCGTGGACGCTGCCCTCCTCCGGCACGCATGCGCGGATCCACGCCACCGAAGCCGGCGCCGACGCCGCGCTGGCCGACTTCGACCACAGCGTGCTGCAGGCCCTGCGCGAGACCCAGACCGCCTTGAGCCGCTACGCGCATGACCTGCAGCGGCTGCAATCGCTGCAGCAGGCGCAGCAGCAGGCCGAACTGGCCGCATCGCAGAACCGCCGGCTGTACCAGGGCGGGCGCACGCCGTTCCTGTCCAGCCTGGATGCCGACCGTACCCTGGTCACCGCCGATGCCACGCTGGCCAGCGCGCAGGCGCAGGTCTCGCGGGACCAGATCCAGCTGTTCCTGGTGCTGGGCGGTGGCTGGCAGGACAGCGCCCCGCCGGCGGCGGCGGCGGCGACTGCGGCAGCCCCGAGGTAAGCCATGCTGCTGCTCGACAGACAGGCCTGGTTGTTCTCGGTCAAGACCTTCCTGGCGGCGATCGCGGCGCTGTACATCGGACTGGCCGGCAACCTCTCGCGGCCGTACTGGGCGATGGCCACGGTCTACATCGTGACCCAGCCGATGCTGGGCCCCACCCGCGCCAAGGGCGCCTACCGCATCCTGGGCACGCTGATCGCCGGGGCAGCCACGCTGTGGATGCTGCCGCACCTGGTGGAAACGCCGCTGCTGCTGAGCGCGGCGATGTCGCTGTGGTTGTCGGCCTGCCTGTTCATCGCCCTGCTCAACCGTGGCCCGCGCGGCTATGCGTTCCTGCTGGCCGGGTACACCACCGCCTTCATCGGCTTCCCGGCGGTGACCTCGCCGGACACCATCTTCGACACCGTGGTGGCGCGCAGCGAGGAGATCATCCTGGGCACGGTGGTGGCGGTGCTGTTCGCCTCGCTGTTCTTCCCGGCCTCGGTGCGGCCGATGCTGCGCGCGCGGATCGGCAGCTGGATGGGCGATGCCGCCGACTGGTGCCGGCAGATCCTTTCGCGCGGCCACGCGCACGGCCCGCGTAACCGCCTGGCCGCCGATCTGGTCCAGTTCGAAGCGCTGATCGAGTTCATGCGTCGCGACGACCTGCGCCACGCCGGCGCGGCGGTCTCGATGGAGCGGCTGCGCGAGCGCATGCTGCTGATGCTGCCGGTGCTGTCCTCGATCGCCGACCGCCTGGGCGCGCTGCGTGCGGGGGGCCGCGCGCTGCCGCCGGGGCTGGAGACGTTGATCGCCGATCTGGCGCAGTGGCTGGAACAGCCCGGCCGCTCCAGTGCCAGCGCGTACGCCACGCTGCGTGCGCGCATCATCGCGCTCAAGCCGGCGGTGGATGGCGAGCTGGATCACCTGCTGCTGGTGACCCTGCTGCTGCGCCTGGAAGAGCTGGTCGACCTCTGGCAGGACTGCACCACCCTGCATGCCGCCATCGACGCCGGCACCGCGCCGAGCGATGCCGCGCACTACCGCGTGCGCACCCAGCGCGTGGATCACGTGCGCCATGTGGACTACGGCATGGCGCTGTTCTCCGCGGCCAGTGCCGGCGTGGCGCTGATGACGTACTGCGCGCTGTGGATCGGGCTGGGCTGGGAAGGCGGTGGCAACGGCGCGATGATGGCCGCGGTGGCCGCCGCGTTCTTCGCCGCGCAGGATGATCCCGCGCCGAGCATGCTGTCTTTCCTGCTCTGGGCCATCGTGGCCAGCCTGGTGGCCGGCGTATACCTGTTCGGGATCTTCCCGGCGGTGCACGACTTCGGCAGCCTGGTGCTGGTGCTGGCGGTGATCTTCCTGCCGCTGGGGCTGCTGCTGCATCGGCCCAAGACGGCATTGATCGGCCTGCCGCTCACGGTGAATCTGGTGGCACTGCTGAACGTGCAGAACACCTACAGCGCCAACATCCAGAGCTTCATCAATTCGGCCGTGGCGATGTTCATCGGGATCGGCTTTGCCGTGGTGATGACGCGGCTGTTCCGCTCGGTGGGTGCCGAGTGGACCGCACGCCGGCTGGTGCGCCAGGGCTGGAACACGCTGGCCGATGCGGCCGAGGGCCGTGGCCAGCAGGACCGCCAGCAGTTCGCCGCGCGCATGCTGGATCTGCTCGGCCTGCTCGCGCCGCGCCTGGCGGCGACGCCGGAAGGCAGCGACATCGCCTCGGTGGACATGCTCACCGAAGCGCGGATCGGCCTGAACATCCTGCAGCTGCGCCGCGCGCGGCATGGCCTGCCGCCGGCCAGCGTGGCGGCGATCGACGCGATCCTGGACGAGGTGGCGGCGCATTACCGGGCGCAGGCGGCGCAGCGGCGGCCACTGCCTGCCCCCACCGGCCTGCAGGCCCGGCTGGAGACCTCGCTCAAGCGCGTGCAGACCGTGGAGGCCGGCAAGGCCCGCGATGAAGCCCTGATGGGCCTGATCGGGCTGCGCTATGCGCTGTTCCCCGAGGCAACGGTGGCCGATGTGCCGGCCGAGCCCGCGGCAACGGCGCCGGGGCTGCCGTCACCGCGCTGAACCGGCCCGGGCGCGGGCCGGCCGGTCCGCGCCGATCAAGGCTATCCTGACCCATGCATTTGCGCATGGATCAAGGTGATTCCCGATGAGTTACGACCTGATGGTGTTCGACCCCGCCGTCGCCCCGCGCGAGGCCGAGGCCTTCCTGCAGTGGTATGACGCGCAGACCGAGTGGAACGAGACGCACGACTACGACGATCCGAAGGTGTCGGTGCCGGCGCTGCAGGCGTTCTTCGCCGCGCTCGCCGAGCATTACCCGCCGATGGACGGCCCGCTGTCCGATGACGAAGATGACCGCCCGGAAGTGACCGATTACAGCATCGGCCAGCACGTGGTCTACGCCTCGTTCGATGACGAGGTGGCCGAGAACGCGCACGGCCTGGTGCAGGTGCTGGCCAATACCCACCAGCTGGGCTTCTTCGATGTCAGCGGCGACGGCGCCATCGTGTTCCCCGATGGCACCGTGGTGATTCCGGAGTAAGACCGGACACGGGGCTAGAACAACTGCCCCTGGGCCGGCGCCGTCACGACGGCGTCGGCTCGCGTTTCCCGCGCGCCGCCCTGCAGGCGTGTGGCCAGGCCCGACAGGCGGCTGGCATGCCGCGCCAATGCGGCCTCCAATACCTGCGCACTGCCCAGCACGTGCAGCGCCTGCCGCGCGCGGGTCATGCCGGTGTAGATCAGCTCGCGCGACAGCACGCGGTTGTCGCGTCGCGGCAGCTGCAACCAGACCTCATCGAACTCCGAGCCCTGCGCCTTGTGCACGGTCATCGCGAACGCACTCTCGTGCGCCGGCAGCGCACCGGGATGGAAGCCGCGCGGTTGATCCGGTGTTTCGCCCGGGAACCAGGCAGTCGGGGTGCCGTGGCGATCGATCAGGCAGATGCCGATATCGCCGTTGAACAGGCGGTGCCGGTAGCTGTTTTCGGTGATCAGCAGCAGCCGGCCGTGGAAGTACCCCGGCGCCATGCCCGGCCGGGGCACGCCGGCCAGCAGGGCCTCGATTCGCGCGTTGAGCCCGCGTGCCCCCTGGGGGCCTTCGCGCACGGCGGTGAGCAGGCGGATACGGCCGGCAGTGGCCAGCGCCTGGCCGGGATCGGCGGCGTCGCCGAGCCCGCGCCAGTGCCCGAGCAGCTGCTCGCGGTGGTGCTGCAGCGGATCGCTCTGGTCCTCGTGGAACTGCACGCCGGCCAGCGTGCCTACCCGTAGCAGGGCCAGCGCGGTGGCGCTGTTGCCCTCGCGCACGGCGTGCGCCAGCGGTGCCAGGTCGAGCGCGTCGGTCTGCCGGTAGCCGCGCTGCAGCTGCACGCGCCGGCCGGCAAACCGGCGTGGCGGTGCCAGCGGTTGCAGCGCATCGGGCGCCAGCAGCGCGCGCAGTGCCTGGGCATCGTCGGCCTGGGTGCCCAGGCCATCGCCACTGGCGCGCAGGATCGCACTGAGCACATCACCGGCTTCCACCGAGGGCAGCTGGTCCGGATCGCCGAGCAGCACCAGCCGGCTGCCATCGGCGACCGCCTCGACCAGCTTGGTCATCAGCGGCAGATCGATCATCGAGGCCTCGTCCACCACCACCACGTCATACGGCAGCGGGTTGTCGGCGTGGTGGCGGAAGCGTGGCGAATCCGGGATCACCCCGAGCAGGCGATGCAGGGTGGTACCGGTGCTCGGCATCGCATCGCACAGGGCCGGCGCGATGCCGAGCAGGCGCAACCGCTGCACGGCCAGGCGCAGGCTCTCGGCCATGCGCTCGGCGGCGCGCCCGGTGGGTGCGGCCAGTGCGACCCGTGGCAGTGACTGATCGGCCTGCACCGCCTGTGCGGCGAGCAGCACCAGCAGCCGCGCGATGGTGGTGGTCTTGCCGGTACCGGGGCCGCCGGTCACCAGCACCAGCGGATGGCGCAGCGCGACGGCCGCGGCGCGGGCCTGGTGATCGATGCCCTCGCGCGCCTGCGGGAACAGCTGGCCGAACAGCGTGGCCAGGCGGCCGGGATCGGCCTCGGCCAGCGGCTGCGTGGCGATGCGCTGCAGGCCCTGCGCAAGCCGGCGTTCGTATTCGCGGTAGCGGCGCAGATAGAGCAGCCCGTTCTCCAGTACCAGCGGTGCATCGCCGGCGACCGCATCCTCTGCACCGGGCACATCCACCCAGGGCGATGCCTGCAGCTGCGCCAGCCAGGCCTCGGGCGCCGGCCACTCGATCTCGGCATCGATCAGCCGCTGCGGCTGGCTCGGGTCCAGGCCGGCATGGCCTTCCGAAACCGCCAGCGAGGCCAGCGCAGCGCCGAGCAGCACCGCCTCGGGCGTGTCCGGGCGCAACCGGCGCAGGCTCTGCGCCAGCGCATGGTCGAGCATGCGCAATGCGTTGCCGCGGTACAGCGTGGTGAGCAGGCTCATGCCTCCCCCCGTGCGCGTGCGGCCATGCGTGCCTGGGCGTGTTCGCCACCGGCGAACAGCGCATCCAGTGCGTCGACCAGGGCCGGATCGAAGCGATGCGCGTACAGGCCGGGGCTGTCGGCGCGGCCAGCATCCAGGCCGCGACAGAACAGGTAGCGGATGCCGCCCATGTCGCGCGTGTAGTCGTACTGCGCGCCCAGCCGGAAGCGCAGCCAGCGGTGCAGCGCCACGGTGTAGATCAGCGCCTGCAGGTCGTATTCGCTGTGCTGCATGGCGCTGGCCAGCCGCGCCGCGTCGTAGCCGGGCAGCCGGTTGGATTTATAGTCGAGCACGTACAAGCGGCCGGCACGCACGTAGGTGAGATCGATCTTGCCGGTCATCAGGCCCTCCAGCCGCCGGCGCGTCCCGAAGCCATGCCGGTCGCGGACCAGTCCGTGCGCGTGCAGCAGGGTCAGCAGGGTAGGAACGGCGGTCGGCTGCATCGCGAAGTGGAACTCGATCTCGGCGCGGCGTGCATCGGCCGGCAGGTCGTGCAGTGCGCCGCCTTCGGGCAGCGGCACGGTCAGGGTCTGGCCGACCAGCCCGGTCAGCATGGCCACGCCATCGTCCAGGTCTTCCTCGGCATAGCCTTCGGCGCGCAGCGAGCTGCGCAGCACTTCGGCTTCCTCACCCGGTGCGGGCTGCCCGGCCTGCCAGCCGGCCCACTGCGCGAAGTCGGTGTTTTCCAGCGCATCGTGCAGCACGTTGCCGAAGCGGCTGCCCATGAAGCGCGGGTCGATCTCTTCCAATGGCACGGCCGGTTGTTCTGCTTCCAGGGTGAGGTCCACGCCGGCCGGTTCGTCAGCGGCGGGGGCCGGCACTTCGGTGGCGGCGGCGTCGGTGTCGTGGCCCGCATCGGCATGCGCCAGCTGGGTGAAGCTGTACACCCACCAGTCGTGCGGCACGCGCCGGGTCAGCGCGCGCACCGGCGGCAGTTCGCCCTCGCGCTCGAAGGCGAGCTGCGCCGGGTGGGGCTCCACCGGGCCGTCGATCACGGCGATGTCCGGATGCGCACGCAGCGCGGCCAGGTTCGACAGCATCGGTGCCAGGCGGGTTTTCGCCAGCCCGGCCAGATCGCCGGCGGCGATCCACAGTGCGTGCTCGGCGCGGGTCAGCCCGACGTAGAGCAGGCGCGCGTCTTCGGCCTCCTGTTCCTGCGCGCTGCGCGTGCTGGCCGCGCTCCAGCTGTCATCCTTGTCCAGTTTCCAATGCAGCTCGCGGCGGCCGTTGGCGTACACCGTGCAGTTCGCCTCGGTGTTCGGCGCGCCACCACCGATGCCCACGAACGGCAGGAACACCAGCGGATACTCCAGGCCCTTGCTCTTGTGCAGGGTGATGATCTGCACGCGGCGCGCATCCGATTCCAGGCGCAGCAGCTGCTGTTCGTCGTTCTGGTCGGCATGCGCCATCTGCACCTGCAGCCAGTCGAGCAGGCCGTGCATGCCCAGCGTCTGGCCGGCCGCCTGCTGCAGCAGCTCGCCCAGCTGCAGGTAGTTGGTCAAGCGACGCTCGCCATCCAGCAGGCCGAGCAGACGCTCGGCGTGCTCGGCACAGAGATCGGTGATCACCGCGAACGGACCGCCGCGCTGCCAGCGCTCACGCCATTCCAGCAGCCGCACCTGGAACGAGCGTTGTGCATCCCCTTCGCGCTCCAGCGCATCGATCGCCTCGGCATCTTCGCCAAGCAGCACGGTCGACAGCGCGGCGCGCAGCCGTCCTTCATCAGCCGGCTGCAGCAGCGCCAGCAACAGCAGGCGCAGGTCGTGCGCTTCGGGCGTGGCATACAGGCTCTGCTTGCCTGCAGCGACGGCGGGAATACCCACCGCACCGAGCGCCTGCTGGATGCGCGTGGCCTCCTTGTGCGAGCGCACCAGCACCGCGATGTCGCCGGGCTGTACCGGCAGGTCGCGCAGCAGCGCGCGCCCTTGCCGGGCCTCGCTGAGGATCTGGTGGATCGCGGCCACGCAGGCGTCGCTGGCCTGCTGGCGCGAGGGATCGGCCTTGAGATCGCCGGCCTCGGTGTTGTGCAGCACGCGCACGGTCAGGCCGGGTGCGGGAATCCCGTCGCGCAGGAAATCCGCATCCACGCGCGTGCTGCCCGGGTGCACCGGCTCGAAGGCGATGTCGGCTTCGAGGAAGGCGCGTTCGCCCGCGTTGGCGTACAGCGCCTGGATCGCGTGCAGCACCGCCGGGCGCGAGCGGAAGTTGCGGTCCAGCGCCGGCGCTGCTTCGGCCTGGCGCTTGGCCTTGAGGTAGGTGTGGATATCGCCGCCGCGGAAACCGTAGATCGCCTGCTTGGGATCGCCGATCAGGAACAGCGCCGGGGCCAGGCCTGCCGCGCGGGTTTCCTGCGAATCGCCGAACACGCGCTGGAAGATGCCCCACTGGCGGTCGTCGGTGTCCTGGAACTCGTCCACCAGCGCGATCGCATACTGCGCGCGCAGCTGCTGCACCAGGGTGGCGCGGTGCGGGCCTTCCAGGGCATCGGCAACGCCATCGATCAGGTCATCGTAGGTCTGCACGCGGCCGATCCGCTTGAGCTCGGCCAGCCGCGCCCGCGCTTCGTCGCGCAGATCATGCAGGAACGCGGTGGCCTGCTGGCGCAGCCACTGCTCGCGCGCATCGGCAGCATGCCACCAGCGCTGCAGCGCATCGAACAGTGGCGAGGCCGGGCACTGGCCTTCCATGCCGTCCTTGCAGAAGGCCAGCAGCTGCACCGGCAGCAGCTTGCCCAGGTGACTCTTCTCGCCGCGCGGCCAGTGCTGCGCGCTGCGCCCGGCCAACAGCTCGCCGAAGGCCTTGTCGAAGCTCGGCCGTTTCGCACGGCGGCCGTCGAAGACCTTGCGCTCGAAGGCCACGGCGATCTGCGCCTGGGCGTCTTCGGCATGGGTCTGGATCGCGTCCGCCAACGCCGCCGCGGTGAGCCGCAGCTGCGGCGCGGGATCGTCAAAGGTGTGCGTGGGTCGCGCCGGCAGCAGCGGCAACGGCTTGATCAGCGTGGACAGATCGCCGGCCAGCGCCTCGGGTGAGGCCCACAGCCAGGTCAGCGCATCCACCGTGGCCGGGTCGTTGGCGTGCACGCGCCACAGGTCGGCGGCCAGTTCCTCATGCAGCTCGCGCTCGCTCGGCAGCAGGGTCGGCGGGTCAAAGGTATGCCCGCTCTCCAGCGCATGTTCGCGCAGCACGCGGGTGCAGAAGCCGTGGATGGTGAAGATCGAGGCCAGGTCGATCTCGTCGGCCGCGGTCTGCAGCCGGCGCGCCAGCGCAGCCGGTGTTTCTTCGCCGAGGGCGAGCTGGCGGTGCAGGATCAGCCGGGTCAAGGCGACCTCCGGGCTGTCCTGTTCGCCCGGCGCGCGCTCCACCAGCTGCGCGGCCAGGGCCAGGCGCTCGCGGATGCGCTTGCGCAGTTCCTGCGTGGCGGCATCGGTGAAGGTCACGGCCAGGATCTGGCCGATGCGCCAGCCCTTCTCCACCACCAGCCGGGTGAACAGCGTGGCCAGGGTGAAGGTCTTGCCGGTGCCGGCGCTGGCCTCGATCAGGCGCACGCCCTGCAGCGGCAGCGCCAGGTAGGGATCGTCGAGCAGGTCGTGGTCGATCATCGCAGGGCTCCTTGCGCGTCGAAGCCCGGGAACACCCGGCCTTCGCGCACCGCGGTGAACACCACGAAGCTGTTGTGCAGCATTTGCCGGTAGCTGTCCGCGCTGGCGAAGGGATCGTGGCCGCGCAGCGCGAGCGGGTAGCCGCCGCCGGTGGACTCGCCCCAGCTGCGGTCGCTGCCGTGCCACTTGGCGCGGCCCTCGGCCTCGCGCTTGGCTTCGGCCGCGGTGTACAGCACCCAGCCGGTGGAGGGGCCGTACAGCAGCGGCGCGCGCAGCCCCTCGCTGCGCAGCTGCAGCAGGCGCCGCAGCACGTCGCGCGCACGTTCGGCCTCCAGCGGCGGCAGCGTGTGCGGGCCCAGCCCGTCATCGCCCGCCTCGTGGAACTGCACCAGCGGTACTGCGTCGCCGGCCGCATTGGCCAGCAGCCAGTCCAGCCCCTGGCGGATCGCGGCGCGGCCCGTGAGCGGTCCCGGGCGCAGGCGTACCAGGCCATGCGGGTGCAGGCCGTCCACGCGGCCGTGCAGGCGCACGCCATCGATCTCCACTTCGTAGCGGCGGCTGCCGGCGGCGGTACCGGCCTGCCACTGCGCCAGCGCCTGCGCATAGGGTTCGGTCTGTGCCTGCAGCAGCGCGAACTGGCGCTCGCCCAGCGCACCGGAGGGCAGCAACGCACGCGCGCGCAGCGTCGGGTACAGCGGCGCGGCCTCCCCCTCGAGGGTGGCCTCGATCACCGCCTGCTGCAGCCGCACGGTGTCGCCACCGCGCGCCGCCATCACCAGCGGCTCCACATCCTCGGCGTTGTCCACATCGTCGGGCAGGCGCAGGCCGAGCCGTTGCGAGAGGAACTGGCTGGCCGGATCGGTAAGGAACCGACGCAGCGCATCCACGCTCAGTTCCGCCTCCCCCACCCCGCTCTCCATCGGCGGCAGCGGGCCTGCGAACCAGGGCGCCAGCGCGCGCCGTGCGCCGCCAAGCGAGCCGGCGGCCGGATGCCACTGCTGGCGGTAGCTGAAGCGCCGTGGTTCGTCACCGCCGCCAAACGCGGCCGGGGCGAACGGCTGCAGCGAATGCCGCACGGTCATCCTGCGCGCCGCCGCGGGTGGATCCAGGTGGTACTCGGCCGCAGCATCGATCAGCTCGCTGACCAGCACCGAGGGTTCGCGCGCGCTGCCATCGCGTGGGTCGGCGCCCAGGTAGCTCAGGTAGAACACGTCCTGCGCCGAGGCGAACAACTGCAGGAACAGGAAGCGGTCGTCCTCGCGCAGCGAGCGGTCGCCGTAGCGGCGCTTGTCCGTGCCCAGTTCGGCGGTAAGCTGGCTCAGGCCGGCCGCCGGGTCGCGGCGCGGGAAGTCGCCATCGTTCAGGCCGAGCACGCAGATCACCCGGAACGGCAGCAACCGCATCGGCACCATCCGACCGAAGCTGACGCCGCCGGTCAGCAGCGGCGCACGCGTATCGGCCTGGGCGAGCACGCCGGCGAAATGGGCGCGCAGCACCTCCGGCGGCACGTCACCCTCGAAGCCGGCGGTCTCGGCGTCGCGGGCGAACTCGTTGATCAGTTTGCGCAGGCGCTCCAGCGCGCGCTGGCTGTTGGCCGCCTGCGGCGGTTCCGGCAGCAGCGCATCGAGCAGGGCCAGCAGGCGCTGCCGCCACTGGCCAGGGGACATCGCCTCGCCCAATGCCTTCTGGTAGCGCGCCAGCACCCGCAGCAGGCCGAGCAGGCGGTCCAATGCGTCCAGCGCACTGCCTTCCAGCTCCGGCCAGGGCGCGACCCCGGCGATATCGCCGTCGCTGCCGCTGGCATGCCCCAGCAGCAGGCGGTCCAGCGCGAACTGCCAGGTAAACGCATCGTCCACAGGCGCCTGGTGCTGGCCGCGATGCGCTGCATCCAGCCCCCAGCGCGCACCGGCCGCCTGCAGCCAGTCGTGCAGGCGGTCGAACGCGGCCGCCTCCAGGCCGGCGGCCTCGGCCAGCGGCGCGCTGGCGAGCAGGTCGAGCACTTCGTTCAAGCCGAAGCGCGAGACCGGCAGCCCCAGCAGGTGCACGAACACATCGGCCAGCGGCTCACCGGCCAGCGGGCTGGTGTCGGCCAGCGCATAGGGAATGTGCTCCTCGCCGCCGCTGCGGCCACCGAACACCGCTTCCAGGTACGGCACGTAGGGATCGATGTCCGGCGCCAGCACCGCGATGTCGCGCGCCTGCAGCGGCGGATCGAAGCGCGGATCCTGCAGCAGGCCGCGCAGCTGGTCATGCAGCACCTGCAGTTCGCGCAGGCGGGTATGGCAGGCGTGCACCTGCAGGCTCGGGTCGTCATAGCGCAGCCCGTCGCGCAGCGCACCGGAAGGCTGCCCGCGGCGATGGAACAGGTCGCGCTGCAGGCGATGCAGCAGGCTGTCGGACAGGCCACCGGCGTCCATGTCCGGGCGCAGGTCCTCTTCGGGATCGTCATAGGCAGCGATCTCACCGGCCGGGTGGACCACCTCGTAGCTTCCCAGCACCGCCATGAAATCGCGGCCGGCCGCGCCCCAAGCCTGCAGCAGGCGGTTCTCGCCGGCCGCCTCGCCGAACGGATCCGGCGCACCGCTGCGCAGCTTCTCGCCCAGGGTCTGCAGATCGCCCCAATAGGCCTGGGTCGGCGTGGGCAGGTAGAAATGCATCGTGCCGACCCGCGCCTGGGTGGCCATCACCCGGAGCACGTCCGGGGAGATGTTGAGCGTGGCGAAGGCGAACACCCGCGCCGGCAGGCCCTGCGGCAGCGGCTGACCCGCCCCCTCGAACCGGGCCAGGTAGGCATCGATGCGGCGGGCACGGTACTGCTTGCCGCGGGCGATATGCCGCCACAGGATCGCCTGCGGATCGTTCGGCGCCGCACCGGCTTCCCAGCGCAGCAGCCAGTCGCGACGCCAGGCCTGGTACTTCTCGAACACTGCGGCCAGCTCGGCCGCCAGCGCCCAGGGCTTGAGCGGATCACCGGCGGACAGATAGGCCTGCAGGGCCGCCATCGGCGGCGGCGCCATCAGCGCCGGGTCGCGCAGGGCGGCATACAGGCGCCAGCGCAGGCCCTCGGCGGTGAGATCCTCATCTTCGCCGGGCACGTTGGCATTGAGCGCGCGGGCGACCAGCTCACCGGGGGTGAGGAACGCCAGGTTGGCGGCAATGCCATACTCGGCCGCCAGGGTCGATTGCAGCCAGCGGCGCATCGCGACCTGCGGGATCAGCACCACCTCCGGCACCAGGATCGATTGGCCCGGCACCGGCGTGCGCAGCGTCGTGGCCAGCAGCGCGGCCAGCACATCGAGCGAGTTGGAGTGGTACAGGCGAAAATCTGAAGCAGCGTCGGTCATCGCAGGAGTGTGCCGCAGCGCGCGCCGGTCCGCAGCCGTCTGCAGCCCGATACGACAGCCGTAAAGGGAGGGGTTGGTCGCCGGAACGCCGTGTTGCGGCCCAGGCCCAGGGCCGGTCCGCGATACATCGCAGCAGCCGTGCGACAATACTGGACGGTCCAGTTCGGTTTATGTTCAGCCGTTCACCCCGATCTTACAACGTTGGAATTTTGTTAATGGCGTCCATGACGGCTTCCGCAGAACCTCTGGTGCAGTTGACCAACGTGCGCATCGACCGCGGCGGTCGCGCGATCCTGCGCGATGTTTCGCTGTCGGTTCCGCGCGGCAGCATCACCGCCGTGCTCGGCCCCTCGGGCAGTGGCAAATCGACCCTGCTGGCCGCGCTGACCGGCGAACTGCGCCCGGTCGCCGGCGAGGTGACGCTGTTCGGCAAGCCGATCCCGACCAACACCGGTGCCCTGCTGGAGATGCGCAAGAGCGTGGGCGTGCTGCTGCAGGGCAATGGCCTGCTCACCGACCTCACCGTGGCCGAGAATGTCGCCCTGCCGCTGCGCACGCATACCCGGCTGCCGGCGCCGGTACTGCGCCGGCTGGTGCAGATGAAGCTGCATTCGGTCGGGCTGCTGGCCGCCGCCGATGCCTGGCCGCGCGAGCTGTCCGGCGGCATGGCGCGGCGTGTCGCGCTGGCCCGCGCGCTGGCCCTGGATCCACCGCTGATGATCTACGACGAGCCGCTGACCGGGCTGGACCCGATCGCCTCGGGCGTGATCATGAGCCTGATCCAGCGCCTCAACCACAGCCTGGGGCTGACCAGCATCATTGTCAGCCACCACGTGCACGAGACCCTGCCGATCTGCGACCAGGTGATCGCGATCGCCAACGGCGGCATCGTGTTCCAGGGCAGCCCGGCCGCGCTTGAATCCAGCCAGGATCCGCTGCTGCGGCAGTTCCTGCACGGTGAGCCGGACGGTCCGATCCCGTTCGATGCCGCGCCGCGTGCGAGGGTTGCCTGATGCCGTTCGTTGAAGCCACCCGATCGCTCGGCCGTGCCGGCCTGTTCTCGCTGACGGTCCTGCGTGGCTCGGTGCCGACGGCCGATTTCCTGGCCGAGCTGACCCGCGAGATCTACAAGATCGGCGCGCGTTCGCTGCCGATCATCGCCGTCGGCGGTGCCTTCGTGGGCCTGGTGCTGACCCTGCAGGGCTACCGCACCCTCACCACCTTCGGCGCGGCCGATGCGCTGTCCACGCTGCTCGGCCTGTCGCTGTACCGCGAACTGGCGCCGGTGCTGACCGCGCTGCTGTTCATCGGTCGCGCCGGCAGCTCGATCGCCGCCGAACTGGGCCTGATGCGCGCCACCGACCAGATCAAGGCGCTGGAGCTGATGGCGATCGACCCGGTCGCCAAGGCCGTGGCGCCGCGCTTCTGGGCGGCGGTGCTGACCGTGCCGCTGCTGACCGGCGTGTTCTGCTCGCTGGCCATCAGCGCCAGTTATTTCGAAGCCGTGCACGTGCTTGGCCTGGACAACGGCGTGTTCTGGTCGGCGCTGCGCAACAGCGTGGACTTCTGGGACGACTTCGGCGTGGCGATGCTGAAGTCGGCGATCTTCGGCGGCACGGCGGCCCTGGTGGCCTCCTACGTGGGCTTCCACGCCGAACCGACCATCGAGGGCACCTCGGTGGCCACCACCCGCGCGGTGGTGAATGCCTCGCTGCTGGTGCTGATGTTCAACTTCGTGCTCTCGGCCATGATGTTCCAGTAAAGCGTGGCCGCAGGCCGCGATGTTCCCGGCACCCGCCCTGGGCGGATGCGCAAAGACTCCCCGTTCCGGCACCTGCCGGGGCACCTGACAAAAGAACAGTGAGATAACCCATGGCCATCCGCGGTCCCAGACTTGAATTTTCCGTCGGCGCGTTCCTGCTGCTGGCGCTGGCCTCGCTGCTGGTGCTCGCCGTGGCATCGACCAACCAGCGTTGGGGCTTCGGCAGCGACGGCTATGAACTCAAGGCGCGCTTCACCCAGATCGGGCAGCTGCGCAAGCAGGCGCCGGTCAAGATCGGCGGGGTGACCGTCGGCCAGGTCGGCGCGATCGACCTGGACCCGCAGAAGTTCGATTCCATCGTCACCCTGAAGCTGGATCCCCGGTTCAAGGATCTGCCGGCCGACACCTCGGCCGGCATATTCACCAGCGGTTTGCTCGGTGAGAGCTATATCGGACTGCAGCCGGGCGGAGATCCGGATGTGCTCAAGTCCGGCGACGAGATCGTCTTCACCCAGCCGGCGGTCGATCTGCTGCAGCTGGTAGGCAAATACATGTTCAGCGGTCCGGGCAATGCCGGCGGCGCTGATACCCACGAGGGCAACGGCGCCGACGCGCCTGCAATGGAACCGCAACCATGAAAAACAGACTGATCCCGGCCCTGCTCGCCTCGGCCCTGCTCGCCACCACGCCCGGCCTGGTGTTTGCCCAGGCCGCACCGGCGCCCGCCGCCGCCGCCCAGGGCCAGGCCGGCAAGACCGTGCTGGACGCCAGCAGCCGCATCCTGAGCACCCTGCAGCAGCGCCGTACCGAATTCCGCGCCAACCCGACGGTGCTGCGCGGCTTCATCAACAGCGAGCTGAACAAGACCTTCGACCGTGACTACGCCGCCCGCCTGGTGCTGGGTGTGCACGGCCGTGGCGCCTCCGATGCCGATGTGAAGCTGTTCGCCGACGCGATGGCCGACAACCTGATGCAGCGCTACGGTTCGGCTCTGCTGGAAATCCAGGGCAAGCCGACCTTCCGCCTGAAGGGCGAAGGCCCGCTGCCGGGCAACCGCGGCGTGCGCGTGTCCACCGAGCTGATTCGCGCCGGCAACGAGCCGACCCCGGTCGATTACCTGATGCGCAATGTCGATGGCCAGTGGAAGATCTTCGACGTGATGATCGAAGGCATCTCCTACGTGCAGACCTTCAAGACCCAGTTCGACGCCCCGCTGCGCCAGAAGTCGATCCAGCAGGTCGCCACCGAACTGCGCAACGGCAGCATGCAGGCCGGCCAGGCACCCCGTGGCAAGTAATCCGGCCCGCGTGCAGCGCGAAGGCACGTCGCTGGTGTTCAGCGGCGTGCTCGACCGCGCGGCGGTGACGGTGCTGTGGCCGTCGCTGTCCGCCCTGGAGGGCGTGCAGCAGCTGGACCTGGCCGCCGTACCGCGGGTGGACAGCGCCGGGCTGGCGCTGCTGGCCGAGGTGGCCGCACGGCTGCGTACCCGCGGCGTCGCGCCGGCGATCATCGGCGCGCCCGATGGCCTGAACGAACTCAGCGCGGCCTATCGGCTGGCGCCCACCCTGGATTTCAATGCCCTTTCTGCGGCGAGCTGACATGAACGTCATACGCACCCTCCCCCTCTTCGTGCTCGCCCTGGCGCTGACGGCCTGCGCCGCCAAGCCCACCCGCGATGCCGCCCCGGCCAGCGTGCCGGTCACCGCGACCGGGACGGCCGCACCGGTCCCGGCCGAGCCGGCGGCACCGGCCGAGGCGCCGGTTCCCGCCGCTGCGGTGGATGCCCCGGCCGCCACCGCCACGCCCGTGGCCGCGGGCGATACCCCCGAGGTCGCACCGACCGACGCAGAAGATGATTTCGCCGCCCTGTACGGCGGCCCGGCACCGAACGCGGATGGCAGCGAGCCCGACCGCGCCGCCTACGATCCGTGGGAGCCGTTGAACCGCCGCGTGCACGCCTTCAACAACGTGGTCGACCGCGGCATTGCCCGCCCGCTGGCCGTGGCCTACACCAACGTGGTGCCGCGCTTCGCCCGCACCGGCGTGAGCAACTTCTTCAGCAACCTGCGTGCGCCGGTGACCATCACCAACCAGCTGCTGCAGGGCCGTCCCGGCGATGCCTGGGACAGCCTGGGCCGGTTCGTCATGAACTCCACGCTGGGCGTCGGTGGCCTGTGGGATCCGGCCAGCAAGGCGCTGGTGCCGCGGCGCAAGGAAGACTTCGGCCAGACCCTGGGTGCCTGGGGCTGGCGCCGTTCGCGTTACGTGGAACTGCCGTTCTTCGGCCCGCGGACCGTGCGCGACGTGTTCGGCCTGGCCGGCGACATGCCGCTCTCGCTGACCCGCACGATCGAAGACGACAAGATCCGCATCGGCCTGCAGGGCCTGCAGCTGGTGGACATGCGTTCGCAGCTGCTGGCGGTGGACGACATGCGCGACAACGCGGTGGACGAATACACCCTGATCCGCGATGCCTGGCTGCAGCGCCGCACCTACCAGATCGAGAACGATCTGCGTGGCAAGCATGCCCGCGGCCGCGATGCCGACGAAACCGCGCCGATCCCGGTCGATGCGATGCCGATGCCGAACTGGGGCAACTGAGCCCTCCGGCCACAAAAAAAAGGTTCTTCTCCCATCTGAGGGGAGAAGGCGCACGGCCGACCAGCTAGATTTGTAGTTGTCGAGAAAACAAACCGAGGCCGGCCGTGGCCAAGCTGGATTGTATGCCGTTGCTGGGAGGCTGGGCGGGGTATCGCCTGGATGGATGGCGCCGCGAGGCACGTGGCGGAGCCACGTGGCTGGTGCTTTCGCTGTTGCCTGATTCACGCCGCCGACGACGCTGCAGTGGCTGCGGCAAGTGGGTCGTGGCCATCCACGACCAGACGCTCCGGCGCATCCGTGACTTGCCCGTGTTCGACGAGCCGGTGGAGTTGGAAGTCCAGCGGCAGCGGCTGGCCTGTCCTCGCTGTGGGCCGAAACTGGAGCACTTGGATTGGCTGGAGCGGCATGCCCGGGTAACGCAACGGCTTGCGCAGAGCGTGGCACGCATGTGCGCCACCACCTCGATCCATGCCACCGCAAAGTGGCATGGTCTGGACTGGAAGACGGTCAAAGCGCTTGATTTCAGGCATCTGATGCAGACGCTGGGCCCAGTGGACCTATCGGACGTACGCGTGATCGCGATGGACGAGTTTGCGATCCAGAAGGGGCATCGCTACGCCACCGTGGTCGTCGAGCCATCGCGCAAGCGCGTGCTCTGGGTCGGCCGAGGACGCAGCCGCGCTGACATCCGTCCCTTCTTTGAGCTACTCGGCAGGGTCGGTTGCGAACGCATCCAAGCCGTAGCAATGGACATGAATTCGGCCTTTGATGTGGAGGTCAAAGCCCAGTGCCCCAATGCTGAAGTGGTCTACGACCTCTTCCATGTGGTGGCCAAGTACGGGCGCGAAGTCATTGATCGGGTGCGGGTGGACGAGGCCAATCGCCTACGCACCGACAAGCCCGCGACGGGTGGTGAAGACCTCGCGCTGGCTCCTGCTGCGCAATCGGCAAAACGTCCCGGCCGAGCAGCGCGTCCAACTCGAGGAGCTGCTGGCCGCCAACAAAGCCCTGCTGACCACTTATCTGCTCAAAGATGACCTGAAGCAGCTGTGGCGCTACCGAAGCCAGAGCTGGGTGGAGAAGGCCTGGCGGTCATGGAAGCATCGCGCCCTGCGAAGCGGGCTGGAGCCACTGCGCATCTTTGTCCGCCGTCTGCAGCCTTATCTCCCGGGCATTCTGGCCCACTGCCGATGGCCGCTCGGGACGAACCTGGTGGAAGGCATCAACAACAAGATCAAGGTCATCAAGCGCGTCGCCTACGGATACCGAGACGACGCGTACTTCTTCCTGAAGATCCGGGCGGCCTTCCCCGGAGTTGGGTGAAGAACC
>Ga0308171_1002443_pt1 | contig 19607 bp, 20 predicted proteins | sample PhyGR1_FD_202135 | JGI IMG/M metagenome (GOLD analysis project Ga0308171, IMG submission 202135) | Phyllosphere microbial communities from UC Gill Tract Community Farm, Albany, California, United States - DLSLSG.R1 | ecosystem: Host-associated > Plants > Phyllosphere > Unclassified | place: USA... | reverse complement strand
ACCAGACTGGCCAGATGCTGGCTGCGCTGACCGGTTACGGCCAGGGCACCTTCGCTTCCAAAGTCGAAGTGAACGGCGACAGCGTAGCTGTGACCCGTGAAATCGACGGCGGCGCGCAGACGGTTTCCCTGAAACTGCCAGCCATCGTCACCACCGACCTGCGTTTGAACGAGCCGCGCTACGCGTCCCTGCCAAACATCATGAAAGCCAAGAAGAAGCCGCTTGAGTCCCTGACTCCGGATGCCTTGGGCGTTTCCACCGCCTCTACCAACAAGACCGTCAAGGTTGAAGCACCGGCTGCTCGCAGCGCGGGTATCAAGGTCAAGTCTGTTGCTGAGTTGGTCGAGAAACTGAAAAACGAAGCGAAGGTGATCTGATCATGACTATCCTCGTAATCGCCGAACACGATAACAAGGTGCTGGCCCCGGCCACCCTGAACACCGTGGCCGCTGCCGCTAAAATCGGTGGCGACATTCACGTGCTGGTTGCCGGCCAAGGCGCTGGCGCCGTGGCTGAAGCCGCTGCCAAAATTGCTGGCGTGAGCAAAGTCTTGAACGCTGACAATGCCGCCTACGCGCATCAGCTGCCGGAAAACGTTGCGCCACTGGTTGCCGAGTTGGGCAAGAGCTACAGCCACATCCTGGCTGCCGCTACGTCCAACGGCAAAAACATCCTGCCACGCGTTGCTGCGCAGCTGGACGTTGACCAGATCTCCGAGATCATCTCGGTCGAAAGCGCTGACACCTTCAAGCGCCCGATCTATGCCGGTAACGCCATCGCGACCGTACAGTCCAACGCTTCGGTCAAAGTCATCACTGTGCGTGCCACCGGTTTCGACCCGGTTGCCGCCGAAGGTGGTTCGGCGACCGTTGAAGCCGTTGCCGCTGCTCACGACGCTGGCACGTCCAGCTTTGTTGGCGAAGAGCTGGCCAAGTCGGACCGTCCTGAGCTGACCGCTGCCAAGATCGTCGTTTCCGGCGGCCGTGGCATGCAGAACGGTGACAACTTCAAGCACCTGTACGCCCTGGCCGACAAGCTGGGCGCTGCGGTCGGCGCTTCCCGCGCGGCCGTCGACGCAGGTTTCGTACCCAACGACATGCAGGTCGGCCAGACCGGCAAGATCGTTGCGCCACAGCTGTACATCGCCGTTGGTATCTCCGGCGCGATCCAGCACTTGGCGGGTATGAAAGACTCCAAAGTGATCGTCGCGATCAACAAGGACGAAGAAGCGCCAATCTTCCAGGTGGCCGATTACGGCCTGGTGGCGGACTTGTTCGAAGCCGTCCCTGAGTTGGAGAAGCTGGTCTAATCCAGTCGCTTCACTTATAAAGAGCCCGGTCCTTGTGACCGGGCTTTTTTTTGACTTGGAGACACCCGCCATGGAATTGCGCCCCTGGGCTGTACTGATGGGCCTCACATTACTGCCTGCGCTGTCGTTGGCCGCCGGCAAATGCGATCGCCTGGTGATCACCGGCAGCCCGGATGCACCGCCGTTGCTCTGGCGCGACCCGCAAGACCCTACGCACCTGATCGGCGCCACCGCCGATGTATTGCAACAAGTGGGCAAGGACCTCGGGTTGAAAATCGACCTGCTCTACGGTGGCAAACGCTCCCTGGCCCTGGAGGAAGTGCGCAGCGGGCGCATGGACATCCTCGCCGACGCGCCGCTGAACCTGGGTGAGCTGGAAACGCTCGACTACATCCACCCGGCGCTGGTGCAACTCGACTACCTGGTGTGGACGCGCAAGGATTCGGCGCTGGACTATGCCACCGCCGCCGACCTGCACGGGCACACAGGCGCGGTGTCAGAGCGCGCGCGGTTGAGCGCGGCCTTCGAAACCTTCGCCAGTGAGCAACTGAGCCTGGAACGCCTGCCGTCGCTGACGCCGGCATTCCAGAAACTGCTGCTGGGTGAGGTGGACTACGTGCTGGCCGGACGTTATTCCGGTATGGCCATCGCGCAGACCTTGGGCATGAGCAACGACCTGGTTGCCCGGGATATACCCATCGACCAGCCGGGCCTGTACCTGGCGATTTCCCATAACTCGGCCTGCAATGATCCGTGGCTGCGCGGACAGCTGGCCAAAAAGATGACAGAATTGCCCGCGTCCGGTGTGGCGCAAGCTGCGTTGCAGAGCAATCTGGAACGCTGGAAAGCGCAATTGCAGCAACCCGTCGGCACCCCAACAAAGTAGGGATTTTCAGTGACTTTTCGACCTCTTTTCGCGGCCCTCGCCGTTGTCGCTCTGGCGGGATGTGCAGCCGATCCTGCGCCGAATGAACAAATGCGCCTCACCCAGCAAGCCTTGGAGCAAGCCAGTGCCGTGGGTGCCAACGCGGATGAATCGCCTGAATTGAAACTGGCCGAAGCCAAGTTCGCCCGGGCCAAGTCGAGCATGGCCGACCAATCCTACAAAAACGCGCGCATGCGTCTCGAACAAGCTGAGCTGGATGCTCGCCTGGCCGAGGCCCAAGTGCTGACCCGCAAGAGCCAGGAACAATTGGACGTACTCAACACCCGTATCACCCGCCTGCGCAAACAACTGCAGTTGGGAGAAGCCCAATGAGCCGGATGATCCGCGGGTTGAGCTGTGCGGTGCTCCTGGGCACCGCCGTGTTGGGCGGTTGCGCCAGCCACCCCGACAGCGAGCAGGCCTTGCAACAGGCGGGTAACGACTTCCAGCAGGTCAAGGAAGACGCCAACGTGCTGCGCTTTGCGCCCAAGGACGTGATCCGCGCCGGTGAGTCCCTGGCCCGCGCCGACCGCTTGTCCAGCTACTGGGGCAGCGGCGCCGACGTGGTGCATTACGCCTACCTGAGCCAGCGCTACAGCGCCATCGCCCGCGAGCACACCGAACAGGCGCTCAACCAGGAGCGTGGCGCCAAGCTCGAACTGGAGCGCCAGCGCCTGCAATTGGCCCTGCGGGAAAACAAGCTGATCAGTGTGCAGCAACAGGGCAAATGGCTTGAAGAGCAGATCGCCAGCTTGGCCACTACCCAGACTGATCGCGGCCTGGTGATGACGCTGGGCGATGTGCTGTTCGATACCGGTGAAGCAGAGCTAAAAAACTCGGCCAACCGCACGGTGTTGAAAATCGTACAGTTCCTGCAACTCAACCCCAAGCGCGTGGTGCGCATCGAGGGTTACGCCGACAATACCGGCGGTGAGCGGGAAAACCTCAAACTGTCCCGCGACCGCGCGCAGTCAGTGGCGGATGTGCTGGTAGACCTGGGGATCGACGAAAAACGCATCCAGGTCGAAGGCTATGGCGACCAGTATCCCGTCGAAGCCAACGCCTCCGAGCGGGGCAGGGCGCAGAACCGTCGGGTGGAAATCGTGTTCTCTGACGAGAAAGGCCAGCTCGGCGCCGCGCGTTAGGCGCTTGGCATAGATCACCATGTGGGGGCGGGCTTGCTCGCGAAAGCGGTATATCAGTCGATATTTCAGTGGCTGATAAACGGTTTTCGCGAGCAAGCCCGCTCCCACGTTCTTTCGAAGTAGCCCCACAACTCTGTACGCCACCCTTACAGTTTTTACTGTCACTCCTGCCCGCGCTCGACTATTGTGGCAACTGTCCCCGTACACTTCTAAACTGTGCCGGTATGTTTCACACAAAAATAAAATACCCGTGAAATCGAGTGCTGCGTCATGACCAATCTGTTGCTTTACCAACGTATCGCCCAGCAGCTGGCTGAGGATATCCGGCGCGGTGTCTATCAACCGGGCGAGCGCGTGCCTTCGGTGCGCAAGATGAGCTCGCAGTTGAACGTGAGTCACGCCACGGTGTTGCAGGCCTACGCCAACCTGGAAGACCAGGGGCTGATCCGCGCTCGGCCGCAGTCCGGCTATTACGTGCACCAGACACCCGCACTCACCGCGCCGACGCCGGACATCGCGCGTGTCGAACGCCCGGGTCTGGTCACCCGCAGCAGCATCATCCAGCAGGTATTGGGTGAGTCGCGCCGCGAAGGTGTGTTCCCGTTGGGCGCCGCCGTGCCGAGTGTGGATTACCTGCCGGTACGCGCGCTGCACCAACAGTTGGCCAAGGTCACGCGCTTCCAGAGCCCACGGGCATTCAGTTACATGTTCAGCCCCGGTTTCGAGCCGCTGCGCCGCCAGGTGGCGATCCGCATGCGCGATGCCGGTGTGGTGGTGGACCCTTCCGAAGTGGTGATCACCCACGGTTGCGTTGATGCCCTGCAGATGTCGCTGCGGGTGTTGACGCGGCCTGGCGACCTGATTGCCGCAGAGTCACCGACCTATTACGGCTTGCTGCAACTGGCCGACCTGCTCGGCCTCAAAGTCATCGAGATCCCCAGCGATCCGTCCACCGGCATGAGCTTGGAGGCGCTGCAATTGGCGGCCAACCAATGGTCGATCAAGGCGCTGGTGTTGACCGCGCGGCTGAGCAACCCGTTGGGCGGCACCATGCCCGAAGAACGGCAGAAACAGTTGCTGCGCCTGGCGTCGGACTTCGATATCCAGATTGTCGAGGACGATATCTACGGCGAGCTGATGTTCGAATTGGGCCGCACCAAGGCCCTGAAGGCCTATGACCGCCTGGATCGAGTGATCTATTGCTCCAGCTTTTCCAAGACGCTGTCCCCCGGCGTGCGCATCGGTTGGATGATCGCCGGCAAGTACCAGCAGGAAATCCAGCGCTTGCAGATGTTCAGCACCCACTCCGCCTGCAGCGTGACCCAGATGGGCGTCGCCGCGTACCTGGAAAACGGCGGCTACGATCGCCACCTGCGTTACATCCGCCAGGAGTACCGCAAGAACCTCAGCGCCTTCCAACTGGCGGTGCAGCAATATTTCCCGGAAGGCACACAGATGACACGTCCGACCGGCGGTTTCATCCTGTGGGTCAGTTTGCCCGGACGGGTCAACACCCAGGAACTGCACGTACGCGCACTGCAACAGGGCATCAGCATTGCACCGGGGCTGATCTTCAGTAACACCGAGCAGTTCAACCACTGCATTCGCCTCAACTGCGGTACGCCGTGGAACCGCGAGGCAGAGCGGGCGCTGATGACCTTGGGGATGCTGGCAAGCCAGTTATGCCAGGAAACAGCAGCCGGACTGTGACGCACGGAAAGGGGACAAATCCTATAGCAAGCTAATCACCGCGCTTGTCATGCCGCGCACAACAAGCGAGCATATGGCCCTCTGCCGTTAATGCTGTAGGCAATATGACTTCGATTTTTCGTGCGGTTTTCGTGATTGGCCTGATAAGCCTGTGCAACGTCGGCACTGCGCTGGCGGCGGCCCCTGTGAGCGAAACCAAGCCCGCCGCCAGTACCGAGCAGAAGCCCCCGGCGAAAAAAACGGCCCCCGTAAAAAAAGCGCCAGTGGTGAAGAAACCCACCGCCGCCGCCAAAAGGCGGGCGGCCACCAAGGCCAAGGCGTCCCGCGAAGTGGCGCAGACACAATTGCCACCGGCACAGTTGGACCTGTCGCTGCCTTCTGACATGGTCAGGCACTTGCAACCCATTGGCACCATGCCCAAGCCGAAAAGCGTGCCCCTGCTGCCGCCGATGTTTGGCGAGAAACCTACGGACAACAGTGCATTCCAGATCAACGGCCGCCTGCTCAGCAATGAGATGAGGCTGCAATTGCGCAACGAAGAGCGGCGCGATGTGGAAGGTGCAGCGCTGGATTTCGAGTTCAAGCAGTAAACTTTTCCCACAAAGGTGACGTCGACCGCCGACCATGTGTCGGAGACTGATCAGTCACTTTTGTTTTCTGCGAAAAACCACTGTTAGGCCATTTTAAAACGGCTGTTTTAGGGCGTACCCTAGCCCGGCCATCCACATTGAGTCGTCGAGGACCTGCTGGTCATGAATTGCCGTGAAGGCTGTGGCGCGTGCTGCATCGCCCCCTCCATCAGTTCGCCATTACCCGGAATGCCACAGGGCAAACCGGCAGGCGAACGCTGCCTGCACCTGTCGGTCGAACAACTGTGCCTGCTGTTCGGCCAGCCGGAGCGACCGGCGGTATGCAGTGATTTCAAGGCGAATATCGAGGTCTGCGGCACCGACCAGGCCGATGCGATCCGTTTGATCGGCTGGTGGGAGCAAATGACGGCGGCTTGATGGGCTTTACTATCGGAACTTCAACAATAAGGAATACAACAATGGGTTCGCTGAAACGAATGGCTGTGTTGTGCGGTTTTACGGTGTTGTTTGCTGCCACTGCCCAGGCTGAGGATTGGCAAGTCGCCAAGGACGAAGACGGTATCAAGGTGTCCCTGAGCGAAATTGCCGGCTCCAAATACAAGGCGTATCGCGGTGTAACGGTGATCAAGGCGCCTGTGGCAAAAATCGTCGCCCTCCAGGACGACGTAGCCGGTGCCTGTGCCTGGATCCACGAGTGCAAGTCCCAGAAGCTGGTCGATAAGAAAGGCGACGAGAGTTGGACCTACACCCAATTCAAAGCCCCGTTTCCCGTGACGGACCGTGATTCCTACCTGCATATCACCACGACCAAGGCGGCCGACGGCACGCTGACGCGTAAGCTGGAAGGTGTGCCGACCTACAAGCCTGAAGAAAAAGGCTACGTACGTGTCGCCCAGGTCGACGGCTTCTGGAAGCTGGTGCCCAAAGGCGACAATCAAACCGAAGTCACCTACCAGGTGCACACCGAGCCAGGCGGCAGCGTGCCATCGTGGCTGGCCAACAAGTTCGTGGTGGACGCACCGTACAACACCTTGAAAGCCTTGAAAGAACGCGCTGAAAAGTAAGCGCAGTTGATCAGGTGTCTCCTACCTTGGGTGGAACGTTTGCCGAGCCCCCAAGGTCCAGATAGAAGTAAGCCCACACACGGGTTTTATCGAGGAGGCACCGATGCAAAAGTGGCAGATTACCTTCGTTGATGATCACGGCGTGAAGTCCGTCGAGCAGTTCACCTGCGACCAGAAGCCCAGCCTCGAAGATGCGGCACACATGATTCGCAACAAGTTGGTGCCCGTTGCCGCCGAACTCGATCTCAACGACTTCGAAGGCCGCCAGCCCGAACCTACGCTCAAGATCCTCAAAGACCAGAACGGTATCCAGATCCTCGACATCTCTCCCGCCGCCTGAACATTCCCTGTACACCCTTAAAACCCCTCTGGTGGAGGCGAAAGCTTCGCGCTACTCTGCAAGGGAGATCAGCGAATGAATCGCTAGGTTCTGGTCTTGTCAGCTACATGCTTGTTTTCCAGCGGTGAAGTTATTGCCGTAGTTCCCACGCCAGTAAGGCGTGGGCTTCGGGAAGCACGGAAAGTCTATCCATCAATTCGAGGAGCACTTTTCATGAGCACAGCCTATCAAGAAGACATCAGCACCAACGTCCTGCGCCGCATGAAAGAAGGCGGCTTCGACTTCTCGCGTTTTCACCCCATCGAGTTCTACGCCATTTTCCCGGATGAGGAACGTGCGCGCAGGGCTGCGGGTGAGTTTCGTGGGGAATCCCTGAATGCCCAGGTCAGCGCGCGCGACGACGGCGCCTGGTACCTGGAGCTAAGTAAAATCATGTCGGCCACCTACGATGGCATAGGAGACTTCGAGCAGGACTTCGGGGCGGTGGTCGAGCCGCTGGGCGGGATCATCGAGGGATGGGGCGTGAAGCAGGAGGTGCGTGGGTTACCCATGTAGCAGCAGTTTATGAGCAGCACAGCGTGTCGGCTGACCTTTTGGGTCGGCCGATTTTGTTTGTGCAGCATGCTCAACATCGCCCTCGCTGCTACATGTTTCAGGGCGCAAAAAAAACCACCCAAGAGGGTGGCTTAAAGGGAAGAGCGGTTCGCTGAAGCGCTAGGACGTGTCCTGTTCAGCAGATGGGCCGATTATCCGCAGACTTGGCCAGGCAGTGAAATCAACTCTGACTATGCTGTTGATAGTCAAAGCCCGCATTGCGATGAAGCGTCGGGCGGTGCACCGGGTATTCTGCGCACCAGGACGGTGCGACTGGATTCTGGTTGTAATTCAACTCACTGATTTTTAAGTGTTTATGCCGCTGGCACGGGCCTTGCGATGGTTCTTTCGCCCGGGTGACAAGGAGTTCGGCATGATCCGCACTTATTACGATGAAATGTACGATGGGGCAGGCCAGGTCCGGCCTCATTACCGCGAGTTCGCGCGCTGGTTGGCCGACACCCCTGATGATCTGTTGGCCCAGCGCCGACGCGAGGCCGATTTGCTGTTTCACCGCGCCGGGATCACCTTCACGCTTTATGGCGACGAGCAGGGCACCGAGCGGTTGATTCCTTTCGATACCATCCCGCGCAGTATTCCGGCCAGCGAATGGCGGATTGTCGAGCGCGGCTGTATCCAGCGGGTCAAGGCGCTGAACATGTTTCTCGCCGATCTGTACCACGAACAGCGCATCATCAAGGCCGGAATCATTCCCGCCGAACAGGTGCTGGCCAACGAGCAATACCAGTTGGCGATGCAGGGCTTGGACCTGCATCGTGACCTTTATTCCCACATCTCCGGCGTCGACCTCGTACGCGATGGTGACGGCACCTATTACGTGCTCGAGGACAACCTGCGCACACCGAGCGGCGTGAGCTACATGCTCGAAGACCGTAAGATGATGATGCGCCTGTTCCCCGAACTGTTCGCCGCCCAGCGCATCGCGCCCATCGACCACTACCCCAATCTGTTGCTGGACACCCTGAAAAGCTCCAGCCCTCTGGATAATCCCAGCGTGGTCGTGCTGACGCCGGGCCGTTTCAACAGCGCGTTCTTCGAACATGCCTTTCTCGCGCGAGAAATGGGCGTGGAACTGGTGGAGGGCGCCGATCTGTTCGTGCGCGATGACCGTGTCTTCATGCGCACTACCGACGGGCCCAAGGCCGTGGACGTGATCTACCGCCGTCTCGATGACGCGTTCCTCGACCCATTGGCTTTCAACCCGGCGTCCATGCTTGGTGTGCCGGGCCTCCTTGCGGCCTATCGCTCGGGTAATGTGGTGCTGGCCAATGCGATTGGCACCGGCGTGGCGGATGACAAGTCGGTATACCCTTTCGTCACCGAGATGATCCGTTTTTACCTGGATGAAGAACCCATCCTGAAGAACGTTCCGACGTTCCAGTGCCGTAAGCCTGACGAACTGTCCCACGTGCTGGCCAACCTGCCAGACCTGGTGGTAAAGGAAACCCAAGGCTCAGGCGGCTACGGCATGCTGGTGGGCCCAGCGTCCACCGTTGCGGAAATCGAAGCCTTCCGCGCCCGTATCAAGGCCAAGCCCCACGCCTATATCGCCCAGCCGACCCTGTGTTTATCCACGTGCCCGACCTTTGTCGAAAACGGCATCGCGCCGCGTCATATCGACCTGCGCCCGTTTGTGTTGTCCGGCAAGGAAACCCGTGTCGCGCCTGGCGGCTTGACCCGAGTGGCACTGCGCGAAGGCTCGTTGGTGGTCAACTCGTCCCAGGGCGGCGGCACCAAAGACACCTGGGTGGTCGAGGACTGATGCCATGTTGAGTAGAACTGCCTCGGATCTGTACTGGATGTCGCGCTACCTGGAGCGTGCGGAAAACCTCGCACGCATGCTCGATGTCAGCTATTCGCTGTCGCTGATGCCCCAGGACGGGCGTGGCGATGGCCTGCACGAACTGGCCATGCCGCTGTTGATCACCGGCACCCTGGAGGATTACCACGAACGTCACGGTGAGCTGCACGCCGAACGCCTGTTGCACTTCTTTGCGCTGGATGCTGCCAACCCGGCCAGCATCTACAGCTGCCTTGGCGCCGCGCGGGCCAGCGCCCATGCGGTGCGTGGGCGAATTACCGCCGATATGTGGGAAAACATCAACGCCACCTGGCTGGATATTCGCGATATCGCCCAGCAGGGCTTGAGCCGCTATGGCATGAGCCGGTTCTGTGAGTGGGTAAAAGAGCGTTCTCATCTGTTCCGCGGCGCCACCTACGGCACCATCATGCGTAACGATGCATTTCGCTTCATTCGCCTGGGCACTTTCATCGAGCGTGCCGACAACACGCTGCGCCTGCTGGACGCCCGCTATGAAATGGCCGGCGACCGTGCCGACGCCGTCACCGATGGCACAGCGCACGCCTACTATCAGTGGAGCGCCTTGTTGCGCGCGTTGTCGTCGTTCGAGGCCTACACCGAGATCTACCGCGATGCGCCCGGCGCGCGGCAAGTCGCCGAGTTGTTGCTGTTGCGCGCCGATGTGCCGCGCTCGCTGCGCGCCTGCAGTGAAGAGATCGACCAGATCCTGGCCAGCCTGCCCGGCCTCAACGGCCGGCCTGCCCAGCGCCTGGCCGCCGAAATGGACGCGCGCCTGCGCTTCACCGCCATCGATGAAATCCTCGAGGAAGGCCTGCACGCCTGGCTGACCGACTTTATTCCCCTGGTCCGCCAATTGGGCGACGCCATCTACAGTTCCTACCTGGAGGCGGCATGAGACTCTCCATCAGCCACGAAACCACCTACCACTACGAAGACCAGGTGCGTGCCAGCATCCAGTACTTGCGCCTTACGCCCCACGACAGCGAGCGCCAGCGCGTACTCAGCTGGCAGCTCGACCTGCCGCGCCCGGTGCGTGCCCAGGTGGATCCGTTCGGCAACATCCTGCATGTGCTGACCTTGGATGAGCCCCACGACGCCATCATCATCGGCGCCCGTGGCCAGGTGGACATCGACGAATTGCGCGAGGCCGAACATGAGAGCCAATCGGCGTTCCCGTTTCTGCGTTGCACCCGCCTGACTGAACCTGACGAAGCCTTGCGCGGTTTTGCCGACCAGCAGTGCCATCAACGTCGTGACCGCACCGCGTTGATCGACCTGATGCATGCGCTCAACCAGGCGATGGTCTACACACCCGGCGCCACCGAAGTCGACACCTGTGCCGCCCAGGCCTTCGCGGGTCGTGCGGGGGTGTGCCAGGATCACACCCATGCATTCCTGGCGTGCGCGCGCAGCCTGGGGATCCCTGCGCGGTATGTGTCGGGGTATTTGTACAGTGAGGACAGCACGCACCTGGCCAGTCACGCCTGGGCCGAAGCCTGGCTGGATGACGCCTGGTACAGCTTTGATGTGACCAACCAGCTGTCACGGCCGGAGCGGCATTTGAAACTGGCGGTGGGGTTGGATTACCTCGATGCCTGCCCGGTACGCGGCATGCGCCGTGGCGGTGGGCATGAGCAGATGCATGCCAAGGTGTTTGTGGCGCCGACCCCGGTGATCGCCGTCCAACAGCAATGATCTCCAGAGCGGAGCGTTCCCCCCTCAGTGGGAGCGGGCTTGCTCGCGAATACGGTGGGTCAGCCACACATTTATTGACTGACACACCGCTTTCGCAAGCAAGCCCGCTCCCACAGAGGGAATGCGCCAAGCTTATGGCTGCTTACGCCCTGCCATGTGTTTCAAATACCCCACCAACAAATCCAGCTCACTGTCCGGCAACACACTGGCCGCAAACGCCGGCATCTTCGCCTGCGGCCAGTGCCGCAAACTCTGCGGGTCACGGATGTAGCGCTTGAGGAAATCGGCGCCGAAATACTCGGTGGGGTTATACGGAATATTCAAATCCGGCCCCACCTGCGCATCACCGGCACCATTGAGCCGATGACAGGCCAGGCAGTTCTTCTGGAACACTGCAAAACCCTGATTGATCGGGTCGTTGGCCGCCAGTTTCGGGTCAGGCAATAACGCCGGAAAGCGCTCCGCCACGGTCTTCAATTGTTTGATCCTGGAGATCTGGAACGGCCACTGCTCAGGGCTGATGTGTCCGGCTTGCGGATCGGTCCATACCAGGTAGAACGGTCCCGCACTCGGTTTACCTTCCGCCAATGCCGGCCAGGGTTGCGCAGGATCTTCCACCGCCAGCCAGGCGCGTGCGCCGTGGGTTTCCAGCAGTGGCGCGGCCGTGAGTTCGGCGGCGAAACCATCCAAGGCAATGGCTTGCAGATGGCTCTCAGGTTTCAACCCCGGCAGCAGCGACGCCAAAGGCACTGCGCGATAGCTCATAGTGCGCTTGTAGGAAACGTCATCGACGATTTGCACCGTTTGCACCTGGGGATGGGTGAGCAGGTCATCGGTCTGCCACGTCTTGCTGGTGTGGTCGAGTTCGAGAGTCAATTGTGCTGCCGAAGCGGGAAGAGCGATCAGCAAGGCGAGGAGGGCGAAGATCGATTTCAAGAGGGAGGCCCGGTGTGAAGTGGCGATGACGCTCACGATACCGGAAATCGGCGCGCAAAAAGGCAGCCCCTGCAGGACCGCTATGCGCAATGTCCCGGCAGGTGCTGCCAAAAGCTGCAAACCCGGTGCTGTGAAGGCACTGAATGTAGGCGTTGAGGGGTCACCCAATGACCTTGGTCAGGTTGGGCAAAATCAGAATCAGTGTGGTGGCGAACAGAATAAGTCCCGCCTGACGTACTTTCGAATGTTTAAACATGGCTGACTGCCTTTTGTTGTTATTCCTGAGCGTCAAATGCATGCCGGTGTCTTTCAGTATGGCGAGATGACGTGTCGCTTTTCTTACAGCCGCTCCAGCAAAACCCGGCAGCAGCCTCCTACTGATTCAACCTTAGAGCCCTCGTTCTTCGTGGCTTAGACTCATTTCATATCAGCTAATAAGCATTTCTACTTAAAAAGGCATGAGGCATATCGCCATCTTGGCGCCAATGCCTTGGCTAGACAGCTAAAACGATTAACCCGGCAATTAGCTTAGGAGACTACCGTTCGTCCGAGCGAGGGGGTCAAAAGCAATGAGCGCATCCGTCATTGAAACCGTGTCAATCGGGCCTAAGGTAGAGGCACACATGCACAGCGGTTCGAGGACGTCATGACCCAAGCTTTGATCTTTGATGCGATACGCACGCCCCGTGGCAAAGGCAAGGCCGACGGTGCCTTGCACAGTGTCAAACCGGTGAACCTGGTGGCCGGCCTGCTTACGGCATTGGCCCGGCGCAGTGACCTCGACACCCACCAAGTGGACGACATCGTGCTCGGCTGCGTGACCCCGATCGGCGACCAGGGCGCCGACATCGCCAAGACCGCCGCCCTGGTGGCGGACTGGGACATCAGCGTCGCCGGCGTGCAGATCAACCGCTTCTGCGCCTCGGGCCTGGAAGCCGTCAACGTGGGCGCGATGAAGGTGCGCTCCGGCTTCGAAGACCTGGTGGTGGTCGGTGGGGTCGAGTCCATGTCCCGCGTGCCCATGGGCAGCGACGGTGGCGCTTGGGTACTCGACCCGCAGACCAATATGCACAGCCATTTCACCCCACAGGGCATCGGCGCGGACCTGATCGCCACCCTGGAAGGGTTCACCCGCGACGACGTCGACGCCTTTGCCCTGCATTCGCAGCAGAAAGCGGCCAGGGCCCGTGCGGACGGTTCCTTCAACAAGTCGCTGATCGCGGTGCAGGACCAGAACGGTATTGTGCTGCTGGACCATGACGAATTCATCCGCGGCGACTCCACCCTGGAAGGCCTGGGCAAGCTCAAGCCCAGCTTCGAAATGATGGGGCAGATGGGCTTCGATGCAACCGCGTTGAGGGTCTACAGCCATGTGGAGCGCATCCACCATGTGCACACACCGGGCAACAGCTCCGGTATCGTCGATGGTGCCGCGTTGATGTTGATCGGCTCCGAGGCCAAGGGGCGCGAGCTGGGCCTGCAACCCCGCGCGCGTATCGTCGCCACGGCGGTCACCAGTACCGACCCGACCATCATGCTCACCGGCCCTGCGCCCGCCACGCGCAAGGCCCTGGCCAAGGCTGGCTTGCGAATCGAAGACATCGACTTGTTTGAGGTCAATGAAGCCTTTGCCTCGGTGGTGCTCAAGTTCATCAAGGACATGGGCATCGACGCGGCGCGGGTCAACGTGAATGGCGGCTCCATCGCCATGGGCCACCCACTGGGCGCCACCGGTTGCGCGATTCTCGGCACCTTGCTCGACGAACTGGAAGTGCGCCAGCAGCGCTACGGCCTGGCCACCTTGTGTGTCGGCGGTGGCATGGGGATCGCCACCATTATCGAACGCCTCTGAGCCTAAGGAATTTGTCATGACCGATGCCATTCGTTACGAAAAAGGCCAGGACGGCATCGTGGTGCTGACCCTCGACATGCCCGGCCAAAGCGCCAACACCATGAACGGCGCGTACCGCGAGGCCATGGCGGCGATGGTCGAGCGTCTGGAAGCGCAAAAAGATGACCTTGCCGGCGTGGTAATCACCTCGGCCAAGAAGACATTTTTTGCCGGTGGCGACCTGAATGAACTGATCAAGGTCGACAAGGCCCACGCCAAGGATTTCTACGACAGCGTACGGGAACTGAAAGCGCAACTGCGCCGCCTGGAAACCCTCGGTAAACCCGTGGTGGCCGCCATCAATGGCGCGGCGCTGGGGGGCGGCTGGGAGATTTGCCTGGCGTGTCATTACCGCGTGGCGCTGGACGACAAATCGGTGCAGCTTGGCCTGCCGGAAGTCACCCTGGGCTTGCTGCCGGGCGGCGGCGGGGTGGTGCGCATGGTGCGCATGCTTGGGTTGGAAAAGGCTTTGCCGTATTTGCTCGAAGGCAAGAAAGTGCGGCCGCAGCAGGCGCTGCAAGCCGGCCTGGTAAATGAGCTGGCGGCGGATCGCGACGAGCTGCTGGCCAAGTCCCGCGCCTGGATCCTGGCCAATCCGGACGCCAAGCAACCGTGGGACAATAAGGGCTACCAGATCCCAGGCGGTACACCGTCGAGCCCCAAAGTGGCGCAGATGCTGGCGATTGCGCCGTCGATTCTGCGCAGTAAGACCCAGGGCTGTTTCCCCGCGCCCGAGAAGATCCTCTGTGCCGCCGTCGAAGGTGCCCAAGTGGATTTTGATACTGCGCACCTGATTGAAACCCGCTATTTCACCGAACTGGTGACGGGGCAGGTGGCGAAGAACATGATCGGCACGTTCTGGTTCCAGCTCAATGAGATCAACGCGGGTAGCTCCCGGCCGCAAGGTTTTGCGCCGTACGTCACGCGCAAAGTCGGCGTGCTCGGCGCAGGGATGATGGGCGCAGGCATCGCCTACGTCAGCGCCAGCGCAGGCATCGAGGTGGTGCTCAAGGACATCAACCTGGCGGCCGCCGAGAAGGGCAAGGCGCATTCGGCGGCGCTGCTGGACAAGAAAGTCAGCCGTGGGCAACTGACCGCCGAACAGCGGGAAACCTTCTTGGCGCGGATTCATCCTACGGCCACCGATGAAGACCTGGCCGGTTGCGACCTGATTATCGAAGCAGTGTTCGAAGACCGCGAACTCAAGGCCAAGGTCTCAGCCGCCGCGCAAAGTGTGGTCGGTGCCGACGCCGTGATCGCCTCCAACACCTCCACCTTGCCCATCAGCGGCCTGGCCACGGCAGTGCCGGATCAAACCCGGTTCATCGGCCTGCACTTCTTCAGCCCGGTGGACAAGATGCCCCTGGTGGAAATCATCAAGGGTGCGCGCACCAGCGACGAAACCCTGGCCCGTGGTTTCGATTTCGTACTGCAAATCAAGAAAACCCCGATCGTGGTCAACGACAGCCGTGGCTTCTTCACCTCGCGGGTGTTCGGCACCTTCACCAACGAAGGTATCGCCATGCTCGGCGAAGGCGTAGCGGCGCCGATGATCGAGACTGAAGCGCGCAAAGCCGGCATGCCGGTAGGGCCGTTAGCGGTGTCGGATGAAGTTTCCCTCAGCCTGATGAACCATATCCGGCAGCAGACGGCCAAGGATCTGCAGGCGGAAGGCAAGGCCGTGCCGACACATCCGGCGACAGCGGTGATCGATCTGCTGGTCAACGAATACCAGCGCATGGGCAAGGCGGCGGGCGGCGGCTTCTATGACTATCCCAGCGGCGGGCACAAGTACCTGTGGCCGGAGCTGAAAAGCCGCTTTGAACGGCCCGACCAACGTATCTCGCCACAGGATGTGCGCGACCGCCTGCTGTTTATCCAAGCCATCGAGACCGTACGGTGTGTGGAGGAGGGGGTGTTGATGTCCACGGCGGACGCCAACGTGGGGTCGATCTTCGGCATTGGCTTCGCGGCCTGGAGCGGTGGCGCGTTGCAGTTTATCAACCAATATGGGCTGAACGACTTCATAGCCCGCGCCCGCTACCTGGCCGAGCAATATGGCGAACGCTTCATGCCGCCCGCGTTGTTGCTGGAGAAAGCCGCGCAAGGTGACGTGTTCCGGTGACTAAGAGGGGCTTGCCTTGAAGGGGCATTTCAAGGCAGGCTCTGGGGTGTGCAATATTCCCATCACCGTGTCAGGTATTTTTTATGTCGCTACGCGTCTGTATCCTGGAAACCGATATCCTGCGTCCAGGCTTGATCGATCAATACCAAGGGTACGGGCAGATGTTCAAGCGCCTGTTCTCCAAGCAGCCCATACCCGCTGAGTTTGTCGTGTACAACGTGGTGAACGGCGAATACCCGTCGGACGATGAAGTGTTCGATGCCTACCTGGTGACCGGCAGCAAGGCCGATTCCTTTGGCACCGACCCATGGATCCAGACCCTCAAGACCTACCTGCTCGAACGTTACGAGCGCGGCGACAAGCTGCTCGGGATCTGCTTCGGCCACCAACTGCTGGCACTGTTGCTCGGCGGCAAGACTGAACGCGCCGGCCAGGGCTGGGGCATGGGCATTCACGACTACAAGCTGGATGCCAAGACACCGTGGATGAGCCCTGAAGTGGAGGAGCTGACGCTACTGATCAGCCACCAGGACCAAGTCACCACGCTGCCGGACAATGCCACGGTCATCGCCTCCAGCGCCTTTTGCCCGTTTGCCGCGTACCACATCGGCGACCAGGTCCTGTGCTTCCAAGGTCACCCGGAGTTTGTCCACGACTATTCCCGCGAGTTGCTGGAGATTCTGCAGACCACATTGGGCGAAAAGGTCTACACGAACGGCGTGGCCAGCCTGGAGCGCGACCATCACGGCGCAACCGTGGCGGAATGGATGATGCGTTTCGTGGCGCACAAGCCCGAGGCCCAGGTTTAAAGCCAGCCCGAACGCTTGAAACTGGCCCACAGGCTGGTGCAACCCAACGCGATAAACCCGAGCACCGCAAAATAGCCGTAGTGCCATTGCAGCTCGGGCATGTTCTGGAAGTTCATCCCATAGATCCCTGCCACCGCAGTGGGGAACGCGAGAATCGCCGCCCATGCAGCAAACTTGCGCTGCACCACACTCTGGCGCGACGCCTCCAGCAGTACACCGATCTCGATGGTCTGGCTGGCGATATCGCGCAGGGTGGTGAGATCTTCCATCTGCCGTGTCACGTGGATCTGCACATCACGGAAATACGGGCGCATGTTTTTGTCGATGAACGGGAAGTTGAGTTTCTGCAGCTCCTGGCTGATCTCCACCATCGGCGCCACATAGCGCTTGAGCCGCAACACATCGCGACGCAGGCCGTGAATCTTCTGGATATCCCGCTCGCTCAGCGAACTGCACAGCACATTGCGCTCCAGCTCATCGATCTCGGCATGGATCGCCTCGCTCACCGGTTGGTAGTTCTCGGTGACGAAATCCAGCAGCGCATAGAGTACGAAATCTTCCCCATGCTCCAGCAACAGAGGCCGTGCCTCACAACGCTGGCGCACAAAACCGTAGGACGCCGAGTGCCCGTTGCGTGCGGTGATGATATAGCCGTTGCCGGCAAAGATATGGGTCTCGATAAACTCCAGCTTGCCGTTTTCGCGCACCGGTGAGTAGGTGACGATAAACAGCGCATCGCCGAAGGTTTCCAGCTTCGGGCGGCTGTGTTTTTCCAGGGCGTCTTCGATGGCCAATTCATGCAGGTTGAACTGGCGTTGCAGGTTGGAGAGCTCCTGAGCGTCAGGCTCTTCCAGACCGATCCATACAAAGTGGTTGGGTTTGGCGGCCCAGGCCGCCCCTTCATCGAGGGTGATATCCGTGACTTTCTTACCGGCACTGTAGACAGCGGCCGCAACAACTCTACCCATGGTGCTGATCGCTTCTTATTGGGAGGACAGGTGTTGGGCAGCTTAGCCTGAATGGCGTTCCGTTGTAGCTACCGTTGCGGCAAGCTTTTTTGTGGTGAACGAGCTTGCTCGTGCTGGGGGGCGAACCGCTCCAAAGCGTTAAAGAGGGCCCGGTGCCAATTCGCGATCCATCTCCTCTATGCACGCCTCCATCTGCGCATGACACGCCTGCATCAACGCGGGGATGTCATCCGGAGTCATCCCAATGGTAGGAATCGGCGGCAACGACCGTATGAGCACATCCCCACTGTTCCAGCGATTGAGCTGCATATGTGTCACGTAATTGCTGACACACACCTGCACGATCGGCACACCGGCCGCAATCGCCATATGGAACGCGCCTTTCTTGAACGGCAGCAACCCCTTGCCCAAATTGCGCGTGCCCTCCGGGAACACCCAGATCGACGTGTCCTCATGTTGCAACGTGTGAGTGGTGGTGAGCATCGCACGGCGAGCCTTGTACGCATTGCCCCGGTCGATCAGCACGTTACCCGCCAGCCAGAACAACTGACCGAACAGCGGCACCCATTTCAGGCTTTTCTTGGCGATACACACGGTGCGGTAAGGCACCACGTTACCGAACACAAACAGGTCATAGTTGGACTGATGGTTGGCGATAACCACGCAGGTGCCGGGCTTGTGGCGCAGCGAGTCCACATCGGCCTTTACGTTCAGCCCCAGAATCCACATGGCCGGCAGCGCGTAGAGGCGAGCACACAGGCGACTGTTGTCCGGGTTGAACGGTCGACACAGACCGACCAACACGCCCAGCACACCGGCGAGCATAAAGTGCAGGCCCATCAACAACATACGCAGCAGAAAAAGCATCGACACAGCCTATCCGGACAAAAGGTGGCGCAGTGTACGGATGTGCACTGTATTCGGCAATTAGCCCTGTAGAGGTAGGAGATAAGCGATGTTTAAGAGCATGTTTCAGCATCTACCGACACGGGCAGGCTAGAGCGGCTCAATAGGATTCGGATTAGTTTGTAAGAAAAAGCCCGACTCAAGGTCGGGCTCTGGCGTATCAAGGGTAGGACTTAGCTCAGGATATGCCCCTGGTCCTGGATGATTGCATCGTCCAGGGCTTCCAGCAGCGCTTTGCGCACCTTCAACTTGGTGTGTTTGTGAGCATTCATGTTCAATTTCTTCAACTGACGCGCCGCTTCCAGGGCTGCCGCATGCAATTCTTCCGGTGCCACCACCTTGTCGAGGAAACCGGCTTGCAACGCGCTCTGTGGGTCAAACATCTCGGCATTGATCACCGAACGATGGAACGCCGACTTACGCAGACGATCCCGCGCCAGCTCGATACCGGCGTGGTGCATGGTCATGCCGATCGCCACTTCATTCAGGCCAATGCTGAACGGGCCTTCCACGCCAATCCGATAGTCTGCTGACAACAGCAGGAACGCACCCTTGGCCACCGCATGCCCAGGGCACGCCACAATCACCGGGAACGGGTGCGACAACAGACGGCGTGCCAAGGTCGAACCGGACGTCACCAGGCCGATCGCCTCTTTAGGGCCGGCGGTCATCACCTTCAAATCATAACCACCCGACAGAATCCCCGGCGTGCCGGTGATCACCACCACCGCCCGGTCCTTCTCCGCCTGATCCAGCG